>WLWF01003076.1_pt1 | contig 11282 bp, 12 predicted proteins | sample 6718331 | NCBI WGS metagenome assembly WLWF01 (sample SAMN12718692, study PRJNA515312) | sponge metagenome | isolation source: marine sponge | host: Mycale hentscheli | place: New Zealand: South Island, Marlborough, Capsize Point | collected 2003-05-01
CAACATTCGAGAGAAGTGTTATTATTATGCTATCAACTCAAAAGTTTTAGAAACAGACGGAAAGCTTTTGCGAACACTAACTGACAATATTAATAAAAACATTGGCAAAGACGTTCGTGCTGGATTTCAGGTCTACTCTACCTCTTACAAGCAGAACTACGGCTACTTGGTTGTGAACACTGAGAAGACCAACAATTAGGAATTATATGAAAACCGCACTAACCTTTTTTAAAAATTACTGGAAGAGAATGGCTACCCTGTTCGTTCTTTCAACGGTCAGCACTTTTGCCGCATTCCAGGTTCATAAAAACGGTGTTGACCTTGGAAAGCAAGTTGGGCGATGCGAGATTGCCTGTGCTTTATTTATTAGCGACTTTATCGCGCTTGACGATGACGGGTGCCAATGTGAGATGGCGGCAGGATTTATTGTCACAGTTCCGATGAATCCAGATTATTTTGAAAATTCTTTGACAGAAGAATAAAACTATGTTACAATCTATAACAGCAAAGCGAGAGATTTATCGCTTTGACTCTAGACAGACCAGTCACAACTACAAGGAGAAAAGACAATGGCAATTGATTTAGATAAAATGAAGGCTCGTAAAGATGCTCTTCAAGGAAAAGGCGGAGGCAACCGCGACACGTTCTGGCGTCCACAAGATGGCGAACAGACTATCCGTATTGTTCCTACCGCAGACGGCGACCCCTTCAAGGATTTCTGGTTCCACTATAATGTGGGCAACAACCCAGGATTTCTCAGCCCAAAGAAGAACTTTGGCGAAGATGATCCTCTGAACGACTTTGTTCGTAAGCTCTTTAACGAGGGCACCGAAGAAAGCATTAAGATGGCGAAGTCACTTATGGCTCGTCAGAGATTCTTCTCACCAGTGCTCGTTCGCGGTGAAGAAGAGAAAGGTGTTCGTGTTTGGGGATATGGAAAGCAGGTCTATGAGCAATTGCTTAATCTTGTCCTTAACCCAGAATACGGAGATATTACCGATACAGGGACAGGAACTGATCTTGTTCTGCACTACGGTAAACCCCCTGGAGCAAGCTTCCCACAAACGAAGCTGACTCCTCGTCGTCGCTCTTCTGTCCTCTGTGACGAGGCAGTTGGCGGTGATGACCGTTGCGCGGAATTGCTTGAAAGCATTCCAGAATTCGATACGCTCTTTGAGCGTAAGACACCAGCAGAAGTAGGCGCTATGTTAGACGCATACCTGCTGGGCGAAGAAGGCACCAACGAGGGCACTGGTTCAACCACAACCCCTCCTCCCTCCACTGACACAGTATCCTCTGTTGATGCTGCCTTCAACGAACTCATGGGAGCGTAATCCCCGCGCCCACAGGGAGGCACAGGGTTATCAGGTGCCTCACACTTTTATTTTGGAGATTAAATGAGAATGGCGAAAGCTAAAACTACAAAAGCAGGTAAGTTAAACTTATCTGATATGCGTGCCCTTATTAATAAAAGGGCTGGTCTGAATGTCGCTCACGACCTAACCGAGCAAAACCCCACCGAAGTCAAAGCTTGGATTCCAACTGGCTCTCGTTGGTTAGATTCTATTATTTGTCGTGGTCAACTTTCTGGCATCCCCGTTGGTAAAGTCGTTGAGATTGCAGGTCTTGAAGCAACAGGCAAGTCTTATATGGCAGCCCAAGTTGCTGCGAACGCTCAAAAGATGGGCATGGATGTTATCTATTTTGACTCTGAGTCTGCGATTGACCCGGCTTTTCTTGAGAAAGCGGGCTGCGACTTGAGCAGCCTCCTTTATGTTCAGGCAGCTTCTGTTGAATTTGTTTTGGAGACTATCGAGGATCTCTTGGCAAACAATGACAATCGTATGTTGTTTATCTGGGACTCTTTGGCTCTAACCCCAGCTATCTCGGATATTGAAGGAGATTTCAACCCTCAGTCCTCTATGGCTATGAAGGCTCGTATTCTTGCTAAGGGCATGTCCAAGTTGACTGTACCCATTGCCAACTCGCAGTCTACCTTCTTAGTATTGAACCAGTTGAAGTCAAACATCACTCGTTCACCCTCTGAGGCTATGACGACCCCTTATGTCACACCAGGCGGAAAGGCTATGATTTATGCGTACTCGCTTCGCATCTGGCTGACTGGGCGAAAAGCCAAGGCATCTTTTGTCACTGATGATAAGGGCTTCCGCATCGGCTCAGAGGTTAAGGTAAAGTTGGAGAAATCTCGCTTTGGTACTCAAGGTCGGCAATGTAACTTCCGAATCCTTTGGGGAGATGAGATTGGCATTCAGGATGATGAAAGCTTGTTTGATGCAATCGCTGGCTCATCCAATTTGGTTCGCACAGGTGCCTGGTATACTCTCTTGGATTCCTCTGGGAACGCCTTGGGCGCGAAGTTCCAAGCTACCAAGTGGACTGACCGAATGGCAGAAGAAGAATTCCGGTCAAGGGTCCATGAGATTATGGACGAGGAAGTTATTTATAAGTTTGACAAGCGCGAAGGAAACGCAGCAGATTTTTATGAAGAAAATGATGAATAAAAAAACTAGTTATACGTCTATAGAACAGGAGTTAAAACAATGAAATCACTTATTACCGCTGCTCTCTTTGGAGCTTTTCTTTCTGGGTGTGTTGCACACGCTCATCCCCCGCAGGCACATGTTCAAGTGCCACATCACCAGGTCAAGGCTTGGGTTTGGACACCAGGCTATTATCGAGCTAATGGTGTTTGGGTCCGTGGTGCTTGGAGTGTTCAGCATGTTGACCGCCATATGTTGAACCGACATCCACGCACACATGTCCGCTGGATTAAGGGTCGTAAGCGCCCTGCGCCCCCACCCAGGCAAGCTCGTCATCGTCGTCATCAACACCGACGATAATCAAAATGCCCCCACAGAAAACAAGTTGGGGGCATTTTTTTATTTAAAATAACCCTTGACAACGCCACCAAGTAATGGTATATTATTATTAAGCTTGAGTGGTGGAATTGGTAGACACAAGAGACTTAAAATCTCTCGCCCCCATGGGCATGCGGGTTCGATTCCCGCCTCAAGTACCATCTATATTATGAAACGACTATTAGTAATTGACGCTCTCAACTTGATGTTCCGAAACTACATTGTGAACCCAAGTTTATCTACAAACGGACAACCCATTGGAGGGCTTAAAGGCTTCCTCCAGTCCCTCCAGAAACTTATCAGGGAAACAAAACCTGACCAAGTTGTCATCTGTTGGGATGGTGAAGGTGGCAGCCAAAGACGAAAGTCGCAAAATAAGGGTTATAAAGAAGGTCGCAAGCCAATTCGCTTGAATCGCGATATCCGCAACCTAACTGAAAACGAAGAGATTTCTAATAAGATCTGGCAACAGACACGCCTTGTAGAATATCTTAACGAACTGCCGATTGTTCAACTTATGTTGCCAGCCGTGGAAGCAGACGATATTATTAGTGTGGTCGTTCAGCATCCAAGCTTTGCTGGTTGGCAAAAGGTAATTGTGTCTTCTGACAAAGACTTCTTCCAGTTGTGTGACGGAGAAACTATTGTCTTCCGCCCCATTCAGAAACAGATTATTAATCAAAAGAACCTTGTTGAAGAACATGGCATTCATCCAAAAAACTTCGCTCTTGCCCGTGCGATAGCCGGTGACAAGTCAGATAACCTTCCAGGCGTCGGTGGAGTTGGGCTCCCAACCATCTCCAAACGCTTTCCGTTCTTGTCGGAAGATGTGTCTTATGACATCGATACGCTGATGGAATACTCGCAAGAGCACGCAGGCAAAGTTAAGGCATATACAAATGTGCTTGAAAACCGAGAAGTAGTGGAAGAGAACTATCGCCTCATGCAACTCTACACTCCAAGTGTGAGTGTTCAGGGCAGAAAGAAGATTAATTATGCTTTGGACAACTTTAAGCCAGAGTTCGCTAAAACAACCATGAAAGCCATGATGATTGAAGACGGCTTTGGTGTTGTTAATTTCGTTGATATGTACGCTTGGATGAATAAGATTGTAGCAGATTCGCGAATATAAAACTATTTATTAATATGCGACTATACAATAAATGGCGAGAAACATTCGGAGATTCAGACAAGAGAGGTCTGGACTCCGAATTTCTTGTTAAGAACTTTAAAAACTTTATCAATGAACAAAACGATCCAGAGGATGTAGACCTCTCAAGCTTTGATTTCCACGACGAACTTAACAAAGACTTCTGGAATCAGGAAGACGATAGATTGGATCCAGAGATTAGACAAAAATTGATTGCCATTGCAAATGACTTCTGGAACTCATTGGAAGTTGGCGACACCGAGTACGATGATATCACCTTTACAGGATCCCTCGCCGCTCACAACTATTCTCAGTTCTCAGATGTAGATCTCCATCTTCTTGTTGATTTCTCTGAAGTTGATGACAAGGTTGATTTGGTCAGAGAATACTTTAATGCGATGAAATCTATTTGGAATCGTCTTCACGATATTCTTATCAAAGGCTACGAGGTTGAGATCTACGTTCAAGATATAAACGACCCACACGAAGCACAAGGGCTCTACTCAATTTTAAATGACGAGTGGATAAAGAAGCCTACTCTTGATAAACAAGACTTCGATAAAGATAACGTAAAGAAAAAGGCATCGGGTCTTATGGACCAGATTGATCGCCTTGAGCCCCTCATGAAAGAAGGAAAGTATGAAGAGGCTGAAAAATACGCTGACAAATTAAAAAGTAAAATTCGTAAAATGAGGAAGACAGGATTAGAAACTGTTGGAGCTTATTCGGTTGAAAATTTAGCATTTAAAGTGCTGAGAAGAAATGGTTATCTTGAAAAACTCTCTGATGCCAAACGAGAGGCTTACGATAAACTGCTTTCAATCAAAGAACAACAAAACATTAAGGATTAATAATGTCAACATTTAATTCATACCAATCGGGCTTGCACAATGTGGGCTCCTTTCAGGTTAGTTCGATACCCTTTGCATCCGCTTCTATTGAAGTGGCTTCAGTAAGTGTGCCTGTTGAGGTAGTATTCGATAGGGTATCAAAGTTTATAACTGTTAAGAATTCAGCGGACGCCCTTTCGGCAGATGCTCCAATAAGATTTGGATTCTCAGAAAATGGTGTCAAAGGCAGCAACTATATAAGGCTATTGAATGAGGAGGAATATGAGGCAGACTTTAAGGTCACTCGTATTTATCTTCTCGCAGAGACCTCAGCCGGTGCCACTGCTTCAATTTCCGCCGGACTTACGGGAATTCCTGCTAATCAATTGCAACACAATTGGTCAGGATCATCAGGAGTTGGATAATGGGCAGCAGTGGAGGCAACAAGCGCTTCGTAAAGAGGTATGTAGCCAAGGTTAAGGCTGAGATTGAAGAGGATTATCAAGCAGCCGATACAATCTTAAGTTCGTCTATTGATGTAGTTGATACAGCCGTAGACGCAATACTTTCTGGCTCAAGTGAATCACTTAATCAATTTATAGAAGTTGTTGAAGCTTTTGAGGCAGCAGACGTAGTACTCCGCTCAGAGCTTGCTGCTACGAGTTCGGTGCTGCTGAACAACATAACTAATGAAACAGGCTCCACGTCGCGATTTAGTCTAAACGTACTTGGCGTGACAGAGCTAAGTGGAGGTTTGGTGCATAAACGATTTCCCCAAACAAACAATTATACTGTGACAACCACTGATTACTTTTTAGCTGCTAATTCCAGCGGTGGAGCGATTACTTTTACGCTCCCGAATGCTGCAAGTGCATCAGAGGGGCAGACTTGGGTTTTTAAAGATGAGGGCGGCGCAGCAAGTACAAATAATATCTTTATTTCCGCATCCGCCGGACAAACAATTGATGGACATACTCAGGTAATATTAGAGTCGCCATACGCCTCAGTTCAGATTTATACTGACGGTGTGAGCAAATATTATATCTTCTAATTTTTTTTAAAAAATTTGTACAATCTCAGAATGTAGTTCCTATATACGGGTGGATGGGTTACTCATTTATTGATTCGTTTTTATAAAACGTTTCTTTAGGTGGATATCTGCATCCGCATATTTTAACTTATAGGAGATAAACAAAATATGGCTTATTTATTCCAACACGGACCTGCTATCTTGTCCGGTGCTGTTGATCAAGAGGGATCCATTGACATCAAGGATGATGGCTCTGGAGAATTCGAGTTAAAGCACGATGGTAACACCATTATTAGCTCAACCCGCGCTCTTGCCAACGTCACAACAATTTCCGGCTCAGAGGTAATCTCTGGTCGCGATTTAAAACTTGACGCCACAGGAAAAATTGGTGTCTCTAATGATACTGACCTCATGACTCTTACTGCTGGTAACGTCGTCGTTGACGGTGCTCACTCAGCATCTGCTCGTCTTGATGGTGCTGGTCTTCGTATTGACACTGGTGGTGTCATCGGAACCGCAGGAGACAACGATCTCTTGACACTTAACAACAACTCGCTTGTTGTCGCTGGTGCTGCTCAGGCTAGCAATGGCTTCTCGGCAACCGGTGGTAACATCGCCGCCGTCGCTGGTGCTGTTTCTGGTTCTACCGGTCTCGCTGGTCGTGGTCTTACCCTTGATGCTAATGGCGTCATCGGAACCGCAACTGATGCTGACCTTTTACTCCTCGGAGACAACAAACTTTCAGTCAGAGGCGACCTTTCTGCTTCTGCTGACGTTGAAGGTCTCAAGGCTAACTTTGAGAGCTACGAGGTTAAAGACGGACTCGTCATCGACGATGCTCGTAACATCACTGCTGTTCAGCTTTCTGGTTCTGGTAACCTTCTCGCTGCCGGTACTGTCCGTTTTGACGGTGTTGCTGATACCGCTATGGTTATCGGTGATGATCTTTTCTTCAGAGATTCTGATGGTCTTATGAAGAGAGAAGCTGCTGCTGATGTCCGCGACTTGTACTTCAGCGCTGTTTCCGGCGATGCTACTGTTGCTGCCGGTGGTGTTCTCACCATCGCTGCTGGCGCTGTTGAAAATAGCATGCTTGCTGATGACGCTGTTGGTGCCGACGAGTTGGCTGCTAACGCTGTCGTTGAAGCTAGCATTGTTGACAACGCTGTCACCCTTGCTAAGATGGCTGGCATTACTAGAGGCTCTATCATCCTTGGTGATTCTTCTGGTGATCCTTCTCTTCTTGCGAAAGGTACTGCTGCTCAGTTTCTTCAGTCCGATGGAACTGATCCGTCGTATGTGTCAATTTCTGGTGATGCTACTGTCGCCGCTGGCGGTGCTCTTACCATCGCTGCTGGTGCAGTTGAAGAAGGAATGCTCAACGACAATGTTATTAGTGGTCAAGCTGAATTGGCTCACGCAGACATCGCTGATGCGGACGAATTCTTAATTTCTGACGGTGGCACTCTTAAGAGAGTTGGTGTTGATTCCCTTCGTGATCACTATTTTGGTGTTGTTAGCGGTGACGCTACCATCGCTGACGGTGGTGCTCTCACCATCGCTGCTAACGCAGTTGAAGGTTCTATGATCAACTCTAACGCTGCTGGCGACGGTCTTGCTTATAGCTCCAACGCTCTCCAGCTTGACCTTAACGAGTTAACCGCTGCTGCTGTTGCTGTTGCTGCTGATAGCATTGCTATCATCGACGCTGACGACAATAGCTCCAAGAAAGAGTCTATTGCTGATCTCGTATCTGCAATGGCTGGTGCCGGTCTTACCGCTACCAACGGTGTTCTCTCTACACAAGCAGGTGTTGTCACCAGTATTCGTACTGATGGCGCTGTTAACACCACTGCTTTGGTTGAGGGTTACAACTTCTACACTGGCTCTCTCGCGAGATCCGTTAGCCTTCCTGCTTCTCCAACCGTTGGCGACATTGTTGTCGTTAAGGCTGGAAACTTAGGTGATGGAAACGGTCTCACTGTTGCCCGTCAAGGTTCACACCTCATTGATGGACTTCAGGAAGTTAAACTTGAGTCTGACTACGCTGCTGCCAGCTTTGTCTACCTTGAGGCTAACCTCTGGGGTATCATCTAATCATACTCTTTTTCAATTTCGGTTGAATTATCCTGGGTGCCCCTCCTTGTGGGGGGCATCCTTTTTTTTAAGAACTAATTATAGTATGGCTTATAAATTTTCAAGAGACGAGCGAGAGTTCGGAGACATTAAATTTGAGGGTGATGCTGATACTGGCATTGATTTTGACGCGAATCAGATTAGTTTAGAGACAGACGGAACTCAAAGACTGCTTATAAACAATTATGGTGCAACAATCACAGGTTCACTCGAATTAACGGGTTCAGCACAATCTTTAATCGTGCTACACACCCGAGACGCGGACAATCTAAAAGAGATTGCCTTTTTTAAAGATGGAAATCCTGCTGCTGCTATGCAGATTAATGTTAATGAGCATCTTTTTATTGAGAATGAGAATGTAAAAGATATTATTCTCAGGACTAATAATCAAAACACAATTAGAGTTTTCGGCGCAAACCAGAGAGTTGGTATTAGAAAAACTGGCGTGGCTGCAAACGCCGAACTTGATGTCAATGGTGAAGCAGTTATTAGCGGCTCGCTTACTGTGCAGGATGCAATAGCATTAAAACAAGGCAGTGACCCAACGACACTAGATGGTCACGCTCATATCTATTCTAAAAATGACGCTGGCGATGCAGAAGTGTTTGTTAGGGACGAAGCAGGGAATGTGACCAAGATTTCACCACATAATAATCAAGGTGAGTGGGAATATTTTTCAAAAAATACTAAAACCGGCAAGGTGTTTCGTGTTAATATGGAGAAGATGATTCGTAAGCTTGAAGAGATTACGGGCGAGTCTTTCATAGAAGATAAATAAATAATTATTTGACACTCCCTCCAGCCGTGTTATAATACCTATGTAATTTATAAATTAGGTGGACGTTTGACCGCTCAAGACAAAGTTGATTTTAGCAAATATGGCAAGTCTTTTCAAGAGGGGCTTGCCGCACTCATCTTACAGGATCGTGCTTTTTCAGACCAAATTCAAGAGGTTCTGGAAACGCAGTATTTTGAACTGAAATATTTGCAAGTATTCGTAGCCAAAATCTTTGGTTACAAAGAGAAATATAATGTTCATCCAACTGACAAGATTCTCTTGACGATTCTTCGCACTGAATTGGAAGATGAGACAGACGCAATAAAAAAGCAAACCAGAGATTACTTTTCAAGAATTTATAACACCGATGTAAGAGACGAAGAGTTCATAAAAAACACTTCGCTTGACTTCTGTCGCAAACAGACATTAAAAGAGGCTATGATCAAGTCTGTTGGTTTACTAAAAAGCTCCTCATACGATGAAGTGGCAAAAGTGATCACTGATGCTGTCAAGCTCGGCAGTGATTCAGATTTTGGATATGATTATGTAGCAGACTTTGAAAAGAGGTTTGAGATTAAAGCACGCGACCCAATTAGCACGGGTTGGGATGAAGTTGACAATCTCTGTCGAGGTGGTCTTGGAAACGGCGAGCTTGGTGTTGTGATTGCGCCTACAGGAGCAGGTAAATCTATGGTGCTCGTCCATCTTGGAGCCCAGGCACTTTTGCAAGGAAAGACGGTCGTTCACTATACTCTTGAGCTTGCAGAGACAAGTATTGGTATTCGCTATGATAGCTGTATTACTGGAGTTTCTTTGTCCGAGATGCATTCTTTTAAAGAAATGATTTATGAAAAGGTACTTGAAGTCCCCGGCAAGCTAATTATTAAAGAGTATCCAACGAAGTCAGCCAGCCCTCAGACGCTTAAGAATCATATAGAAAAGCTCAAACAAAGAGACAACAAACCTGACATGATTCTGGTAGACTATGGAGACTTGTTAAAACCTGTTACTGTTACGAGAGAGAAGAGGCACGATTTGGAATCAATCTATGAAGAACTACGAGCTATCGCACAAGAAAATAAATGTCCAGTCTGGACAGCATCTCAAACTAATCGTTCAGGTCTAAATGCCGAGGTTGTAACTTTGGAGGCAATCTCCGAGGCATACAGCAAGTGTTTTGTTGCCGACTTTATTTGTTCGGTATCCAGAACAATTGACGATAAAAACAATAATACAGGGCGACTATTTGTCGCCAAGAACAGATTCGGTCCAGACGGGCTTGTTTATCCAGCCAAAATGGATCTCAGCAGAGTTAAAATTGATGTACTGCCTTCGACAGGTGAAACAATCGGCGAAATTCAAGTTAATGCCGCGAAACAGCAGTCAGAAAAATTAAAAGAAAGATATAAACAATTCAAGGATGGGAAATAAGTTGGGAAAATTAAAAGATTACTTTAATGGTGATGAATTAGCTGCAAATGTGTGGTTAACGAAGTATGCCCTTAAGGACACGAGCGGCAAAGTTTTAGAAGAAACACCAGAGGATATGCATAACCGTATTGCATCCGAGTTTGCCCGAATTGAAACAAAATTTGGTGGTAAAAGCGCTCTTTCCGAAAAGCAAATATTTGATTTAATTAAGAATTTTGATTATATTGTCCCACAAGGCTCACCTATGATGGGAATTGGGAATAATCATGTGAATGTCTCACTTTCTAACTGTGTTGTTGTTGACTCTCCAGACGATAATATTTCTTCAATTCTCGACTCTGGTAAATCTCTTGCCAATCTGTTTAAAAGGCGCTGTGGCGTAGGGCTTGACCTTAGCGAACTTCGTCCCGAAGGCACACCCGTTAATAACTCCGCAGGCACCACCACAGGTGCTTGGTCGTTTGCTGATTTATACTCATACATTTGCCGTATGATTGGTCAGAACGGTCGCCGAGGCGCACTTATGATTTCAATGGACATTCGCCATCCTGACATTGAGAAGTTCGTAACTATGAAACACGATCTGACCAAAGTCACGGGCGCAAATGTATCAGTTAAAATCAGCGACGACTTTATGGAGGCAGTAGAAAGCAATGGATCATTTACTCTTCGGTTTCCTGTTAACTCAGAAAACCCAAAATACACGAGAGAAGTGGACGCCGCCGCTCTCTGGAAGCAAATCGTAGAATCAGCTACCAAGACGGCAGAACCAGGACTTTTGATGTGGGGTAATATTGAAAAATATCTCCCTGCCGAAGCATATGCCGATGTTGGCTTCAAAACGATTTGTACCAATCCTTGCGGAGAAATCCCGCTATCGGCTTTTGACTCCTGTCGTCTCATTTCTGTCAATCTTAAGAACTTCGTCAAGAACCCCTTCACAGAAGCAGCATTCTTTGATTTTGACCACTTTAGTGAAGTAGCAGCAAATGCTATGCGATTGTCTGATGATCTTGTTGAACTTGAGATTGAAAAATTAGACAATATT
>WLWF01003077.1_pt1 | contig 11282 bp, 9 predicted proteins | sample 6718331 | NCBI WGS metagenome assembly WLWF01 (sample SAMN12718692, study PRJNA515312) | sponge metagenome | isolation source: marine sponge | host: Mycale hentscheli | place: New Zealand: South Island, Marlborough, Capsize Point | collected 2003-05-01
TTTCAGTATTTGGAAACTCAAATTTTTGGAAACTTCCGATCAGATGAAGTTATCGCCGCTGAGGTCCCACGCTCCACGCTGGAAGAAAGGAAGAAGCTCGGTATACCCGAAGGTCTTCCTGATCTTACGCCTGAGAGTGAAGTTGCTGCTATCAAAGCACAGCGTGCAGCAGAACGAGCCGGACAGTCTATCGACGCAGTAGCTGCTGATGCTGCTTCCACGATTGATGACGTGGACAGGGCTGTTTCTGCTGATCCTAACTTTGGTCTTCCTCCAGGGCCTGATTCTCCTACAGAATGGGACAGGGAACGTTTAGCTACAGCTGATAGCCTAGACACTTTCACTCAGCCTCCTACGAGCATTAGTGCGCTTGATGGTGAGGGCCTGCGTGAGGATCAAAAATCTTTGAATCGTATTGTAGCTGAGGCGTCTACTGAAGAAGATCTTGTGCCGTTGCGGGAAGCTTTACAGGTAGCGGTGGAAGATGAAGACAGCCCGCTGTATGCAGAAGCAGAGCGAGGCACCCTTAGAGAAGAAGAAACATTTAAAGTGTTAGAGGCATTAGATGATTTGATTGCTATCAAAACAGAACTCGGGGATGCCCGTGGGGAACAGCAGCAGCGGCTACGTAAGGCCGAAGAAGATCTTGCGCTACGATTACGACGTGCTATTGGGTATCATTGGGGATTATCAAGAAGTGAAGTGTTTCACTGGGACTTTTTGTCGGAACGTGTTGAGACAGTTTTGGGAGATGAGTTTGGGGTTTCTATACAGCATGAACGACGAGAACCGCTTTCCGATTTTGAAAGTATCCGAAATCTACAAGAGGCTCTTACACCGTTTGTTGACGCTTGGGCGAGAAGCCAGTATTCTGCAACACAGCAGTATTTGCAAGATAATGATATTAGAGAAGTGAACTTGTATCGAGGTTTGTTTATTCCGAGATCAAGATCGTCCGAAGGTCCTCGTGGTACGATGACTGATCGTGGCGTACCCACGACACGTGGTCTACAGTCGTGGACTAGTAGGTTAGAAACGGCTCTTCTGTTTTTAGGTAATAAATACGAAACCGCTAAAGATGAAATTAAAAAGATTGAAGATAGAGGTGAAAGGCTTGGAATGCCTGAGCATGTTTTGTTGCATGATGTTGTGCCTGCTGAGTTAATATTTGGGTTTGCTAGCGCCGCTCATAGAGAATCTTTCCGGTTTGGTATTTCTGTCGAGCAAGAAGTTGTTGTTCTTGGAGGTAGCTCACGGCGTGTTAACATGTTGGGAGACGATTTTTTGAATCTTCACCGAGAACCTTCTGGCAACTTTATCGTTGACAGGAGAGAGAGTACTTTTAGATTGTCAGAAGATGATGTGTTTGATTACTTATCAAGCGACGCCCCTGATGATTTAGACACAGACAGATAGGAATAGAAATGGCAGAGCCTAAAAAAAGAAGATTAGCCGGGGATGTATTAAGGGATCCAGAGATTGCTAGGATGTTAGATTATTCGCATCGGCGTCCGGAGTTTTTAGAAGGTGGTAAGTCCAAGAAAAAGAATTCTTTGCTCAGCGACCCCACTGCGACCTTAGATGAGTTAGACTAACGATATGAGTACAGAAGAAGAACTTGAAGAACTAACAGACTATTCTCTCACAGTAGCACCTACTCGTGAAGACGTACTTGAGTACCGAAAACAGGTTTTGGGCCGTTATGCGGAGGTTGTGAAACGCACAAGTCTTCCTTTAAACGATGAGGGCACTGTTGATTGGCAGGTTGTTATCGAAGAAGAACGTGAAAAGTTAAACAAACAATCTGATTCTTGACCGTAGTCACGTTAGTTACACTCGACTTTACTTCTTGCATGGTAAAATAAATTTTGATAGAGCGTACGCTTTGCGTATCCCCGCAGGGCATGTTCAATACTAGTATTGTAACTACAATAATATGGAGGCAATTATGCCGGGAGTTAATGTCACCACTGCAGTGCGTACTGGTCCTGTGGGCACTACTGACAATGTGGCTGGACAGCTGTTTATCGTAGGCACTGCTGAGCGTGGATCAACGACTGAGCCTACGCTCCTTCGCAGCTTCAGCGACTACACGACCTACTATGGTAACTACCAGTCAGGGAATATGTATTCCCACGTGAAAACCTTCTTTGATGAGGGTGGTTCTCGTTGCTATGCGTTCCGTGCGATCAACTATGATGCGGACGATGCGACGACTTCTACGATCACGTTGAACGATTCAAGCGGTTCTGCTACTATGACGCTTACGTCAAAGAACAAGGGCGCTTGGGGCAACAACCTTTCTGTCGCTGTTGAGAACAGCAGCGATGACAGCAACATTCTTTCCGGTTATTTCCGGCTTAAGATTTCGCTTGATAGTACACTTCTTCTGTCTAGTCGTGATCTTCTGGATGTTGATGATGCTGTTTCGTTCGTCAACTCTTCAACGGTCAGTCATCTGATCGTTGCTGCTGACGACGCAACTTCATCGAATGACCCGGATTCGCTTGCTGACACGAGCCTTTCTGGAGGTTCAGACGGTACGGCAGTCACAGCGGATCACGTCGTAGATGCGCTTGATGGTACATTCGATGCAGATCCGGATGTGTCAACGTGCTTCAGCGTAAACCTGAAGAGTGGCGCTGTTGCAGCTCCGGGCTACACTGGTACTGCGGTTTGGAACGCCCTGCGTACCCACGCTGCTAACAACAAACGTATCGCCCTTTGTGCTTTCACCCTGGGTGATTCTTCAGCTACGGCTAAGACCAGCGTTTCATCGTACTACTCTGACGCAAACGCTCAGCACATGGCTTTCTACTGGCCACACGTTAAGGTTACTTCACCTAACGCTGCTGAGCTTGCGACGGGTGAGTCAACTGTTACGACTTCCACGATCAACATTTCTCCGGAAAGTTACGCTGCGGCTGCTAGAGCTAAAGCGGTTGATGTGGCGGGCGGTCCGTGGCGTGCCGGTGCTGGTGTGATTTCTTCAGCGGTAGGTATTTCTGATCTCTATCAGGATGTTACTCCTACCACGGCTGAAACTCTCGATAAGGCCAGAATCAACGCTATTCGCAAGGTAAACAATACTATCCGCGTGTATGGTGCCCGTTCGGCTTCTAATGATGAGACAAACTGGCGTTACATTACTCAGCAGGACACAATGAACTACATTTCGGTAGGCATTGAGGCTCGCATGGAACGGTTTGTTTTCTCTACGATTGATTCACGAGGTAATCTGTTTGGCAACATTGCTTCTTCAATCAAAAACTTCCTACAGCCGATCGCTCTTCAAGACGGTTTGTATGCGGCGTTTGATATTAACGGAGCATTGATTGATCCGGGTTACACTGTTTCGGTTACGGCGGCAAATAACCCTAACACTCAGCTGGCTACCGGTTTGGTTAAAGCTACTGTTGGTGTGCGTGTTTCTGGCGTGGCTGATTTAATTGATATTGTTATCACGAAGAGCAATCTTAGTGATCCTCTAGTCTAAGGAGACATGATTAATGGCTAAAGCAACACAACGGCAAATTGTCGCTACGATTGAGCCTAGTGACGGGAGCATTGGACCCGAGTTTAACGGGACCAAATACTTTACTACCGTAAGCGGTGGTGAGATTAGTGCTGCTGTGGAAAAGGTTTATGATGGCGGCAAGATTCATCCTGAGGTACTTTGTGCTCCGTCTGAAATTGGCGACATCACGGTTAGCAGATTTGCTACGGACGAAGAAGATGACTACACACATCTTCAACAGTTGCGTCAACTTGTAGGTCGTGCATACTACGACATTACGGTGTCAACATTGAACTGTGATCTTGAGATTCCGGGTCAGCAGCGCAACTACGCTAAATGTCTGCTGGTAGGGCTGACTGAGCCTGACGGTGACGCATCTTCTGGCGCTCCCGCTACGCTTTCTCTGACTTTCTCAGTTTCATCTGTGGGTCAGGGCAGCTGATAAATACGTTATATATTTCAACTTAAACTAGACACTTGAGAAAGAGCGTCACCTTCGGGTGGCGCTCTTTCTTTTTTATTTTACTTGACTGAGTATGCAGGTTTTTGGTAGTGTAGGTAGACAAGTTATTCTCTAGCAAAGGATTATCGAATGACTATTCCTGTTACAAGTAGCAGGGTGAACGTGAAGGATCTTCACCCGAAGTTTAAGGCCCGTCTGGAAGCGTTCTTCGCTGATCCACGTATTGCGGGCAAGGTTGCTGTTGTGTCTGGTGTCCGCACCTATCAGCAGCAGAAGTACCTCTATGATGGCTATAAGAGCCGTAAGCCCGGTTTCAATCTGGCAGCTAACCCTGACCGCATCAACCGTGCAGGCTTCCAGGGTTCATATCATATGAGCCAGCCAAAGTTTGATGGTTACGGTTATGCTGTTGACTTCCGTATTATCAAGCGGGGTTCTATCTCTACCTCCCAGGTAAACAAGATTGCTGAAGAGTACGGTATTCGTAAGACCGTGGCTTCAGAGTGGTGGCATCATCAGCCGTGCCGTGTTAGCGGTTCTAAGATGGACTGGTTCCCTGTCAAGGGCGATATTACGGTTCCGAGAGCTGCTTCGGTTAAGTCTGAGCAGGCTCAGGTTCTTGAGTTCATTGCGGCTTGTTTTCAGACTGTTGTTCGTAAGGGCGATAAGGGTCCGGTTGTTGAGTTCCTTCAGAAGCTTCTGGATAAGAACGGTTACAAGCTGACTTCTCGTCCTCGTAAGAATTCTGGTGTTGACGGCGACTTTGGTCCGAAGACGTTGAAGGCTGTTAAGCAGTTCCAGCGTGACGAGGGCCTTGCTGTTGATGGTGTTGTTGGTGCTAAGACTTGGGCAGCGCTGGCTGACTGAGTAGATTAAATAAAGAAAGGCTAATAATGGCTGATGAAGTTATTGAGGTAGCTGGCGCTACTCCTGCTAAGGCGGAGCCAACGTCAGGCAAGTCAAACAAGCGAGTGTCTGTTCTTGACATGCTTAAGGACGAGATTTCTCGTGAAGTCACTCGTCCTGAGGTTGAGATGGACGTTCCGGAGCGTAAGGGCGTGTCGGTACGTTTCTCTCCTAACATCACGAATGAGCAGTTGAAGGCGTGGCGTCGTAACTCCACGAACCGTAAGACTGATGAGCTGGATTCAATCAAGTTTTCTTGTTACGTGATTGGTAACACTGTGTCAGGAATCTATTTTGATGATGAGCTTGTTTTGGATGATGAGGGTAACTCTATCACGTTTGCTTCTCCAGTAATGATGGAGATGACTGGTACGGATCGCCCGCTACCTGACGCTATCCGTGCGTTCTATGGTGTTGATCCACATCTTGAGAATGTTGCTTTGAAGATTCTGGATTTTGCTGGGTATGGGGATGACGTTGATGCGGAGGACCCTACTCAGGGCTAGTTGATAGACTAGCCGACGATCCACGTATTAAGTCTGCAGCTAGGTTAGCTGAGGCTTTTCATTGTGATCCGATTCAGATTTTGGATTCGGATTTGGATGAGTGGTTGATTAGGATGGCTGCTGCGCAGGCGTTGTCAGCAGATCATGAAGCTAGAGAAAAAAAGAGAAGAGGTAGCACTGGTGGCTACTGACAGCCGGGAATTTCTATAGAATAATAGAAGTTCCTGGCTTTCTCTTTGTGGGGGAGGTGCTTTATGCCTGTTCAAGATAGTGTAGTTATTAAGGTCGATGTTGATGTTGATGGCTTATCCGAGCTTACGTTGCTTGAGCAAAGGTTTGAGCAGCTTGATAAGAGAAGTCGTAGGTTTGCTAGCCGTATAAGTGATTCATCGAGAACGATGGATCGTTATAATAAGTCGATTGATCGAACAAATACGCAGCTAGATCGGCATGACAACAATATGGGGCGGATTAACCACCGTCATCGTCGTTTTGCAAGAACTTTAGATCGGGCCATTGCGCCACTTAAGAAGTTCATCACCACATTATCTAAGCTGTCTTTTGTTGCATTAATCGGCCAGATTGGCTTGTTCACTATAGGTTTGCTTTCAGCTAAACTCGCATTGATAACTGGTAGAGCTGCAGTTCAAGTTTATCAGATAGCTTTGAAAGGTTTATCAGTTACGGCAGCCGGTGTAGCGACAGCGGTATCTGTTGCGGCTGCAGCCATGCGGCAATTTAATGAAGCGATGCTAATCCCGTCTGTTGGGGGAGGCATGACTCGTCGTGGTGCTCAAAACTCAGCTTTGCTTAGCCGTAGCCTTGGTTCCAGAACAACAGGTCTTCTTGGCGGTGAAGCCACAACCGCCCTGTTGGCGGGTCTCGCAAAAGCAGGAGTTTCACCGACAGCCTCGGGCGGCATCGCCCGTCAGCTCATTAACCTGACCGGTGGAGACGCTGCAGCCGTTCAATCAATTGCAAAAGCAATCGGCTCTAAAGACTCTGCAGAATTACGTTCAGCACTGAGTGGCACAGCCGGATTCCGATCAGGTTCTTTACAAGAGGGCCTTTCAACAAATCAGCTACTAGCTGCACTCTCCAGCGGATCTATCGTATCTGAAAATTATCGAGGCGTAGGCGCTGGACTTGCCGGTACGTTTATCGGCACAGCTAAAACAGAATTCTCAGGCATGAAGAACATGTTTGCGGATATGGGTCAGCCGCTTCTGAACCCGTTCCGTGATGCCATGATGGACATGGCCCGGATTATTCGTGAAAACTTCTTGGGCATGTCTCTACTCATTCAACGTTTTGGTGCTGATTCGTTCGCCCCCACGTTGGTAACTCTTGTTGAGAAAACGATGGATTTCATCCGGAGTAACATTTTTGATCATCTTGAAAATATTGAGCAGATGGGTGAAAGCTTTGTAGGGTTCTTCCGGAGTATCCGTGACTTCTTCCATGGCATTGGGGCGTTCTTAGTTCAGTTTGAGCCTGCCGCTAATGTGGTGATTGATATGTTTAGGGCTATGGGTGCTACGGGTGGTGGTCGTGGTTTGTTTAGGTCCTTTAGTGATTTGGTTGTGAAGAATGCTGAGGCTTTCAAGTCGTTTGGTGCTTCGATTGGTAATGTGTTTGGCGCTATTTTTGATTTGTTAAAATCTGGCCAGTCAGGGTTTTTCTCGAAGTTAGATCTATTTTCTGACGCCATGAATACTGTAGCCTCTGAGGTTATTCCGGCTATTGGTAAGCTTTTGGATGCACTGGTTCCTATTTTAGAACAACTTCCGAATGCGCTTAGTGGTTTAGCCTCTGTTTTGGAGACGCTTGCTCCTGCTATTAAGACAATAGGTGATCTTTTGGGCGCTGTTATGGGCGCAGGTCCGGCTGGTGGTATTCTTGGCGGGTTGGGTTTGTTGACATTAATGCGGCCAGGAAGGGCGCTCAGTGGGGTCAAGAGATTACCCGGTATAGGTCGGGCTACGCCTGGATTCTTAGCCTCTCGTCAAGGTTCCATGATGACTGGTGCAGGTTTTCTCGGTTTTGGGGCCGCAAGTAATTATTACAATGGGCCTTCAGAGATAGGCACTATGAGCACTATTGCTGGTGGGGCGATGATGGGTGCTTCATTTGGGCCGATGGGAATTGCAATCGGTGCTGGACTCGGAGCGATTGCCAATGCCCTTTCGGGAAGAGCTGGCGTGAATAGGCGTAGCAATGAGCTGGATGATTTGTTTGGTCAAGCGGCTAATATTGCTTCAGAGGTTTCTTTTGCAGGTTCGTCTTTTTCAAATATTAATGCTAATCGAAACAGGATTCAAAGAGCTAGAGCAATTTTCGATTCGGGCATGTTTATGGCAAATCAGAAGCGTATTGTTATAGATCCTATTACCGGAGAAACTTTAGACTATAGCGGAGGTCTTCGTAGTGATACAGTCACCTCTATAGCTAGATTTAGCAATTTCGTAACATCTAATGTTTTGGGCGGGTACGATGGGGGCGAGGGTAGTCGGCTCGTTAATACTATAGATATGAAAGATCCGTCCACGATAGGTTTTTTGAAGTTCGTTGAAGAGGAGCTTGGTGTCAGTTTTGAGGGCCTGACAGATGTAGAAATCACTAAGAGGTTACGCCCCGGAAGTGAACTCGGCAATGAGCTGCAGATGATGTTTCGACGGATTGATGAAGAACTGGAAACGTTTGACACTAATGTGGGCATGCTTAGGGAAACTACATCGTTAACAAATCAGCAAATCGAAGAAACTGCTGCGGCGTTAGGTGTTGATTTAACTCAGGGTTTGCTTAATGCTGCAGGCGCTAGCGCTGTTTTCGCTGCGCAGATTCTTCCTCTTATTGATAGAAACCGGGCGTTTTTCCCTACTTTTTCTTCTTCACCGTTGGGCCAGTCGGAAGCTAGAGCCACGGCAAACGCTGCGTTTACTACGTTAGCTAATGCTGATAAGTTAACTGTTGACTTGGTTCGTGATGCGTTTGAGTCGTTTGCTGCTTACGAAATATCTATGGGCATGTCTCCAGATGTTGCGGGCTTTTCTTCCAATTTTGAGCTGATTACGAAGGTTTTGCCGAACTTGTCGTCAGATAAGCAGAAAGATCTTTTGGCAATGTTGGCTTCTGGTTCGTTTGAGGCTGCTACAGCGATGAGTCAAGCGTACGGTATTCCGTTAGAGAAAATTATGCAGTTTGCTGGAGATGATGGAATTATTGGGTCTACTGCTGGTGAGCTTAGCGGGATTGAAAATTTTGTTGCTCAGCGTGCTCAAACTCGTGCGGCTCTTAGCCTAGGTAGTGGCTTAACTGGTTCTCAGCGCTTTGCGGATCTTCAAGCAGCTGGTGTATTCGGCGGTAGCGATGGTATGGGAACGGGTGGATTGAATCAGGCTCTAGTTGAGTCATTGGGAGGGGTACCTAATGGCAGGTTGTCTCGCCTGAGTACAGAAGAATTGTTATCACGTGCTGAAAATCAAGGTGTTAATACTGCCCAGATTGTGTTGCAAGCTCTGACGGGGGCTGGCCTGCTTGATGAAGATGATAAACTAAACACTGAGAGAAATGAATTTCTTAAAAGTATTCAAGATGATATTTCTAGTTTGAGAAACAACGGTATAAAAGTAAAGTTTAACTTTGATACTGAACGCCAGTCTAATCAGGCTGATCTTCCCGGAGGTCCGTAAAGATGCCTATTTTGCAACAAAAAGTAGTTGACATAACGAACCAAATAGATATTTTTGATACGATGGATTACCACTCGGTGAATCCTGGCCGTGCCGTACTGAAACCGTTTCAGCCTACTAAAACACAAACCGACGATGAGGGTACGACTACTACGGTAAATGCTGGTCCGTATAACTATAACCTTCCGGACGGGACAACATGGGAAGACTTTCAAGTAGAGTTTCCGTATGGTCCTCAAGATATTCAATTTGACGAGTATGCTGGTGTTACGAAAAAAATACCACGGCCTGGAAAAGCACCTCTCCTTGTTTTTGAGAACCCTCCTTTGAAGACGATTACGTTCTCTACCATCATTGCTGATAAAGTAACAGGTGGTTGTGATCCGTTTCCTGTTATTGAGATCTTAGATAAGATTGATCTTATTGCTGCCAACTCGATCCCATGCAAGTTTGTGTATGGAGTTTCGGCTGTTCCCTGTGCGCTCACAATCACCAAGTTTTCGTTCACCACGAATCGTAGAGACTTTGATGGTAACCCTACGCAGGTTTCTGTTGATTTACAGTTGACAGAAACGCCGCTGTATGACCAGAGGATTGTCGAGTTAGAGGCAATCACGTTTACACCCGGCGCTCCTACCCCTATTGGTTCTGCCCCTCCTCCGGAAGAGGGTGGCGACGGTGTTACTATTATTGTGGACACAAATTTAATATTTCAGTTCACGGGTCCTGTGGCAGATGCTTCGCTTATTGATCCCGACGAATAATACTGGATCGCTTGATTTCAAGTAGGTAGAATACTATCATGACTATTTCTGCAGCTTTCACAGACAATGAGTATCTGTATATTGGTGAAATCGGTGATGAGAACGCTCTGATTCGCGAGTCGGTAATTTCCGCACAGTTCGATATGACTGCGAAGATGGTTAGTGAACTTCAATTGCATGTTTACGATCCCGGTTTTAAGATGCTTAACAGTAACTACTTTATGATTGGTAGACGTGTTGCGTTTGTTTTGCCCGACACCATCGAGGTTGAGGATAGTGAAGGAGATACGACAGCTATCTCAATTGAAACAGTTCAGTTTGAAATTGCTGCGGTATCAGCGGAGCACGCATCTAGTGACACAGTGAGAATCACTGCACGCAGTCGCAAAATGCAGCAGATGCGTCGAGAAAAGGGTCAGGAGTCTTTCGGAAAAATTTCTCCGACAGCCTTTGCCGCTGCAACAGCTGCAAAGTTTGGTTTAGAGTTTTTTGGCGAAGACACTCCGGTTGATGGTAATATCGTTCGAGAACAAAATGAGCAAAAAGATGAGTCAACTTTTGATGTTCTTTCAAGATTAGCACGAGAAGCAGAGTTCATGTTTTTTGAAGCTAATGGTGTACTGTTTTTTGCTTCTGAAGAATTCATTCTAGACCGGCAGCCTTCTATCGAAATCAATGTTCCATCTAACGAAGATGACCCGTTTTTTGCATCAAATCTGACTGTTCGTAGATCTGCTGACAGTACCGATTCGGCAGCGACTTGCAATGTCAATTTGTTAAAGTCTACGTCATCAATCACTGTTTTTCCGGGTTTGGGTGTGACAATTAAAGGTTTAAATAACTTTGATAAAAAGTTTATGGTTGACCGAGTAAGTTACGATACTAGTAAATCAGGGTTTGTTAGTATTTCTGGTACGTGTCCTGAAGATTCGGACGATATGAATTGTGAGATTCAGACGTTTGCTGAGGGTTCTCGTGGCGAATGTGTTAAGCGTATTCAGCAGGCAGTAGCTGCTTCGTACAATAGTAAGCAGCAAGTGACTGTTACACGTAGTTCTGATGAGATTGAGCAAGCGTTTAAGCAGCGCAGAGAAATTCTCAGTAGGACATATGTACAAACAGTAAGCTACCGTTTAGCGATTGACGGTATTTTTGGTCCGCAAACCGCAAGAGCTGTACGTAAATTTCAGGAACTAAACGGGCTGCCGGTTACCGGTGTGATTGATGCTGACGACTGGGTTATGATTAAGGCGGCATTGTGAGAAGATCAAGTTTTAACACATCTGCAAGTTCAGGTGTCCCAAATAACGGTATCTTCCGTGCTGTGGTTGTTTCAATTGGCGGGGACGATTTGCTGCGGGTGCGTATTCCTACGCTTGGGTTGAACAACATCTATGAGGGTATTCCTTATGCGGGTCCGTTTCCTGCGGCTGG
>WLWF01003078.1_pt1 | contig 11278 bp, 10 predicted proteins | sample 6718331 | NCBI WGS metagenome assembly WLWF01 (sample SAMN12718692, study PRJNA515312) | sponge metagenome | isolation source: marine sponge | host: Mycale hentscheli | place: New Zealand: South Island, Marlborough, Capsize Point | collected 2003-05-01
ATTTCCGTTCCAGAAGGCGCCAACTCTGGCTCAGTTGGATCAACCGGAACCATTTCGGAGTCGGGATCCTCAGGAACAAGGGGTGTCATCATCTTTGGTTCAAAGAGAGTCTTGCCCTCGGAGTCAAAGAGCTCTACACGCCACACACCTTCCCAGTATGATACCTTGAGCTTTGTAGTAGGGTCCCGATCGTAGAAGATCTTACCAGTTTCCTTATCCTTCGGATACTTGACAATCGGGTAGGAAAGCGCTTTGATCACTGCTTCGGGTTGCCCGGCTTGTCCAAGCAACTCACCGCCGTGCGCCGTAACGTGTTTGACAACCTGATCTTCGAGCGCCTTCAACTTGTCGCACAACGGCGAACCGTTAGTGAGCTTGAGGTTGACAGAGAACTTGCGAGGACCATCTGGCTCATTCGGCGGCGTCATTCCTGCCAAACCATATGTGCCGTGCTTGGGAAATTGGAGAACAATCTTTTGTCCGTTCTGGAGAAGCGGGATTGACTTGCCGCCGGCTTTCGTCGGTCTGGCTGGTCCAAATGTAACCTCTTCAGGGTTCCAGTTCTTAACGCGGAGGATCATGTCGGATGCTGCTGAGTTAGCCATGCTGCTGAATCTACCATCTAGACATGGCTTATCTCCAAATCAATTTCGGCGTCGCCAGAGCACGCAACGCGACAACGAGTGACACAGAGTCGTCAACACCACTTAGCATTTAGACCATTTACCCCTCTTTCGTAACCAATTTTTTAGCCTTTTATACGAAATAAGCAAAATTTCAACATTTAGCAGTTTTTTCTATGCCCTTATCAAATGGCAAGGCATAGTAAGCGATGTGAATCTCGCGGTTCCCGCGCTGAGGTAATGCACGGCAACAAGGATTGCACAACTGGTGGTTTGACTAAGAAAGATCTCATGTACAACAAACACGGACGGATTGTCTCCCGTAAGAAGCACTCGCAAGCAAAGACACAGAAACATCTCCAAAAGGCTGGGTACTCCGCCGAGAAGGGTAAATTCGGGTACGTCCGTATCGCAAAGGGCAAGACCGGCAAAACCCGCAAGGATAAGCGGGGTAAGAAGCACGGCAAGAAACACACGCGCAAGGACCGCAAGTAAAGAGCAACTTAGTCCCAATCCAAGTTAGAACCACAGAATGACTACTGTGTCCCCCCATCCTGCCGAAGAAGCTTCGGCATTACCACTTGCAGACAGCCAGAACAAATCTGATATACAAGAAAACACTTTGAGTACTCAAAACGGTTCTCAAAGTGAAGAACGCACTGATCCGCTCACCGAGTACGTAGAATGGTTAGCCGAAACGCCAAAAGCAATGCCACTCAGAGCCCGTGCCACACGCCAAAGTAAACAAGAGTTTGAAATGCCCTTGCCATCGAAAGAGGGTTTGGGGGGTAATGTAAACTATACGATTGAACAGCTCAAGGCAACTGCATCAAGCTTGCGATTGCGTCGGAGTGGAACCAAAGCGGTCCTTCGGCAGCGAATCCACGCTGCACTTGTGCGTTCACACTACGCCTCTTGCATCCAAAGTCATTACCGCGGGCACCTCTTTCGGCGGTACGTAAAGAGTAAAGGGCTTATTAGGTGCAGACGTCCCATAGACCCTTCAAATGAGACTGAACTTTTAAGTTTGGAGCGGGTTGAGAGTATAGTGTTTGATAATTTGATAAATGTTCCAAATCACGGTGGAAAGGACACTATGTACTCAGCAGTTACTCTGAATAATCTAATAGCCAAACAACTTATATCTAGGCGAGTACCGTTAGATCCTTACACAAACATGCCATTTAAGCAAGAGGAGTTGGCTAGAATACGCGAGGAAAATCGGCTTGCCGTTCTCCTTAAACGGCGTGAACTCCAAAGTTCAAACTCTATGAGTAGAGAGGAGTCGAACCAAGCAGATTACAACTTGATAAATTTAACGCATGTTGTGATGGAGATTTGTAGTCATTTGGATTCCCTAGGACATATTACAAACCCCGAATGGTTTCTTGCTCTGAGTACTAATCAGTGGCGAGTACTCAACAATAATATTTCAGATATCTGGATCTATCGCGCCCAGCTCCCGTTGGAGATGCGACTCGCCATTGGAGGACGTGCTAACCTAGGCTTTATTCGTCGTGGACTGTCTCCTGGTGTTGTCATGCGCCGTGTGATTGACAATATTCGTCGATTAATCATGCGAAGCCACGATCGTGAACACCAGGCTCTCGGTGCGATATACGTACTTATTGCTCTGACCCAGGTCTCGCCCAACGCTGCGGAAGCAATGCCAGCCTTGCATGAAGCCGGCATAAATGGAAGATCATAAGAAAAACCTAGGCAGGCTTAATTCGCGTAGAAATGCGAACGAGCGCAGACCGTCAATCCTGTGCAAACTGCGTCAAGGGACTTAGAAACAAACCTGCTTAGTTGATTAAGATGCCAGGAGCAAAGAAAGGAGCAAAGACGACCAAGTCATCAGTAAAGACCAAGCCAGCCGCCCCAGTTGCTGCCGCAGCAGCAGAACCTGTCAAGGTTGAGGCTACGACCGTAGAAGCGACTGTTGCCGAGACATGGGATGCTGCCGCCCAGGTTGATGCTCTCATCGGAGAACTTACATCTATCAAGTCGGCTGTGACCGCCGCCCTTGGAAACGCCCGGGAATTCAAGAAGCGTAACGAGCGCGAGCTTAAGACTCTCCGCAAGAATCAGGCAAAGAAGAAGGCGTCGTCGGGCAACCGCAAGCCAAGTGGATTCACCAAGCCAACTGGCATCACAAACGAGCTCGCCACCTTCCTCGGCAAGCCAGCTGGAATCGAAATGGCGCGCACTGACGTGACCAAGGAGATCAACCAGTACATCCGCACCCACAACTTGCAGGATAAGGACAATGGTCGCGTTATCCGCGCAGACAAGAAGCTATCGGCTCTGTTGAAGCTGAAAAAGGACGATGAGCTCACCTACTTCAACCTCCAGCGGTTCATGAGCCCACACTTTGTCAAGGCGCAGGCTTCCGCCTAAGCGACAAACTTACCATAATCCGCCTATAGATGTAAAATATACCGAATGCAAAATTCAAATAACTCGCAAATAACTTGTTTATTTAAAAATAAGTTATTTACTTAAATACATCATTTCTACGCCGCAAGTGCACCACCTAATGCCTCGTATATTTGCCCGTGCGTAAGTCGTTGACCGTCTTGCGATTTCACTCTCATCCCAAACTCCTCTTTCGTCAATCTCAAAGTATTGAATATCCGCCTAGTATCCCATTCGTCAAAGCTACCAGTGGCTGGGTCATACATCCGCAGAATACGTGGACACCCATCCACAAACATATCGCTGTCGTTGCTGAGACACCAAGTAGCAATCCCATTCCGCACTGCGTCCGCACACACAGAATCTGCTTCATCAGCGCATTCAAGCACGGTGCATATGCCACTCTCACTGAGGACCTGTCGCGCCTCTGCGATTTCATTTGGCGTTACACAAATAGTGCGCGTGCGCAGCACTTCTAGTTTGCGCGCCTTGTCCACTCTTTCAAACGCGTTCATTTGACCCGTTTCTTGCAACTTACTCAGCGCGGCTTTACGCTGTTCCTTTCTTACCCTAGCTCGCCTTTTCCGCTCCTCCGATAGATTCGCATTGTCAAACACAAAGAGCGCTCGTAGACCGGCACGAGCCATCATCTCGCAAAACGCAGTCACTTCCATTTTGACTCCCCGTGTCGTCTTTAGTCCAGCAAGGTAGAACAAGAAGTTCATAGCATCCACAGCTATGATTTTCTTATTGCCACTAACATTTGCACGTTCAGTGAGTTGCTTTAGTGTGCTTTGCTGCTTAATCCATTCATCGTTTCCGAAAATCCGCTCCAGTACTCCAATCAAACCTGGGACTCCCATTTTATAAGCCGAGGGTTGAAAGATAAGGTAATCTGCAAGAGGAAATTGGGTGTTGGTGGTTTCAATTTCCCTAACGCAAATCGCAGCTTATAAGATCGTTTATTGACATCCGTGCAGATTGCCCAGCGCAACCCTCCGCCTCCTCTTTCGTTTTAAGCTCGTTCGCTGCGGTGAACATTCCAACCTCCACAAAGTTTCCAAGTGCAACCAGCCACGCATTGGGTTTGCTTAGGTTAAACCCGAGTACTCCGAGTTTAGATGTGTTGCTACTTTCAACAGAGTCACATGGGATATTATACATCGCACACCATGATAGGAAAGCCCGCCATTCACGCATCACCGATCCAGCGAAGCAGTAGTACTCAAGGGCGGGGGTAGGTTGTCCCTGTTTACGCAACAGCTCTGAATTACAACTTACTCGTTCTAAAACGCATTTGCACTGTTTCCAGCCGTGCTGAGCCTCACGATCCAATAAATAGACAATATTGTCTTTGGGTGCACACGTGACCGAAACGAACACAGAATTTATAATTCGCGCCCAGACCTCGGAGTATACCTCCACGTACTCCATCTTACACGGAGTACTCAAGCGAGCTACTTCATTCGCTTCTTCCGTGCTTACAACCGGACCATGCAATCCCAGGGCGTGATAGGTTTCGTGAACAAACACCTTAAACAACTCTTCTTCTCGAAAAACACAAATCTCTACATCATCCTGACCCAAATAAGTTACGCCGCCATTACAGTTCCGTCTTTCGACTAATGCAAGAGGGTTGGACGGGAAGCGACGTTGGTCACTAAAGAGTAAAAAATTGCACTTCATGGTCTGTGGTGTTTTGTCTGGATGACACGCAAGAACCATCCTTATCCATGCAAAGCATAGCTGTGCGTACTTCTGGACACGGCGGTCTAGTGTCTTGTGCTTCTTGCCCTTTCCTGCCCCCTCACCCTCTTGCCAAAAGAACATTTCTACAACGCAACCGTTTATACTTTTAAAATACTTAATCAAAGGAACAAGCGAGGATAGAGGTTTGTCGATGGATTGGGTGATGAACTCTTGCAGTCCTTTATCAACGGCGTGAGCAGCGGAAATAGAAAAAAGTTCGCTTGCTTCGTTGATCCATGTACCCACTGCGTTGTAGTTTACCTCAGCCCTAAATCGTAAATTTTTTAAAATTGTAGAAACGCGCGGCATTAAGTGTTAGCTACTTACAAATCTCATTATTTATTCCAGAGTATCAAAGTAGTCCATCAGTGTAAACAGAACTTTATTCCCTAATCCAGGATTGTTCGTCTTATCTTCGGAGCGTTGGACGATTTCGTTCAAGATTTGTCGCATCTCTGCACTTGGTTTTCCGCCTTTCGCTTCCAACACCAGGATCAGACGTGATACAAGCACCTCTGCTGTAAATTTATGACTCTTTTCCTTTCCTAACTTAGCAAGGCGCTTCGCCACCTTTAGCAACAGAACCGCGGTGCTGCCGCTAGCGAGCACTTCATGCTTTTCACACAATACCGCCATTTTCAGGAATGTGGTGTTTTTGTCGTTTGCTTCATTCGCATTACAAAGAGCATCATAGGTCTCATCTTCAGGTTCACATACCTTTGCTGAACTCTTAATGCATACAACCTTTAAGCCATCGAGAACGCTTGCAGTAAATGAGTGTCCGTGTTCACCGCTTTTCGAACATTTGCTTAGGAAATGGGCGTAGAGATCACAATTTCCTGGCGACGCAACACAGCCTTTTAATAGAATCTTGGCTAATTCAACAATGCCCTCTCCCACGAGTCCCTCTGCTTTAATAATTTTCTCAAGAGCAATAACGCTGCTTACAAGTGAGCTAGAAGTGAGCTTGTTAAATACACTTCTAAATTGTGAAACTGATGTTTCTGCTGACAAGACCTTTGTGGCTTTGAATGATCTAAAATTATCCCAATTCTCATTTGACCACTCGGGTCTCCCACTGGCTTTTGCATTGCCAGATCCAAAGTTTGAACGACTCATTTGAAAGCCACCCTGTCGGTGACGTCCGCCACGATTATATTGTCTGCTAGGCGGCGGTGCGTGAGCTATTTGGGATACAACTGACTCCAAATCTTGTAAACTTATGTGTACTGCTTCCGGCAGCCAAGTGTCAATTGAGGGCGCAATCTTTGCGACCATGGTTTGAATGAATGAAAGAGAATAGGGTTGGGCGACTTGCGCGCTTTCGACGGCGATACTCATAGTGAGTTATCCTCAATCGCACAGGGAGGCTACAAGTCAATTTGTTTTTTTACGCGGTTAGCGAGCAAAATTGAACTAGACTGATCACCAGAAGTGAACGCATACCTCCATAATGGATCACACTGAGCAATCTTCCGCTGCCGCCGCCACCGCCGCCACCGCCACTGAGTCTCCAAACTCAAGTAACCAGACGTTTGAGTCCTGGGATGACGAAAACGTATCGCTAAAGCAAAAACTTCTCCGTGGAATTTACGCCCACGGATTTGAACAACCCAGCCCAATTCAAAAGAAAGCAATCATTCCTATGACGCAAGGAAATGATCTTCTCGCTCAAGCACAGTCAGGCACTGGTAAAACTGGCGCATTTACAGTTAGCACACTTCAGCTCATTGATACGACTAAGAAAGAAGTTCAAGCTCTCATTCTTGCACCGACACGAGAGCTTGCTGATCAAATTAATGAAGTTGTGTTAGCACTTGGGTCATTTCTGAAAGTCCAAACTCTTCTCGCGGTAGGCGGTGTTTCAGTCAGTGAAAACAGTCGACAATTAACTTCGGACACTCCACCGCACATTATCATTGGCTGCCTTGGTCGCGTGTTAGATCTTGTTGAACAGCGGCGCACACTCAACACGCAGACTCTGCGAGTCCTAGTTATGGACGAGGCAGACGAAATGTTGTCGCAGGGATTCAAGTCGCAAACACATCAGTTGTTCCAGTATCTTCCGCAGGATGTTCAGGTTTGTCTCTTCTCGGCTACTATTCCGCACGAAGTTGAAACCCTTACAGAAAAGTTCCTGCGAAATCCAGTGAAACTACTGGTAAAGCAAGAGATGCTGACTCTGGAAGGTATTCGCCAATACTACATCAAGGTCGAGACTGACAATGACAAGTTTGCGATCTTAAAGGATTTGTTCAGCACGATTAGTATGAGCCAGTGTATTATCTATTGCAACACCCGCCGACGCTGCGATGTGCTGGAGGAAGCAATGCTTAAAGAGGACTTTCCAGTAATGAAGATCACCGGCGACATGTCGCAGACAGACCGCAAGCAGATTTGTAACGACCTACGATCAGGACAAATTCGCGTGCTAATTACAACCGATCTATTCGCCCGGGGCATTGATGTCCAGCAAGTTAGCTATGTCATGAACTTTGACATTCCGCGAGACGTCTGTATCTACCTCCACCGGATTGGACGCTCAGGACGATGGGGACGCAAGGGAGTGGCAATCAACCTTATGACCCGCATGGAGCAGAGCCGCCTCACCGCAATCGAACAATACTATGCTACCGAGATTCAGGAACTACCGATGGACTTTGCGATCTAAGCAACAACGAACTAACCTAGAATCAATAATCAGTGCGTCCCAATGAAATACCTCTTAGCGACACAACAAGCAGTACAACACAATGGATAAAAGCGCCAAAATCCAATCCTCTCTTTTTTATCTTCCGTGGGATCATCCAACAAAAACGAGCAACGCACCGCAAATCAAAGAAACAACTGAAAGCGAACTTGAGCTCACACAATCACGCTGTAGCCAGCCTTCCGTTCTCAGCAGCATTGTTAATCCCAAAACCAAAACAGCCCAATCGTGCCTCAATCTTATGGGCAAGTCATTTAGTAATTTACCAGATACAATCCGGGGACAGCGGCAAATTGTAAAGTCCGCAGTGTCTAAACCGTTCCTCTCTACTACCCACCACCAAGCCCTTGACCACCTCTACTCCTCTTTCAATGAAATACAAAACAGCAAAACCTTTAGAGGTAAATACGGTTACATAGATTTTGACCGCTTTTCCTTTTTAAATGAAATACCCGTCGTGATGACGCTTTTAGTTATGTATAATGTGGGTTCACCCCTATTCAGCTTGCTCTCCCCAATTGTGGGCGCTTTGTTGGCGTACTTAGTGCTCATTGTTCGCGGAACGCAAGCTACCTTCACTGAGTTTGTAAACGTCCTCAGCAAGAGGCTAAGTTGGTTATTTAGTATCAAAAAGCTGTTTGATAACAGCCTCTCGTTTTACACCCGAGCAAAGGTGGTACTAACCGCCGCACTTTACTGCTTCAGCATTTACCAAAATGTTAAGAGCTGCCGGTCTTTTATTCGCAACTATTCAGGCGTTGCTGAGATCTTCAATGCTCTCAAAACCACCACCGAATGCGTTTCTGCGAACCTTGAGCGTATCGGAAAGTTGCGTAAGTTACCGCAACAGCTGGCAAGCTACGTCGAGCACGCCGGAACAATGATGAACCCTGCACGTCAAGTACTCGCTTCCATTCAATCCAAACTCCCACTGCGCCTAAGTTCACCGACCAATATTCCTCTTGCACTCCGACTGTTTTACAAGTTCAAGCACTGCGATATGCTAGGTACCGCAATCCGCTGGCTGTGCGGCTTTGGAGGTCTACTCGACGTATACGATGGATTAGCAAGAGGGGTTGGAAAGGGGAGACTTGGACCTTATGTGCCCACCAAGTCATTTAAGAACGCCATTATTCGCAATGGTTACCACCCAACGCTTTCCGATTCCACCTCTTGCGTTAAGAATAATATTAGGGTTGGCAAATCAATAGTTCTAACTGGACGCAATGGATCAGGTAAAACTACATTAGCAAAGTCGGTTGCGATCGTCGCGATTATCGGTAGCCAGTTCGGTGTAGCACCGTGCGATAAGGCTCAAATGCCACCGCTGGAGACAATACGATGTGAATTAAACATACCCGATACAAATGAACGCGATAGTTTGTTTGAAGCCGAGGGGCGGCGCTGTTTAGAATTAATTAACGAAGTTGCAGAGAAACCGGATAGTCACCATCTCTGCGTCTTCGACGAATTGTTCTCGGGAACAAACGCCAATGAAGCACTTGAGGCAGCAACGGGAGTACTCACCCACCTAAACGACAATTACAAAGTACGATTTTTGGTGACTACTCACATGCATGCGTTAGGCGCGAATCTAGGCAGTGCGGTTTCCAGTATGGCTATGGAAATCAACAACGATAAGGCAACTCACAAAATAGTGAGTGGAGTTACAGATTCGTCAGGTGCGCGTAAAACTCTGGAACGAATCGGCTTTTCGGGGGAGCAACTGGGTGAGAAGAATGAGTTCGCCAAAACGACCGCATTCTAAGGTAGACAATCCCATACGTTCATAGACACGATTCATTAGAGTACTCAATAGAAGAAATGGTCTGGCGCAATTCACTTTTGATTGGGGCTCTTATCGCAGCAGTGGCGATTTTGGTGCTGATGTACATCCGACGTGGGCTTAGTGATCTTCAGGGTCAGATTGATGACATAGAAACGGTCCTCGCTGCAATGCCGCCTGCTCTAACATCTGGGCAGTTTAATGCTGCAAACGCATTTATCAATCCCGTCATGGACGGCGGTGCGCTAGCACCACAGGATGCGACACTGATTGAACCATCGTCGGCACACGACAGCTACGCAATGTCCGAGCAAGAGGAAGAAGAAGAAGAAGAAGATTTGGAATACGACAATTATATGCCCCAGCCGCAAGCGCCCGCTCCCGACGAGTACTCACTAGACGAGAGCAATCTAGGAGTTGCGAGTTTAGTTGAGCCTGGCATTTATCAATCAGGTGTTGTTGAGCTCACTGTTCTGGCTGAAACTGATGGTGATACGGGTATTCAAAGCACCCATACAGTCATTGAAGAGGTAGTGGATGACTCAGTGTTGGATGCGCCCACGGATGGCAGCGATAATGAGGAAGCCGATGATGCTACAGATGGCGCCGTCTTAGCGGTTCTTGAAGCCACCTCGCCGGAATCAGCAGCTGCCCCAGCACTCACCGACCTTACTCCTCTTGCTAACGTTGGGGAAGAAGAAGTTCTGGGCGAACAACCTCAAGTTGGCGACGAGTTTGATATTCTTACTCTCCCTGAGCTCAAGGCTAGACTGAAGGCAACTCAGCCGCACGTTAAGGCAATTGGTCGGATGAAGCGCGCGGAAGTGCTCGACCGGCTCCGGTCGAATCCCGAGGTTGAGGACGCCAACGACAATTAGGCGTCAAGAGTAGGACTATGATAGATATATTTTCAACAAATTTCTTTGTTGTTAAAAAATTTGCCCTTTTATCATTCATTTTAGCCAACGCAGCCGCACTGGGTATACCTGCGGGGCAAAACTTGCTGAGAATGGCTGTTATAACACTAATTCTTATTCCGCTTACGGCTATTGTCTACGTGATAAGTGGGAAGTTTACTGGCATACCACAAAGTCAGTATGAAGAAGGTGTGCAGTTCCTACACAATAACTTCTCAGTATTTGCTTCGCTATTAGCAATTTACATTACTATCCAAATATTAGGTCTTACAGTATTGACTAATTGGTGTCAAGGAGCAATGAAGAAGCCATGCAGTCCACAAGGTTTGATAGCATCAGAAATTTGTCCGAAAACTGGATCAAAAAACCAATTTACAACCTGCGTGCAGCAAGAGGCTGTGGTGGTCATGAAAGCAGCAAGCAACGACTTGCGGTTTGCATCGGCGCTGGTGTCCAACACATTTGCAGGACTTGCGGACGCAATGAATGCGGCTCGGGGTGTATTTAATCAAATCCGCACTGGCGTCGAAGGTGCCTTTACCAATATGCTGAATAGTGTGCTGGCGTCGACGCTCCCCGCAGTCCGCTCTGGTCTACACGTCAAAGCAATGATGGGGCAGATGCAGGCAGTACTCGCGTCTGTTGCCTACCTCTTGCTTGCTGGATTGATGAGTATGAAGGCTGCGATTGGTGGTTTCTTGCAAGTTTCGGACACCACTGTTGAGATACTAGGTTCTACTCTTGGCATCATGCTTGCAGTAATGTTCTTTGCGCCGTGGCTCGCAGTGCCCGCCGCAGTGATTGCCGGTATTCTTGCGATTGTTGCCGATCCACTCATTCTTGTCAGCCGTATGGCAAAGGGACTGGGCATTCAATGGTAAAATACTTATTTTCTAGCAAGAGGAGTAGTAATGCTAAAGGGTATCAAGAAGATGTTGGAAAAGGACCTCGCAGTGGCGAGCAATATTGGTAAATGGCTTATCATTATTGCTCTTTCAGGAATGGCACTTTACCTTTTATTTCTAGTGATTGTTGCCATCTTGGTAGCGGTCTTCGTCGTGCCTAAGATGCGCAC
>WLWF01003082.1_pt1 | contig 11265 bp, 25 predicted proteins | sample 6718331 | NCBI WGS metagenome assembly WLWF01 (sample SAMN12718692, study PRJNA515312) | sponge metagenome | isolation source: marine sponge | host: Mycale hentscheli | place: New Zealand: South Island, Marlborough, Capsize Point | collected 2003-05-01
TATGTAGGAGCTAATACAGAGGCTTTAAGCTGCGCAGAACAAACCTTTAACGTATAATTATGGCAACACCAAGTTTAGCAATGATACCATCTGCTTATGCAGATTCTAAAGTATATTCAGTACTACCAAATAATGGAGATGGAGACTTTACTTTTAACAGAGATAGCTCTGCGACAAGAGTAGGACAAAATGGACTAATACAAACAGTAGGATATTTTGGAAACGAAGAAATTACTAATGGAGATTTTGCTACAGATAGTGATTGGTCAAAATTTGATAACACAACAATAAGTAATGGTAAATTAAATTTAAATGTTACTACATTAGGCACAAAAGCAAATCAGTCTAATGTAATGACAATAGGCAAGACTTACAAAGTTGTGTTTGATGTTGCAAATTATGTAGATGGAAATGTTTACATAAGTGGATTTAACATTCCTTTAGCACAAAGAACGTCAAGCGTTAATGGAACTTTTACTTTCTATTCAGAATCTACTTCTACTACTTTTACAGTAGGAACATTATCTGCATCTACAAATCTTTCAATAGACAACATATCCGTAAAAGAAGTATTAGGCGACCAACCAAGACTAAACTACGATATATCAAATGGAGTAGTACAATCTTGCCCTTCGCTTTTGTTAGAACCAGCTTCTACAAACTTGCTTACTTATAGTGAAGATTTTTCTCAATGGACTAAATCAGGATTAAGTGTAGTTTCAGATGCTACAATTTCTCCAGATGGAAGTTTAAATGCCGATAAGTTGGTTGAAGATACAAATACTGCGTTACGCTATTGTCTTCGCACTTTTTCTGTTACTTCAGGCGTTACTTACACATACTCAATTTTTGCTAAATATAATGGCAGACTTTTACAATTATCAAGCTCAACAGGATTTCCATCAAGTCATATTAATTATGATTTACAAAATGGAACATTAGCAATAGGAAGTGGAGCAGCAACAGGAACAATAGAGGAATTAACTAATGGTTATTATAGATGCACATATACTGATGTAGCTAATGCAACCTCTACGGGTGGGTTAATAATACCTTTGTTATCAAATAGTTTGTCTGCACCTAAAAATATTTCATACACAGGAGATGGAGTGTCTGGTATATTTATGTGGGGAGGTCAAGTTGAAGCCTTATCCTACGCTACATCATACATTCCCACTAATGGAAGCTCACAGACAAGAGCTGCTGAAACTTGCTTTGGTGCTGGGAATGCTTCTACGTTTAACGATTCAGAAGGTGTTTTGTATTTTGAAGGAAACCCACCTGTAGAAGATGTTAATTCTAAAGAAATACAAATTAATTCTGGTAGTTCTGCAAATATGGTAAGAATACAATTTAGAACAAATGGAAATATAAGGTTTTATGTGTTTTCAAATAGCTCACAGGCTTTTTTAATATCAGTAACAGGAATAGATTATTCAACTCCTTTAAAAGTTGCAGTTGTATATAAGTCAGGAGCATCAAAAATATATATAAACGGAACACAAAGAGGTTCAACAAATACAGCTACATATACTTTTTCAAGCTCTTTATCAACATTAACATTTGATGGAATTGGAGCTGGAGATTTTTTTGGCAAAACAAAAGACTTAAGAGTATATAACGAAGCATTAACAGATGCACAATTACAAACATTAACAACTTTATAAATTAATAAATATGAAAATTTCAAAATATGAATTTGATGATGAGGCAAGTGCTTTATCTAAAATAGCTGCTTTACCACACGCAACAGATGAAGATGGTAACGACTACGCAACCCATTCCCATACCATTGTTAAATTGGGACACATAGTTTTAACTGCTGGCGTATATGATGAAGAAGGAAACGAAACACAAGCACCAGTATTATCAGACAAATATTCTGTTGATGTACTATGGAAAGATTTAGAAGAAACTGATGAAGATGGTAATGTAACTATAAACCACCCTTACGGATGGGCTGGTAAAGCATTAGATTTAGATGATGAAGGAGTACACGGATTTTTCGGAGTTAAATATCAAGACAATAAAATGTAATGCCAATACCAAAGCCTAAACCAGCAGAAAAGCAAAGCGATTTTATGATTCGTTGCGTTCCTATGCTTATGCCTTATCATGAAAAAAGCCAAGCTATAGCTATATGCTATGATGCGTATAAAATGGTAGAATTAGAAAGCTATAATGATTATCCTGATGGAGCTGTAAACAATGCAAAAAGAGCTTTAAAATGGAAAAAAGAAAATGGATCTAGTTGCGGAACAAAGGTAGGATGGGCAAGAGCTGGTCAATTAGCAAGAAGAGAAAAAATAAGCAGAGATACAATATCAAGAATGGCAAGTTTCAAAAGACATCAACAACATAAAGGCGTTCCTTATTCTGAAGGATGCGGAGGATTAATGTGGGATGCTTGGGGCGGAAGCGCAGGAGTTAATTGGGCTATAAGTAAACTTAAAGAAATAGATAAAAAATGACACAGATAGGAGAAGATACTAAAGTAACATTAGACTTAAAGACAATAGGAATGATTGTAGGGTTTGCTATTAGTTTATCCTCTATGTACTTCGTTTTACAAGCAGACATTGCCAAAGCTATGACACTTCCCGAACCAGAGGTAACCTCAACAGAGTTTCAGTATAAAGATCAGATCATACGAGAAGCTATAATTACAACTCAAGAAGATGTGCAAGAGATGAAAGAAACCTTGAAACTATTAGAAATGAGATTATATGAAATATCTAAAAAAAATTAAATTATGTGTAGCGATTGTCCTATTTGCTTTTTCTGTAACTCATAGTCAGTCTTATAAAGACGACATAAGCGTTGTATTATATACAGCAGAGTTTATCAAAGATAATTACTCTTTAAAACCTTTTAGAGAGCATAATATCAATACGTTCTATATAGAAAAAGATAAAAAGATACACAAAGACGAAAAGATTATTTTCTTGCCTACTATTTGCCTTTATAATAACGGAGAGTTAATAGAAAAAATAGAAGCTGGATTATCTATGAAACTACCAGAAAGCACGCAAGAAAGATTACAAGAACATATAGACGAATTATTAGAAGATAGATTTTGAAAGCGCTTATATTACTTTTACTATTAGAGATACCATTTGATAAACAATTGCATACTGTTAGCGGAATGTTTAGTAGTGCAGTAGGTTATGAGTATGTTTGGGAAAGAACAAAACACAAAAAAAAATCTGTTATAGGAGGTATAGCTACTTCTATATTGGTAGGAACTTTAAAAGAATTAATAGATTCTAAACAATCAGGTAATAAGTTTGACCATCAAGATTTAGTAACAACTGCTATAGGAGGTACTATTTTTACATTAACTATAAATATATTAAATAAATGAAGAAGATATTATTAGTATTATTATTATTTAGTTTTAACACACAAGCTCAATTACTAAAGAAGATGTTTAAATATTCTACAGTATATGGTGCATATAGTCAAAGCAATTCTATACAAGGAGATAAAACGTTTTTCGTAACTCAATCAAGCGAGTTAATAGAAACAACACAAAGAAACCCAGCAGACGAAATAAAAACATTTGGCTTTAGAAAACTTGCACACTTTGGATATGAAGATAAAGAAAGGTTTTATGATGGAGAAGAACAAAACAACTCTTTAAACTCTAATATAGGAAACGTAAAAGGATTAGAATACTTATTTGAATACCAAGAAGGTAAACAACAAGGTAGAGATTTTAACAATAAGCAATTCTTTGTTCGTTATTTATCTAAATGGTGGATAGCCAAAGCAGAAGCAAACAAAAACGAATTAGTTGACATAGACTACAAATCTGCAGATTTAAGAGTTAGAATACCAATAGGAAAGAAACTATCTTTAAGTTTAGGAGGAGTTTATAGAACATACGATAAAGCATACGGAGTTAATCCAATACAAAACTATTTAGAAGAGAATTCTTGGTTTGCTTTAAGTTATGAATACTTTAATCACACAGACCAAGTTTATAGTTGGGAGAACCTATCTACAGGAGAAACAGGATATGATTATTTTTGGTATGATGCAGAGGGTACTTTATTAAGTAATTCTGATTTAGATTACAGAAACAACATATACGGACAATTAGTAAACCAATACAATGCAGAACAATTAGCACAGATAGGAAGTTTCGCTGATATCTCAACAGTTATTGGTTTAGACTTTTACCATTACAGAAAGAACTTCTGGGTACACGCTTACGGAAACATATTACCTCAACATACATTACATAAAGGAGATGAAAGATATTCATACGGAAACTTCATTGGAAAGGATGATTGGATAGATTATAAATATGGTGGAGTATTTGGTATTAAGATAAACAAAAAACTAGGATTATTTAGTGAGATAACTATGCAGAGATATTGGGATAGAGAAATTAAAATTATTAAAGCTGGTATTAACTTTAAATTATAATAGATGACAAAGAATTTTACTAAAGAAGAATTTGATTGCAATGATGGTAGCGAGATGCCAATAAATGCATATCACAATATAGTTAAGGTTGCTAATCAACTGCAAGTATTAAGAAATGAATTAGGAAAGCCTATACACATTAATAGCGCATATAGGTCAGAAGAATATAATAAAAAAATAGGTGGAGTAAAAACATCGCAACATATTATGGGAAGAGCAAGCGATATAGCTGTTAAAGGAATGACGCCTTTAGAAGTTTATAACGCAATAGAAAGACTTATAGAAAACGGAGATATGTTACAAGGAGGTTTAGGATTATATGATTCTTTTGTTCACTATGATATTAGAGGAACAAGAGCAAGATGGGATTATCAAAAAAAATTATAATATGTTTTTAGGATTTAGCTTTACAATTGAAAGAGGTTTATTATTAGGCTGGGAATATTACCCAGCATTAGATGAAGAAGACAATGAAGAACTAAACATTTATTTAATATTTATTTGTTTACACTTAAAATGGAATAATGAAGAAATTTAAAGACACAAAAGTAGGATCTTTCTTAAAAAGCAAAGGATCATTTCTATTAAACACTTTAGGAGATTCAGTACCTGATAAAGGATTTATGGGTATTGTAAAGAACTTATTAATTAAAGATGATGAAATGCCATTAGAAGATAAAGAAACTGCTTTAAAACTGCTAGAAATGGATTCTATTGAAATGCAAGAGGTTTCTAAAAGATGGAGTAGCGATATGAAATCTGATTCATGGCTATCAAAAAACACTAGGCCTTTAACTTTGATTTATTTAACAGTAATAACTTCTTTATATATATTGTTAGATGCTTTAGATATTGCTTTTAATATTGATGAAGCTTGGGTTGAATTATTAAAAACTTTATTAGTTACAATTTATGTAGCTTATTTTGGAAGCAGAGGTTTTGAAAAGGTAGGTTCGATTAAGAAATAGGGGGGAATGTCTTTATTATAAATGTCTTAATTAATTATATAATTTTTTATATATATTTATAAAATATTTAAATTTATTATTTTTTTTTGGTCTAAAAAAACTTTTTTTTAATTTTTTTGTATATATTAGCATTATGAACATTGATGTTAAAATAAAAAGATTAGAGGATCAATCTGAATATTATCAATTAAAATTAAGCACTTATAAAGAAACTATAGAAGGAAAATTCTCTAAAGAAGATTTAAGATACTTAATTCAGCAAATAGATAATGAGATAATATAATGGCTAAAAAACCATCAAGAAAAACAATAATTAAAAAACTTGATAAGGTATTCAGCCAATTTATTAGAAGAAGATTTGCAGTAAATGAAATAGGAAAGTGCATAACATGTGGAAAGCAAGCGCATTGGAAAGAATTGCAAGCTGGTCATTTCATGAGTAGAAAACATTATTCAACTAGATGGGATGAAATTAATGTTCAAACACAGTGTAGCGGATGTAACGTATTTAGATACGGAGAGCAATTTAAGTTTGGAATGTATCTAGAACAAGCATACGGAAATGGAGTAGCAGAGGAAATGCATAATAAAAGTAGAGAAATAACAAAGTTTAGCGATATACAATTATTAGAAAAAATAGAATATTATAATGAATTATTAACTAACTTACAATGATTTTTGTTTTGTTTTCTTGGGAAAGGCGAGGGTAAAGAAATTTATTCTCGCTTTTTTTTTGCCTAAATATTTTTTTATATTAACAATATTGTTTATATTTATGTCAAAGAAAACAATTATGATATATATTTTAAAGAATAATAGGAATGAAACTTTATTCGACACTCGATCAGCTGCAATAGCAGAATTCTATGCAAAAACTAATTTTTTAAAAATCTATTACAAAACCGCTAGCAATAGGGAAGTAATATTAAACGACTACACTTATGGCGAATAATTACACAAACGATTATTTGTATCAAAGCAATGAAGCGTTAAAAAAAGAAAATGATTCTCTTTTAAAAACTTTAATAGAAGTTATTGAATATATGGACAGGGATCATGTAAACTATAAAGAATTATTAAAATCTGAATTAAGCAAGAGATATGATATTAGATTCAATTAATTACGAAAATAATTTTCAGATCCTGGCGCAGTATTTAATTAAGTTAGGAAAAAAGCATCCAAACAATAAAGTTGTTGATGATTGCTCTAGAGCTTTAAAAGAAATGTATTTTTATACAAATACTTTGCAGATTCAAAAGAGAGAATTAATTTTAGAAAATAGTAATATAAAACAAGAATCCAGAAAAAGATTATTTAATGAAGAAAATTATTAAAAAAGTCAAAGGAATATTAAACCCTTTAAAAACATATGAAATAGATGGAAATATATATTATCCTTCGCATTATTTTCATGGAGATAAGTTAAATAAATTTATAAGCGAAACAAGGATAGTTATAGACAATCAATCTTATTATATAGAAAAATACAGAAAAATGAAACGATTAAAAAAATGAGAAAATTTAAACCGCCAAAAGGAAAAGTAAAATTTATACCTTGCGATGAATTTAGTCAAACTTATAATTGGCAAAAAACAAACAAAGGGGAAAAGTCAAAACGAAAAAAATAAAATGAATAAATATTTAAATTATCTAAATGATAATTATTTTAAAGAAATAAATTATATTTATATAAAACAAAGTAAAACCAAAAAAAAGAAAACAAATGAACAGAGAAAAATTAAAAGAATTGTATCAAAAGTATGAATTAACTCCAGAGGATATATTTACAAAAGATATTGGATATGGAGATAACAAAAAAACTTTTACTATAATCACACGATCAGGAATTGAAAAGATTCAAGCAAAAGAAAACATAACTGTAAATTATGAAGTTATAAAATGCGAAACTATTTTTTCAGTAATTAAAGCGCATGCTTTTGTACAAACTAAACCAAACACTATAATAGAAAGTTTTGGATCTGCATTAAAAGGCGCTACATTCAAAGAGGGTAATTGCCAGAGCTGGTATGTAGTTGAAATGGCAGAGAAAAGAGCTTTATCAAGAGCTGTATTAAAATTAACTGGCTTTTACCAATTGGGAGTATTTGGAGAAGATGAATCAGAAGATTTTAAAAAAACGAATAAAAAACTTGTAGATAAAGAAAAATTAATTAACTTAAATAAATAAAAAAAAAATGGGACACTTATTAAACACAAGAATTGGATTAAAGAAAATACCTAAAGAAGCGCAGTATGAGGGTAAAAAGGATGTGTATGTAGATTTAACAATTGGAATTAATGATGAAATGAATAATTTTGATCAAAATGTTTCTGTATGGATTGCTCAAACTCCTGAACAAATAAAAAACAAAGAACCAAAGCAATATTTAGGTAATGGCAGAGTAATTTACACTAACAATGAGCCTTTATTTGTAAAGCCTAAAGAAGCGCCAGTTCAAGAAACTAAAAATGAGGTGGATGTTGATCTACCATTTTAAAATAATTTATTAAATTAGGGGCTTAACGCCCCTTTTTTTTATGACAGAAGAAAACAAACTATATTACGATTTACTAACAGAACAATGCAGAATAAATACAGATGAAATAATAGAGAATCCACCAGTAGCGATTTCAATGGGAGAAACAACTATCAATTCAATAAAAGGGCAAACTACAATTCCTACTAGTTTAGGAACTTATGGTAACTTTTCTTTTGTCGTTGCTCCTCCAAAAAGCTTTAAAACCTACTTTATATCTTTATTAGCTTCAGTATATCTTTCAGGGCAAAACAGATTTGCTGGTAATTTAAGAGGACACAGAAAAAAAGAATGTTTAATACATTTTGATACAGAACAAGGTAAATTCCATGCGCAAAGAGTATTTCGCAGAGTGGTGGATATGAATGATGGAGATGATGTTGGTTGTTACCATACATATGGATTAAGAACAATAGGCTACAAATATAGATTAGAATTTATAGAATATTATTTAACTAGCAAAGTTGAAAATCCTGGCCTAGTTATAATTGATGGTGTTGCTGATTTATGTGGAGACGTTAATAATATTGACCAATCAAATTTTGTGGTACAGAAATTGATGGAATGGAGTGAAAAGTTTAACTGCCATATAATTACAATTATTCATTCTAATTACGGATCTGAAAAACCTACAGGGCATTTAGGATCATGTTGCGAAAAGAAAGCAGAGACACAAATACATTTAGAAAACGACAAAATAAATAAATGGGTAAATGTCAAATGTAAAAGATCAAGGGGCTTCCCTTTTGATGATTTCGCTTTCAAAGTTAACAAAGTGGGATTACCAGAAGTTGTTGGGGGATATTTTGATCCTATTACGCAAATAAAATACTAAATGCATTGGTTAAACAAAGTCGCTAAACATCATGAAGAATGGATTAAAATTGCTATAAACTTTGGGGCTAGAGATTATGCTGAAGATATAGTTCAGGAGGCTTATATAAGGGTTCATAAATATTCAAATCCTGAAAAGATAATTAAAAATGATAAAGTTAATAAAGGCTATATGTTTTTTATTATTAGAAACATTTGCAATAACTTTAATAATGAATTAAAAAAAACTAGAAAACTCCCTATTAATGAACAGATTTATAATTTATCTGATCAAATTGATGAAGAAGAAAAGAATCAAGCATTGCAAAGCATAATCAACAAAATGGATCAAGAGCTGGAAAAGTGGCATTTCTACGAAAAGGGAATATATAAAATATACAGAGATTCAGGATTAAGCATTAGAGGTATTGCGAAAGAAACTAAAATTAGTTCTGTTAATATATTTCATACTCTGAAAAAATGCAAAAAAAGAATGAGGGATTTATTTGGGGAAGATTATGAAGATTATCTAAATGGAGAGTTTGATTTAATTGATTGAATAACAAAAAGTTATAAATTAGGTTTTAATAATATGGAAGAAACAAAAGGATTAGGAGATCAAATAGAAAAATTTACTAAAGCAACAGGGATAAAAAAATTAGTAGAATGGGCTTTTGGTGAGGATTGCGGATGTGAAGAGCGCAAAGAAAAACTAAATAAATTATTTCCTAGAAGAAGAAAACCTGAATGTTTAAATGAAGAAGAATATAATTATCTTGCTTATATTAAATTAGAACAATTTAGTGGAGCGACAAGATTAAGCGCAGAAATGCAGAGAAAAATACTAACTATATATAATAGAGTTTTTAAAGCAAAAAAACAATTTAGCACTTGTCGTAGTTGCGTTATATCTATGATAAATGAAATGAAAACCTTAATGAAATCTTATGGAAATTAGACCACGTATTAACGGAAACAAAAAAGTAGCTTATGAGAATATAACAAAGAAAGAAACTAGAGTTCTAGTTATAGGAGATTTACATGAGCCATTTTGTTTAGATGGATACCTCGAACATTGTCAAGAAACCTATTCAAAGTATAATTGTAATAGGGTTGTATTTATTGGAGATGTGATTGATAATCATTATTCTTCATATCATGAATCAGATGCTGATGGAATGGGTGGAGGTCAAGAGTTAGAACTTGCAATAAGCAAAATAGCTAAATGGTACAAGGCTTTTTCTAAAGCGCATGTTACAATAGGAAATCATGATAGACTAATAATGAGAAAGGCTCAAACTAGCGCAGTGCCAAAAAAATGGATAAAGGCTTACAAAGAAGTATTAGAAACGCCTGATTGGAAGTTTGTTGATAGAGTTGTTATTGATGGAGTTCAATACATTCACGGAGAAGCTGGAACTGCAAGAACTAAATGCAGAGCAGATATGCAATCAACTATACAAGGTCATCTACATACTCAATGCTATACCGAGTGGTATGTAGGTCAAAATTTTAAAGTGTTTGGATCGCAAGTAGGTTGCGGAATTGATTCTTCTGCTTATGCTATGGCATATGCTAAAAGAGGAAAAAAACCAGCTATCGCTTGCGCTGTTGTTCTGGGAGGGCATACAGTTATTAATGAATTAATGGAATTATGATATTAGAAATAGATCAGAATTTAAAAAATGAAGTTTGGAGTTATTTAAAAACAAATAATATAGCTAATAGATCTAAAGCTGATGGAAATAAAGAAGAACAATTTGTAGGTTTATTAGGAGAGATTTTAGTAAAGAAACATTTAAACATAGAACATAATTTTTCGAATGGTTTTGATGGAGGTTTTGATTTGATTTATAAAGGCAAAAAATTTGATGTCAAAACTATGGGAAGGAATGTTGATCCAAAAGATTATTACGTTAATAATTTTATTTGCTATCAATTAGATTATAATTGTGATGGATATATATTTTGTTCTTTAAATAAAAAGACTAATAAACTTACTATATGCGGATGGGTTACAAAAGAAGAATTAAAGTCTAAAGGGGAATTGTTTGTAATAGGATCAATTAGGCAAAGATCAAATGGAACTAAATTTAGATTAAAAGCTCCTACTTTAGAAATAAAAAATAATCAGTTGAATAATATTAAAGATTTATGAATAAAAAACAATACACAACAAAAGAAAGATTTAGAATATTAGAATCAGCTGTAGCAACTTTGTATGTAGCAACAGAAAAACTTTCAAAAAGAATAGATGTTATTGATGAGTATTTAACTAAAGCAACAAAAGATTTTAAAGAATAATTTGTTTTTATTAACAATATTGTTTATATTTATATAAATTATAAAACAAAACATTATGACAAATTATGCAATTCAAAAAAGTTTAATTAAAGATTTATCTTATTTAGGTAAAATGATTAATACTTTAGAAAACGAATTAAACATTAAGGAAACAAGAAAAGGAAAAGATTTATTAATCGATATGTTAAATCATAAAACAGAATTAAAA
>WLWF01003083.1_pt1 | contig 11264 bp, 5 predicted proteins | sample 6718331 | NCBI WGS metagenome assembly WLWF01 (sample SAMN12718692, study PRJNA515312) | sponge metagenome | isolation source: marine sponge | host: Mycale hentscheli | place: New Zealand: South Island, Marlborough, Capsize Point | collected 2003-05-01
AAACTAATAATGCTCCGCTACCAAGTATTTCAAACGTTTTTAGTAAGATTATATGTGTACTTTTTCCTTTAATCCAAACACTTGATGAAAAACAAGCAAAATATGAATTTAATATATTATTATATATATATTCAGAACTTATACAATGATTTTTATTTAGATTTATATTTACAATATTATTATTTTTTAAAATCCTTAATTTATATCTTTCAGGATAGTTGCTTCTGATTTGTGCACCAGATATTAATAATTTATTTATACATTTTTTATTAATATTTATAATACTTTCTTTATAACAACACCAATAATTCTTAAATATTATATTATTTTCATATTTTTTAAAATTACTATTAAAACCTCTATTTAATTCTATTAAATTATTAGCAAAACATATTATTTTATAATTAATTGGTTTAAAATAATTTAAACTCTGTAAATGCCAATAATAAAATGTAAATAAATAAAATTTAAATTTTATATCTTTATTAATATTTATATAATCAGTGATTATTTTTTTAAAAGTATCTATTGATTTATGTTGGTAAAAGACAATTGTATTATTTTTATAATTATATTTATTCAAAAGAGTACATATATTATTTATATATATTGGTTTAAAATTACATATAAAATATTTTAAAATTGGAGAAGTTTTAATATTAAAACCTTGATCGTCTAATTTAATATAATAATAATTCATAAAATATAATAATAATTCATAAAATATAATAATAATTCATAAAATATAATAATAATTCATAAAATATAATAATAATATATAAATTTTTTTATATTATATTAATATAATAGAGTATGAATAATAGTATATTAAAAAATAAAATTAAAGGAGTGTGGTTTTTAGGTACAATTGAAAAAAATCGTAATAATAATCTTGGAGATTTACTAGGATATTTATTACCAAATAAATTATTTCCAAATAATAAAATTTTTAATAAAAAACTGATAAATAAAGATAATGCTCTTGTATGCGTAGGTAGTGTAATAAATGGGAATAGTAGGAATACTATATATTTAGGAACAGGGACTGTTTTTAATAATGTAAGTGTAAATGATTCGTGTACTATATTATGTACACGAGGACCATTAACTTCAAAAGCTATTAAATCAAATCCACCATGGATAACTGATACCGGGATACTTATTTCTATTGCTTATCCTAGACCTATAAAACTTTATAAGTATGATATAGTAGTTATTTTACATAAAGTTGATGAAAATTTTTTAAATCTATTAAAATCAAATAATATACCAGTAAGAACAAATTGGGGTAAAAATATTGAAGATTTAATAAATTTTATATGTAGTGGTAGAATTGTTATTTCTTCATCATTACATGGACAAGTAATTTCACATTCATATGGGATACCATCAATTGCAGTTAATTGTAATAATAAAGTAATTGGTGGAGAATTTAAATTTAAGGATTATTATGCTTCATTAAACAATGGTTCTACTAAAAATTTTATATATCCTATGTGTAAAAATATTAATGATTTTAAAAATGCATCAAAATATGTTTGGGTTCCAAATAAAAATACTATTTCTCAAAAACAAAATGAACTAATAAAATTATTTAATAAAATTATTTAATTAACTTGAATATTAAATAAATAATATGTTATTACTAATTAATATTCAGTAATTATATATAATATTAATTCTATAGTAATTAATCCTTTATTTATAATATGAATTGTATCAACTTCAAATTCCTTATAATAAATAACCTAAATTTAATGTACAAATTTTATTTTATTGGGGAAATAAATTAATTTTAGTTCCCTTATTTGTTCCTCTTGTACAATATCCACTAATTCCATCTAATGAAGAACCTAAATCTAATGCAATCCCTCCATATTTTTTTATTGCCTTACAATACATTGGTTTTGTAGGTCCAGTTCCAAGTAATACAATTGTTCCTGGTTTAATATATTTAGGTATTTCATTATTAATTATTTCATCTATACGATCTGGTAATTGAGATGTTTTATCATTATCTTGAAAACTGTTTCTAAATGCTGCTTCAGATGGTATTTTTATAATTTTATGTATATTTGCACCAGTCAATCTTTGTAGTACTTCTTTACTTTCCATTCGACATGTAATTAATACTACATCTTCGCCTGGTTTAATTATTTTATGAAGAAGAGAAGGAGATCGTCCGCCAATATTACCAAATAATTTATTAGTTATCTTTATAGGAATTTTAATTGATTTTTTATCAATTATATTATCACACATAGTGTTATAAAACCATTCTGATGCCCACCTTTCCTTATTACTTGTTTGAAATACATTAACATCTGAATGTGAACATGCTTCCTTAAATCTATTTTGAAACTTTAATAGATAGTCTTCACTTGGTACATACATAAACCAATTCTTAAATCTCGAAACTATTAATTTTGTTAATTTTTTATTTTTTAATAGATCCATTTCACCATCACCATAACGTATTAAAGCAAAAGGTAATTTATTATCTATATGATATCTGATTATTGATATAATTTTTTGGGAAGTTTCATTATAATTAATATTTTTCATTTCTTTATAACTCATTTGTTTATTATTCATTTTTAACTTATTTAAAATAATATCCATTAATATAATATAATATAATATAAAAATTTATCTAAATTTAAAAATTAATAATATTCAATTAAATACACAATTATTAACTATATTCTTTAATAAAATTATATGGATTTCATATTTTTTAATTTCACCTTTCAAAAGATGAAGTTTATGGCGAATCCTTAATTTTAAAAAATGAAAATTGTAAAACAAAAAGTTATATTTTATATCCTATAAATCCATATCTTGCTTCAAAAGCTGATATTGAATTAATTGTATTATATATATTCATTGTTTGTGATATAACCAGTTTATGCTTTTAATATTTTATATAATTAGTATTCCATTTTTAATTAATAATAAAGAGTATAATTTTATAAATTTTCCCTGACTTTCTAATGTATGGGGACCATCTTCTAATAAAAAATTATTTCAGTATATTAGTATATAAATCAATAATCGGACTATTTATTCTATTATTTTTTATAAACATTGTTTCGAAGGGATTAATATTAGAATTAAAATATTTATTATTATGCCAAATATCACCAGTCTTTAATTTAATACTATCACACATATAAAGAGCACTAATTTCATAATTATTATTTATTATTTCTTTACTTAATCCAAGTTCAAATCTTATAATGTAATTTCGTATTGATTCCTTATAAATTCTATTATAATCCTCGATTTTTAAGTTAAAAATTTTATTATAAACTTTATCTAATCCAGTTTTATCTAAACAAAATATCATTGATTGTACATGTTTACTGTTAGTTATTTCTTTATCCCATGTATAATAGTTTATGGTTAAACCTGATAATTTTACTTTGTCTGATAGTAAATTATAGAACATTTCATACCAAGAAATATGTTTTGGAATATATCTTGGTAAGTATGGTCCAATTACTGTATCATTCATAAAAATTATTACATCATATTTTTTTTTATCCTTAATTTCTTTTAAGGCAATACTCCATGCAGCAAAATCATGTCCTGTATTATTCTTAAATAATATAGTTATATTCTTTTGTTTTGGAATATTAATAGAACATTTATTACCTGAAATAATAAATATAAAATTAATGTTATCATTATTACTTAATCCATTTATTATAAAAAAATTTAAATTTTCTTTTGATAATTCATTTTCAAAATAACTATATAATAAATAATATATTTTCATATATAATATTATTATTTTTGAATATTTATCTTAAATTAGTAAAATAAATTTAATTTTATATTTAAATAAATATCTTTTATGTATAAAAATTATTATTTGATAATAAAATTTGAGTACCAACTTAATTATTTGTAGTATTTTCTTTTACATTACACCTTTATAAATATATATTTTTCATTAATCATAAATACTATATATGTTGATTAAGGAAAAATGTTAAATATCTTTTATAATATTAATTGATATAGATAAATTCATAATTTAAAGATTATAAAATTTTATCCTATAATTAAAATTTTATTGAATTAATTTATTATAAACTTTGTTTTATATATTATTTCATTTTTCTATATATGGTATTTTTATGTTTATTTTTATATATTATTTTTATTTTATCATTATATGAAAATCTTTTATAATTAATTTTATATTTAAATAGTAAATAATCAAAACTAAGTTGGTCTCTTCTACAAATTTTTATACATTCATTCCATTCTTTATTAAAATTTTTTAATTTTTTATGATTTCTTATTAGTATATTTGTTTCTGTTAATCCAATATTATCTTTAAAATTTACTTTTTTTAATTTACTTATTATATTTATTATATTTATTTTATATTCAAGATTTAGTTTTATTACTTCGAATGCTTCTCTTAATACTGAATATCTATCTGGATGATCAAAACAAATTATATCATAATTTAATTTTAAATAATTATTTATTAAATAATTATTTATTAAATTATTTTTTAAAATTACATTTCCATCTATATAAATAGATTTATTATATTTATATGGTAAGAATTCATGAACTAATGTTTTTATTATACGTTGTAATAATTTTGATTCACAGTAATAGGGATTTACATAAAATGGTATTATACCTTTGTTTATTAATTTAGGAACTAAATTAAAATTATCTGTAAAATATAAATAATCATAACCTATTTTTGGATTTAAATTAATTTCATTTTCTTCATAATAACCTGTATTAATTGTATATACACATATATCATTTTTATTAGTAATTATACCTTTTTTCCAACTTGCATTTTTATAATGATATATAAAAGTTTTTGGTACAATTATTGGTTTACCTCCTTTTAATATAAATCTATTAAACCATTCCACTTCATTTCCACCAAATGGTTTACTTGGATCAAAATAATATTGATTATTAAATTTATTTTCTAATAATACTTTTCTTGAAAATACCATAAAAAATCCATTTAAATTTACTAATTTATTATTATATATAGCTATTTTATTTTCTTTATTTTCACTTTTTATATTATATTGTAATTGGTTCTGTTTTGCTGGTCCTGGATTATTTGTAACTGGTCCATAATAATTTAATTTGTCTTTATTATTATAACACTCAAATAATATATTGTTTATAGAATCATTAAAAAAAATATCATCATTAGATAATGCTATAATATCACAATTATTTTCAAAACATAAATCTATACCTTGGTTCCATGTACCTGTTAAACCACCATTTGCGAATTGATCTTTAATATAAATTATATGTATTTCTTTGAATCTATTTTTTAAATCTAATGTTATTTCATCTTGACTTTCATTAATATATAATACTATAAATCTATTCGGAGGTAATTCTCTAATATAACATTCTATACATTGTTTTATATATACTCCATTATATCCATTTGTAGTTATAACAATACCTATTTTAACATTATTATTAATTAATTGTTCTTTGTTTATATTATTACTTTTTACATTTTTTTTAATTATATAATTACCTTTAATTTCAAAATTATTATTTATTTCTGTTATTATAGATACATTATATGTATAATTATCTATATAATTAACATATTTTATTATATTATGTTTATTAAATCCTTCATTATTATACCATGAATTATTGTTTATTTTTTCTAATTCTATATTTCTTTTTTTTATATTATCTATTATTATAATTTTTTCCATAATATATTAATTATATATAATATAATTTATTTAATAATTAAATGTAACTTATTTTTTTGGTTTCATCGCAGGATCGTATGGATTACAATTACTAGGACTCGAAGTATTACCAACATTATAATTTGCACACACTCCTTTTGGATTCGTTCCTAATTTAGTATTACATGTTATCTTAGAGTTTGCATCTCTCATACATAGACAATCAGTATAATTGATATCATTGTATGTCATAGTATATTCAGGATTAGGAAACAATATAGGATTATTGTTCGATGTACTATCAATTAATACATCTGTATCATATCCATTTAATCCAGATGCTGCCCCGTAATAAGTATGATCAAAATATAATGGTTGTGGTGCATCTGTTAAAAGGAATTTATGATTTGTATTATAATTAAAAGCTTTACAGTCACCTTCCTTAGATAAAAAAAAATATTCAATTATCAAAAATGTTGATTTAATACTATAATGTAATGCTGATAACCACCCTATTTGTTCATTAGTTTTATTAATACCCTCTAAATCAAGATCAACACCATCAAAATTATTTTTAAAACAAGCAAGTGCAAGCATTTTTCCTAAAATTAATGGATCCATTGATTCTGATGTTAATCCTACACCTTCATTAGCCCCCCCATAACTGAATAATATCTGTCCAATATTATTAGTTGACCTATTCAGTGATGTTATTATTATATTATTATTGGTCTTGGTATTTATCTTAGCTATATAGTCTAACCATACGCCAATAAAACCATCTCTCATTATTAATTGACGACTAGATTCTTTCAAAACATCAAGTTTTAACATCTTCTTTATACCCCCATGTTTTTTTAATATGGAATTTAAGTGCTGTATTTGTGTATATCCCCATAATGGAGCTGTAGACTTAGTTTTAATTCCTTTACTATCTACTGTTGAATTAAAAATATCATAACATGTATTACCATTTATATTTGATGTTTTTTCTGTTGTAGCAAAAGCGTATATTAAATTCAAATTTATTGGTATAGGATATGTAACCATTGTATGATATATTGTATTAATACTATTTGCTTGAAGATTACTAACATTATCAACATATACAAATAATATTTTATTAGCCAAAATGTTCTTGTATTTATTTTTTTCGATTGTATTATCAATTGGTGTTGCTAATTTATATAAGAACCAATTTTGAGGATTATAATCTTTATCATTTATATGATCATAATCTACACAATTTTCAGGGATGATTGTTCCTAATTGTTTAAATGATGGTATAGTTGCTTCTGATCCAATTGCCCAAAACATCAAAGCACCATTAATATTTTTATACTGTCTATTATTGCCCATTCTACTATTATCCCATAATTTATAATCTTTTAATTTCACATTTGAAGCCTTCTTCTGCTTCTCGAATTCTTTCACTGCGCCTTCATGCCATTTAATATAACATGAAGGATATGCTCTAACTATACCATTATAAGCACCACATTCAGATATTGGTTTACCTACAGCAATATTCATTAAGTTTTTATTTTTATATGTTAAATTATTATTCTGATGTATTGCTAATAAACTTGGTCCGTTTCCCGCACATATATAGTTATTCGTTGCTGTAGGACTCGGACTCCTACCATATCCAGTTTGTAGATATGTTGTAAATATACTATTGTAATTACAAAATTGCTGAGTGTAAGCATCGTTAATTTGATTATAAAATTGTATTAAATTTGCATTAAATAGATCATTACCATTAACAGTTGGGATATTTGCCGCTCCTGCACTCTTTAACATTATTAATGGTAAATTATATGAAGAAGCATAATCTAATTTACCAAAAAAATAAGTTTCTGATACCGTTTTTTTTACAATAGAAATATTCTTTATAGTATTATTATCTTTTATATCAATACTTTGATTTGGTTTGAGTGGATCTTGTGTAACACCATAATATCCTCCATAAAATTTAGATGATGATTTAAATATTAATTTATTATTTTTTATATCATCATTACCAATATTATATGCTACCGAATCAATATTAAAATCTGTTATTGCATATACCTTTAAAACTGCATCATACCCATTAGTAGTTCCAAAAGGTTTAGCCACAAGAGCTTCATGAGATATATCATTTATTTGGTTAAACTCAGCACCTATTGTTGATTTAGTAAATATACTATCAGCAATATATTTTGAATCAAAATCTATAGATGTATAAGATTCATATTTAATAGCTATTAAAGGGAAATCCTTACCGTTAAATACAAATGGATTCTTTAAATTAAAACTATACAAATATGTACTAATATCATTTAAAATTATATTCACATATTTAGTAATATTCTGCTTTAAAAAAAGACTATCATCAATTGTACAATATAACCCATATTCTATATTCCAGTCAGATTTACCAACATTTTGATTCTCACTGGTTGGTTGTATATAAATAATACCATATTTAGTTTGTTCAGATGCTAAATTATTAATATTTTGTTTTAACTGATTAGTTATTAGTGATAAATAAAAATATGATATACTTTGATAATTTAATAATGATTTCTTACTTTTGTTATCTGATTCTATTTCAGTAATATCATTCGAACAGTTTTTAATATCTATTTTTATTTTAAATAATCCATATGATTGTTTTTCTGATGGTGCAGATGATAGGTGCGATGTATTGGATAATCCACATATAAAGTTATTTCCATTAAAAACAATTTTATATGCATCTGTTAGTTTATGTATATAAACCCCTTTATTAAAATTATTTACTCCTGGTTTTGCTTTATAATTTCCAGTAAAATTTTTAACAGGAAGTAATAAATTGTTTGGATCTTTAACAAACAATCCTGTAATAATATCATTTATATTATTCTCGCCATATAAATTTCTCATTTTACTCGATGGTATTATATTTAAATATAAAGAATATTCTGTGTATGTCCATAAACATAAAAATTCATAATCATTAAATAATTTTATTAGTTTTTTTCCTGATGGTGTATTGGAAATATATAACTTATTTGGGTCAACTATTTTTTGATTAATAACAGTTGTTTTCAGATTAAACACATCGTCTGTATTTATTTCTGATATTTGTGTTAGATCAGTATCAGATATCATTTTAATAGCTGAAATATTATCGATAAATGGCATATATGTTTGCTGTCCATTTATATTGCCTATATTTAATGTATATAAATCCGTTTTATATTGTATTACCATATTATAAGGTATAGATTTACTGTAATTAAAGAAATTTTTTATTTCATTTAAATCAATTAAAACTGTTGTTATTTTTTGAACATTATCAGCTGGAGTAAAAGTCATGTAATTATCTTTTAGATATGATAGATAATCAGTAACTGATGGTTTAAATACCTCATTTCCTCCTTCTTGTGTAGTTTTATAAATTTCATACTTAGCTGCTTTATTTGTAGTATTATACAGGTTAGTATTAGGTCCCCAATATATACCACCTGCCTTTGCTGAATCTAGTAAATATTTTTTTATATCATCTGGGTTTTTTGGTGTTTTACTACTAAAAAAAGGTGCTACCATAACAGGACCCATTAATGGATCTGTTGAAATTGTTGGACGACCCTCTGCATATGCATATATAAGATCAATTATAGTATAACTTTCTACTAATTCTGCAACTATTTTTTTAATGGGGGTCTCTGCAAATGTTTCTGAAATATAAATTTTTTTAGTGAAAAACTCGGGTTCTAGTTTTTCACCATCAAGCTGGACATGTATGTTCTCTTGTTTATGATTTTTTATATGTGGTAAATAAGTATTTTTTATATAATTCTTAAGATAAAGAGTACAATCTGCCCAAATTGTCTTTCTCTTAATATTACTAATATTTCTACGATATACAGTACCTTTATTATTTCCTAATAAGCTTTTTAATTGTTTATTTACTAAATTTACTTCGCTATTTGATAACTTTCTTCTAATATATCCACTAGTATCTACATAATCTGTAAACATATCTAAATTAGCACTTATTAAATTAGATAAATCCATAATATAATCCACATCTACTGTTAATACCTCTTTTAATTTATTACTTATTAAGATTTTTTTATCTGACTCAGTTAATTTGGGATTTATAGCATAATTTATAATATCCATACATAATGGTTTTATAAAATTGTTTCTTTCCATATAACAAAATGATTGATCATATGTATACTTTAATTTAAATTGATTGTTACCTATATATGATTGATTAAAAGACTTATAGTTTGATGTATCTATACCTTCTATATTAGTAACATCTTCTAAACCAGCAGGACTAGATAAAGATTCTGGTAATAGATTATTATTAAAAATTATTTTTTCACCATATAGATTATATATATTTTTAATATTATCTAGTAATTTATTACTTAATTTTGATGAAATATTATAATTATCTAATATAGTACCTAAAATTGTATACTCTGAACTTTTATTATCAAATAACGGCGATGTAAGACCTATATAATTCATAAATGAACCACTAGGCGATGCAAAATTACCTATATTTGGAGTATCATAATACCGTATATCATCTATTGGGTCCATAGTTTGTGAAGAACCAAGTACTTGATAAAATGGATAATAAAGAGATTTATTGTCTGTTCCTTGTGCATCACTTTTATATATTATCGGGTTATTATAATTATGATATAACCATTCATTAAAAGCTGTAAAACTGTTAATATCCCCTGTTTCATATGCATCATTACTAATGCGGCTCCATAACATAGTTGGATAATAATTTAGCGATTCATTTATATTTATCTTAAGTTGCATATCAGGTAAACACCGATAATCTGTTGTTATTCTATTAATTTTGGGTATCGTATCTTTAGGTCCAAAAAACTGTATTGCCCCACTATTATCTTTATCAAATGTTATATGTGTGAATAGCGAACAAGTTAATGTATTAACTGGTGGTTCTACAACTGGTGGTTCTACAACTGGTGGTTCTACAACTGGTGGTTCTACAACTGGTGGTCGCTTTGGTGGTTGTGTTTTTCTCTTTCTCTTTTTCTTTTTATTTTTATCACAAACATAAGAACATCCAGTTTTATTATTATAATATATTTTCATATATTATAATATAATATTTTATTTTTTTTTTATTTTTTTAAAATAAAATTTATATTTATTATTTTATTATTTATATATAATAATGGAAGTGTAAAATCTTTTATATTATTATTATATGTTACATCAAATAGATATGTATTAATATTTGATTTTTTTTTACTATCTATTATTATATCTAGTATTTTTTTATTTGTATTAATATCATAAAAAAATAATATTTTATTTTTTATATTCTTATTTATATAATTATATAAATTTGTATCATACTCTATTTCTATAATATTATCATCCTCTATTTCTATAATATTATCATCCTCTATTTCTATAATATTATCATCCTCTATTTCTATAATATTATCATCCTCTATTTCTATAATATTATTTTTTTTTATTGTATTTTTTTATATATATATTTTTTTATTT
>WLWF01003084.1_pt1 | contig 11263 bp, 9 predicted proteins | sample 6718331 | NCBI WGS metagenome assembly WLWF01 (sample SAMN12718692, study PRJNA515312) | sponge metagenome | isolation source: marine sponge | host: Mycale hentscheli | place: New Zealand: South Island, Marlborough, Capsize Point | collected 2003-05-01
CCGATTGGAGGGCACTGAAGTAGAAGAAGGCAAGAAGATTCTTGCCTCAAGCGACACCTCAATTATCACAGCAGATGGGCTTACTGATGCTGCTCAAAAAGTGGTTGATTCGATAAAAGCGTAAGCATGGTTTCTTTTTATTATTGTACCTCTCTATCCTATAGCAAATTTTTATGAGCATTCTTGTCAATCGTAATACACGTGTTATCTGTCAGGGCATCACCGGAAAAGTTGGTGAATTTCATACGCGAGGTTGCCTTGAGTATGGAACAAGAATGGTGGGTGGTGTTACTCCCGGTAAGGGAGGAGAAACGATTGCCGATCTTCCTGTCTTTAATACAGTTGCTGAAGCACGTGATGTGACAGGTGCGAATGCGACAATGATTTTTGTCCCGCCACCATTTGCAGCGGATGCAATTCTTGAGGCTGTGGCAGCGGAAGTTGAACTTGTCATAGCGGTAACAGAGGGCATACCGGTGCTCGATATGGCACGAGTTTTACCAGCCTTTGAAAATTCCAAGAGTCGACTGATTGGCCCAAATTGTCCCGGTGTTATTACACCAGGACAATGTAAAATTGGGATTATGCCCGGCTATATTCATACACCAGGAAATGTCGGTGTCATGAGTCGTTCCGGTACGCTGACGTATGAAGCGGTGTGGCAATTAACGCAGCTCGGTCACGGACAGAGTACATGTGTTGGCCTTGGTGGTGATCCGCTTGTTGGATCAAGCTTTATCGATATCTTGGAACTTTTTGAACAAGACGATGATACGCATGCCATTTTAATGATGGGGGAGATAGGCGGCTCAGCAGAAGAAGAAGCTGCAGCATATGTAAAGAAACATGTCACAAAGCCAGTTGCAGCTTTTATAGCGGGCCGTACGGCTCCTCCTGGGAAACGTATGGGTCACGCCGGCGCGATTATTTCAGGTGGCAAGGGAACAGCCGAGGCAAAGTTAGAAGCACTTCGGGATGCTGGAATTGAGATCGCAGAGACTCCGGCTGATATGGGTACAGCAATGGTTCGTGCAATGCAGCGAAAATCCTGATCGGACACTGATCACGTATGTTCTGCTCGGAGCGGGTATCCTTATGCATTTATGCTGGAGATTCTCTGTTATGTTGGCCCTGAGACGACAGGCATAAGTATGTAGTGTGCCATCTATTCTTCTGGATCAAGAGGGGGCTCTTCAGGGTTTTCAACCGGATAAAGATCTTCCCAGGTTGCCTGATTTACTCGCCATCGCCACCAATTGTTTTCTTGATATCTGTCTATGAGACCAACAAAGCGTTTCAGGTCGTTATCAACAGGAGGTGCAATAAGCGCGTTTTCTGTGAACTGACCGTCATTATTTTCATCAAGGTATACCACCTCATCGTCATCACGTTGTTTATTGTCGTTTAAATCAACAAAAGGTTCACTCCAGATATTTGGTGGCGGCGGTACAAAAGGGGGGGGGATCTGTCCTGCTGGTAGGTTGGTTGGCTCTGGCGGAAGTGGTTTTTCTGGGTATAGAGGCGCGTCATTTTCATTACCAACAGTTAGCCAGACATCACCTTTAAGTAACTGATTTTGTTTATCACGGTCGGGTTCAATAATGCGTGCAAAGGTTCGAAGCATACGGGCACCAAAATCAAACTGAAAGTCTGAATGGTTTAGCTGGTAACTTTCTGGAAGTGGCATAAGAGAGAGTGCGACGAGAAACCCCCCTGCGGCAACATAACCAGTTGCCCCACCCATAAAAGCTCCACCTGTTTTGTCAATTACTGAAAGAAGAGGAATGGATTCACTGGGAATATATTTTTCAATAAGCATGTGAATACCAACAGCTGTTCCTATTGCCAGAATAAATAAAGCGACAGGAAACGCATAACTAGGAGGCATATCAATGGAGATGAGGATTTCTGTGAGCATTGGAATGAAAGTCAATGTCACGACAAAGGCTACGAGAGCCTGCATTCCGACAAGTACTGAACGAAACATCCCGTGAATGAACCCATACGCAATAAAGCCAAGCACAATGGTAATGGAAACAAGGCTTGCCAACGTTTGAAAAATTCCTGCCAAAGGTAGCATCATTCGACTCTCTTACGTAATGAAATAAATTCCATGACCGGCTTGCTCTTACTTTGCGACTCGCATGACCTCATTGAGACTTGTAATTCCAGCAATCACTTTTCGAATGCCAGACTGCTTGAGCGTTTTCATTCCAGATTTTCGGCCAGCTTGTCGGATATCTTGAATTGATGGTCGATCGACTAGCAGATCTCGAACATTGGTGTCAAAGACAAGCAATTCATGAATTCCGGTGCGGCCCCGGTATCCTGTTTCCAGGCATGACGTGCATCCGGACTCTTTATAAAGTGAGAGTTGGTCTCCGGGAGGAAGGCCGAGTTTCTGCAAAAACTCTTCAGGAGGGGTGTATGCTTCTTTGCACCGTTTACAGAGTACTCGAAGGAGACGCTGCGCCAGCACTGCTGAAACAGATGACTGTACGAGTGTTGTATCTATGCCAATATCAAGAAGACGGGTGATTGTTGTAGCTGAGTCATTTGCATGGAGAGTGGAAAAAACGAAATGACCAGTCAGTGCAGCCTGCATAGCAATTTCAGCAGTTTCCTTATCTCGAATTTCTCCAACAAGAATGACATCCGGATCTTGTCGTAACGTCGACCGTAGAATATTTGCGAACGTAAGGTCAGCGGCAACATTGACAGCAGTCTGAGAGATGTTGTCGAGTCGATATTCAATTGGATCCTCAATGGTGACAATGTTTTTTGAGAAGACATCGAGTTCCCCTAATGCCGTATAAAGTGTTGTCGTTTTTCCTGATCCCGTGGGACCGCAAACAAGCAGCATGCCATGAGGTTGCTGAATAATCTGACGAATCTTCTTTGTGACAGATTCACTCATGCCGATACCTTCTAGACCATTTTTTACAATAGCACCGTCAGAATCGAGTAGCCTTAAAGCCATTTTTTCACCAAAGTTTGTCGGGCCAGAGGCTGCACGGATATCAAACTTACGGCCTTTGAAAAGGACTGCAAATGTCCCATCCTGTGGTCGCCGTCGTTCAGCGATATCCATATCCGAGAGTACTTTCATAGCAGAAATCGATGACTTTCCTTCTGCTGCCCAGAGTGTTGTTAGATTTTGCATGACACCGTCAACTCGACAACGTACTGCTATCTCTTCACCGCTCTTTGGTTCAAAGTGCATGTCGGTGGCACCGTTCTTAATCGCTTTTTCAAATAAGTCCTGAACAATCTGTATGGCCTTTGAACCAGCTCGATCCATTCCCTTGCCCTGCCCGTCAATTGGTGAGCCATCTTTTTTGAGGAGAACCACGGAATTATCTTGTTTGGCAGAGGAAAGTTGTTTCATTGATTTGTTGAGAAGAGACTCAACGTTATCGATCCCTAAACTTCCAGCGAGTCGGATCAAAATCTTCTTCAGAAAGGCAACACACAAGATGCGTTCTTGAGCAGGTGCTTTCTTGTCTCTTTTGAAGGTGTAGAAAAAGAGAGCTGTAATAAATCCAATTGCAAAAAGAGGAGTCGTGGAGAGCCCCCACATAATACTTGCTAAAAAAAAGACAGCACCCATGCAGACAGAAGCTAATGGCCACGAAGATTCGCCAAAAATCATCTCAGAGTCGGAGGCTATCCATACAGAAGCCGATGCCCATATGACACTGAGCAAAACCCAGAGCCCACCAAGCCAGAAGATGTGAGTCAGGTTATCCGCGTGAATCCAAAAATCCATTATGATTTTTCTTGGGGCTTGTTATGGCAAGAGACGCTGTGAGTTCAAGGTGATGAATGAGTCGGTGACGCATGCGTTTCTTGCACGAAAATAGTGTACGGCAACGGCTCTCGATTAATACCATAAGTTGCTTGATAACAATTTGAAATCAAAGTATTGACCCATCTGACAAATAATAGATTCCAAATGTTTTCAACACAACCGTCAACAAGTTGTCGTCCGTGAAAAAGATAACTCAGTTACACATGTAGATGTTTTTTCGCTAACATCTATACAACTAAAGGGTAGTAGCTAATAGTAGAATCCCAAAAGGGCATGCATGCCAATACGAGTAACGAGACCTCGTTGAAAGAGACACTTTAGTCAGCTGACAACTTTTGATACATAGCTGACCACGGTATTCCAATGTTAGACCTCATCGAGAGTTTTTACGTCTTTTGATCTCGAGGAGGACGCTTTCGGTATCATTGCCATGAATAGGCCAGGTCGCTATGCGACGGGCGGTCACTTTTTTAAGAAATCCTCGGTGGCGAGATTCTTGTTTTTCAGCTTCCCATCGTGGCCCTTTGATAACCAAGAGCCGACCATAGGAGCTGCTGATTGGTTCAAACCAAGTCAGTAATTTCAGAAGTGGAGCGACAGCACGGACGACGAGAGTATCAAATGACCGACCTTTTTTGTTCGTATCAAGAACAACTTGTTGAGCTGGTTTGTGGTGAGTCGTTAGAGATAAACCGATCTCATCAAGGATAGACTTCAATGCTGCAATGCGTTTTGTTGAAGTATCTGATAATTCAACTGTGAGATCACTGCGCAGGATAGCGAGTATGACACCAGGCACGCCTCCTCCTGTTCCGACGTCAAGAACCAGTTCATTGGGCGCGATGTGCGGGCATATGGCAGCGGTGTCAGTAACGTCTCGCTGAACAAATTGCTGTACTTCAGTATGCCTAGTGAGATTCAGGCGATCATTCCAGGCCCATAATATTTTTGCATAGGCAGCGAGTTCAGGAATAACCTTGTCAGGTAAATCAAGACCGAGTTGCTGTATCTCGTTTCGTATTGCCTCAGCAAGGAAATTCGTTGGTTGATTATGATGTGTTTGCATGAAGGTTGGAACATCATTGAAATATGAGGTAAAGACGGATTATCAAGTGCCCCCGAATTGACTCACAAGAATCTCTTATTCCAGTGATTCAATGCATGTTGAATTTATCGAGCCGTAATTCGTCGAGCGACTGGCTGTGAGACAACAGGCTCTAAAGTCTTCCGGACCTCATTGAGTGCAGTGGCAAGTGTTGCGTCATTTTTAATGATTTGGCCAGTGGCATCTGGGCGAGCAGTTTGTTGTACCCAGAGATCTGGTGAAACACCGACTCGACTGTATGGTTGGCCGGTTGGTGAGTAAAAGTGAGCAGTGGTCAATCGCATGCCAACGCCAGCTACATCCATTGGGAAAATTCCTTGAATCGATCCTTTTCCATAGCTGCGGGATCCAATGATTTTGCCACGGCCATGGTCCCTCATCGCTCCAGCAAAAATTTCACTAGAACTTGCGGAATCACCATCAATGAGAAGGGTAAGTGGCATATGCCAGGTGCCACTGCGACTTGCAGTGTAGTTAAAATCTTCTTCAGGGCTACGACCCCGTGTCGCAACAACGAGGCCACGGTCAATAAATAAATCAGATACATCAACAGCCGCCGATAGGAGTCCACCGGGATTTCCTCGCAGATCAATAATGAGAGATCGCATTCCGGAGGCATCAAGTTGACGCATTGCGGTATCAAGGTCAGAAGCAGTTTTTTTCTGAAACGAAGTGATGTGTAGATATCCAATCCCATTCACGCGATCGAGCAACTCAATATCTTCTATGCTCGGAATTTCAACATGCTCACGTCGTACCGACATAGCTCGTGCTGGCCCAATTCCGCGTAGTACAGCGAGTGTTACACGTGATCCTTCAGGTCCTTGAAGTAGTTGTGCAGCGGCATCGACATGCATGCCAGCAATAGGTTTTCCGGCGATGCCGATCAAGTGATCACCCGCTTTGAGCCCTGAGCGTTCGGCAGGACTCCCGGAAATGACATGCACGACCAAAAGACCATCCTCAGCACTTTTTAACTCGACACCAAGGCCAACAAAGTTGCCCTCGATTTGAGCGTAGAGATCATTGAGCTGACCAGTCGTTAAGAATGCAGAATACTCATCAAGGCCACCGACAGATGCGGCAGTCATCTCAAGGAAAGTAACAGCGGGGGGAATGCCAACTACTGATTGTGCGGCACGTACAATCCAGATTGCAACTGTCTCAGCGTCGGTAAGAGTTTCAATGCTACGGCCTTCAATAATATGTTGTACATGACGTTGGAATAGTGCAATGCGATCTGGTGTCGCTTGACGTGCATGAATAGACTGAAAACGAGGATCACTAATTGCAACTTGAAGGGCTAAACAACCACGGCCGATGAGTTTGTGAAAGTCGGGGTTGGTAACGTGATGAGAATTTATGCGCCCCAAGCATTCTAAAAAAAGTTGTCGAGCTTCCCCTTCTGTGATGTGCTGTAGAGCATCTTGATAGGCTTTCTCAGCAGATCGACGATCAAGGTCACAATGAATTTTTGCCAAATCATATCGCTGAAAAAGCTCATTAGACAGGTCACCTTTGCGGGCAGCTGTCTCACAAAGACTTACTAGCTCTGGCCATTGACCAGCAGCCTCGAGCTTTGTTGACCGAACAGCCAAATCATCAACAGAAATGTCACTTGCATTGGTAAAATTGCTTGGCTGAACGGCAAGGGCGCCACCCACCAGAATGATAAAAACGCTCTTGAGAATGGAAATCCACCATGGACGAATGAGACATCGAAGAGAGGTCACGGTCGACATGTGAGGAGGGGTGGTAGCACGCACAGGCAATCCATTTTTCTAGCCAGCATTCAGAGCGGCGGACAGCGGTCGATCCCGTGACCGCAAGAGATTATGGATCACGTTTGGAGGCTGGTCAAAAACTAGCTGAAGACAAACACGAAAACTCGGAGGTCACGAGCCCGCAGTCTCGGCCTGATTGCTGTAATCCGCATTTTCTAATCGATTTTCCCGATTATGCTGCCACGTTGGTACGATAGAAAGACATTCCATTTCCCTTGAAATACCAAATGACCACCTCCCGTGACGCAGTAGAACCGCCCGACCCTCCTCCGCAGACGTTGATTCTCCTCGATCGCGTCCGACAGGGGGACACTGCGGCTGTGAATGGACTTCTTGATAGACACAGAGCTGCGATCCGAAGGATGATCGATCAGCGCCTCGACCGGGTTGTCCGAAAACGTGTTGATGCGAGTGACATTGTTCAAGATGTTCTTGTTGAGGCAAATCGAAGATTGGGTGACTATTTAAATAACCCCACAATGCCATTTCAGTTATGGCTTCGGCATATGGCTCGAGATCGAGTTATTGATGCCCATCGACGACACAGAGTGGCAGGTACCCGTAGTCTCGATAAGGAAGTGTCGCTGGATTCACCAGTGGATGCAGATCACTCACAAACAAATCTCGCTCAGAAGATAGCGGATACAGAACTTACTCCAGCTGCAGTTGCAACATGGCATGAGCTTGAACATCGTTTTGCTAAGGCCGTAGAGAAGCTTGACGAAATAGATCGTCAGATTGTTTTGCTACGGCATTTTGAACACCTATCAACTGGGGACGTAGCAGAGGTTCTTGGGCTTACAAAGCCAGCAGCGGGTATGAGGTATATGAGAGCAATGCGACGACTCAGAGTTTTACTAGATGATGCAAACTGACTTTGGATACAAAATATCGTCAAGCATGTATGGCATGCCTAGTATCCCTTGGTAACGTGAAGATAATATTCCTTCGTATGTGTATAATGCTGTGTCAAAAATAGACAAAAACAACTCAATTGAAGAAGAGCTCTCCTCAGATGCAGAAGAGCGATTAGCAGTTCTGCTGGAAGACTTAACAACAGGGCCAGTCGATCAAGCACACGTACGGCTTGAAAAGCTCTGTCTTCAAAATACTGATTTAGCAGGACAACTCCGCGAATTATTTGCAACTGTATCTGTTACCGATGCTGTGGCAATGGAATCTACGATCATCATGCTCGATGATAGTGGAGGAGAAGTAGGTGCTAAGCAGAAAGACATTAGGCCATTCATTGGAGATGGGTTTGTGCCAGGTGTTTCTTCACTCCCAGCTCAATTTGGGGAGTATGAGCTTCTCGAGGAGATTGGCCGTGGAGGCATGGGGATTGTCTATCGCGCTGTTCAAAAAAGTCTCCAAAGAGTTGTTGCAGTAAAAATGCTTTTGCGTCGTGACCTTGCCAGTCAAGCAGATCTCACACGGTTTCGCAGTGAGGCTGAGGCGGCTGCCCAACTTGATCATCCTGGAATAGTTTCCATCTTTGAAGTTGGAGAATGTAAAGGCCACCCGTTTTACTCGATGCGATACATCGAAGGAACGACGCTGGCAAAACGATTACAAGTTGGCCCAATTCCACCTAGAGAAGGTGCACAGATATTGCTTCGTGTGGCTGAAGCTGTTCAGGCTGCACATGCTCGGGGAGTCCTTCACCGCGATCTAAAGCCGTCAAATATTCTTATCGATTTAGCAGGTAAGCCACATGTGTCTGATTTCGGTCTCGCAAAAAGACTTGAAGGAAATCAGACAATGACGCACACCGGTGCAATTCTTGGTACTCCGTGCTACATGTCGCCGGAACAGGCCGCTGGAAGTCGTGGAGACGTTGGGCCGGTGAGTGATGTATGGAGCCTTGGCGCAATCCTCTATCAAGTGCTTGTGAATAGACCGCCGTTTCAGGCATCGAGTCCGATGGATACATTACTCGCAGTGCTGGAAGTGGATCCACCACTCCCTCGCTCGATTAATCGCGAGGTCAATCGTGATCTGGAAATGATTGCCCTCAAGACGCTTCAAAAGCCACAGGATTTACGTTATGCATCAGCAGCGGACTTAGCCAATGATCTTCGCGCGTTTCTAGCAAGTGAGCCGATTGCAGCCCGCCAAGGCGGAGTTCTCGATGTTGTTTCCCGGCTTCTTCGAGAAACACACCATGCCGTTGTCTTAGAGAATTGGGGACTCCTCTGGATGTGGCATTCGGTTGTGGTGCTCATTTTGTCAGTCATTACAGATGTACTCGCGTGGCAGGGAGTCGAAAGTCGTTGGCCTTATGTTGTGCTCTGGACTGGTGGTCTTGCCTTGTGGGCACCTATCTTTTGGGCATTGCGTCATCGAGCGGGCCCAGTTACAGCAGTTGAACGACAAGTTGCTCATATCTGGGGTGGCACAATGATCGCCAGCATGCTGCTTTTTTCGGTAGAGGAGTTGCTCGGCTTACCAGTACTGAAGCTTTCACCGGTTCTTGCATTACTGGCAGGACTGATGTTCTTTGCGAAAGCAGGAATTTTATCCGGCGTTTTTTACATACAGTCGATTTGCCTGTTTGTCACAGGCTTGGTTATGTGTGGTCTTCCTCAATTTCAGCACATACTTTTTGGGCTTGTAAGTGGCGGATGCTTTTTTATACCCGGGTTGAAATACTATCGACAATTGACTGAGTCTGAGCGATAGCCTGCTGAAACTTTTGTCTCAGCACTTGAACCAAGTGTGCACTGCGAGTCTTATCAGATCACATGCGCCTCGAATCATTTCGATACCATTCGCTTTGCTTTCTCCAAATGTTCTATCGGTAAAAGTTATTGGCACTTCTGTCATACGAGCCCCTGACCGATGTGCCCGCCACAAAAAGTCTTCAAAAAAAGCATACCCAGAGACAAGATTCGTGAGATCAATATTTGTGATGCACTGCATGCGAATCGCACGAAAACCACTTGATCCATCACGAATAGGAACACGTAGAACAACGCGTGTGAACCAGCAGACAAGCCAACTTATGACGTGTCGCTTCACTGACCAACCAACAGTATTTCCACCAGGTATCTTCCGAGATCCGATAGCGATATCAAATGGTTCTTCGTTGGTTGGCGTAAGGGCTTCGAGAAGACGTGGAAGATCAGCAGGATTATGGCTCAAGTCCCCATCGAGATGGATCACAATTTCAGCACCCCTTTGCTGTGCAAACTGAATTCCCTCCAATGTTGCTGTTCCAAGACCACGACGATCAGTACGGAGAAGAAGGTGGATGCATTCCTTTTCTTTTGCCTGCTGTGCAACAATTTTTGCCGTGCCATCAGGTGAGTTGTCATCAATGACAAGTATCTGAGCATGTGGAACAATGGCATGAATTGCTTGTAATAATTGGCTGATTACAGCGGCTTCATTGAACGTCGCTATTTGCACGACGGTTGTACCCGAAGGCCATTGAGGAGGTGTGGGGTGCGTGGCCTGCATGATATGTTGGTGAGGAATGTTGGTAACACCACAAATTCTAATATAAAAAAAAGGGAGCCGGCAAATGCCGACTCCCTTCCTGTATGAACAATAGTTTTAAAAACTAAGGTCGATCACTACCGATTGTGTCCCCACTGTTGCAAGTTGACAATGCTCGCAATGTTGCCGGGGAAATTGTGCTGGACAGAAAACCAGATGAACCATCAGCCATGGCGTATCCACTAACACCACCAGCGTGTGATGAGCTTGGCATGGCCTGCGACAACGTGCCTGGAATTGGTGAAACAGATGCTCCAGTCGCAAGACCAAAGGTCGTTGCATTCTTGTGACCTTCCCAGTAGTTTTCATTGTAGTTTTCTTCACTGAGCATGATGGTGTTACTCGTACCATCACGATAGCTAGCAAAGCCTCGATCAGCATGAAGGCCAAGACCACCATTGTCGCTCAGGGTTTTGGCATTGAACGCACCTGAAGCTGTTGCAGATGCACCAGTTTCATCACTGGTTCCAACATTGGCCTTATAAACACTTTGGCCAGCTGTTTCTCCAGTGAATGAAGGGCAGACTAACCAATCAACGACAACCTGGGCAGTACCACTTGCGGCATTGTTAGTATTAGTCGTACCAGTACCTGGAACAACGTAATTGCCAGCTCCACCGATCGCAGTGTAAAGATTGTTTTCTTCACCATATGGAAGGATTGCTACAATGTGACTCCAGCCAACAGTAGTACCCACTGTTTTCACAGTGTTAGCAGCACCAGCTGCATTGACACCCATTGCCTTAGGCAAGAAATTATCTCCACGACTGGCATGCTTGTCAGCATAGTTGTGACAAGCCAAACCTTGTTGCTTCAGTTTATTTCCGCATGAACTGCGACGAGCAGCTTCACGAGCCTGTTGCACAGCTGGCAACAGAAGACCGACCAAAACACCGATGATGGCAATGACCACCAGAAGTTCGATGAGGGTAAACCCTCGACGTGTCGAAATTTTCATAAAAAGAACTCCACCCTAACGGGTAAATGAGAAAAAAAGAAAACCCAAAGATTCGGAAGAAAAAGCACGTGCCCCTTGTTGCTGTGCAGGTTCTTGATGACTAA
>WLWF01003085.1_pt1 | contig 11258 bp, 16 predicted proteins | sample 6718331 | NCBI WGS metagenome assembly WLWF01 (sample SAMN12718692, study PRJNA515312) | sponge metagenome | isolation source: marine sponge | host: Mycale hentscheli | place: New Zealand: South Island, Marlborough, Capsize Point | collected 2003-05-01
TTGGCTTTAAAAATACCAGAATATATAGACCGATATCTTAACAGAGAGGAAACTCTTCAAGGTTTAATGGCTATAATATCTAAAGGTCCAGGTGAATTGTTCGGTGGAAAAATGAGAGAGTTAGTGTACGATAAAATAAATAAATCATTGATTCAATATAAGTCTCGAGACATGAAAATAAAGGCTGATATTACGAGCAATATGAAAAGGATATTTGGAAAGAATTGGGAATCTATTAACCGTAAAAATAGTATCGCCAAAACTACAGGTGTTTACAAAAATGTAGAAGAAGTTAATAAAGCTAAAAAAGATTACAGGAAAAATCCTACACAAGAAAATAAGAAAAAGTTAAAGGAGGTTATAGAATTAAACAATATTGTGTTAAGCCCTAACCAAATATACTATCAGTACAATCAGTATCAAGACCCAGCAAATATCAAGTCGTTTGCCAATGAAGAAAACACTGTATTTAAAGAGGACCCTGAGAGGATTATGAAAGAGCTTTATGCTACACTAACCCCAGAGGTCCAGGAGTTTGCTAAGTATCAAAGGGAGGTACTTTTCCCTTCCCTCTACGATCACTACAACTCTGTATACAAAAAGATATACAGAACTGATATGCCTTGGAATCAATTCTATGCGGGTAGAATATACAGGGATGGTGACAAGGCTGACATTAAAGAGGTGGATCCTCTTATGTTAAATGGTATGTCAAAGTTTAACCAAACAATTGGTCCAGCCTCTACAAAATCAAGGATAGATAATTCTACCCCTATTTCTTTTATGGATGGTACGGATACTATGATGAATTACATTAGTGACATGGAGTGGTTCGCAGCTTTCGGAGAAAGTATTAGAGATATTAGTAAGATATTCAGTAATAATGATATAAAAAAATCTATTGAATTAAATCATAGTCCTGATATGCTTAAGCTAATTAATAGTTCCATAAATAAAATAGCGGCTAAGGGTCTTAGACAAGGGGCATCAAATGCTCTAATAAATGGGACTAACAATATCTTTGTTCTTAGATCGTTAGGTCTTTCAGCAACAGTTGCATTAAAGCAGCTAACATCTATTCCTACATACGCTAATGTTATAGGCCCAGTAAATTATTTAAAGTATGCTGTTAAGAATAAAGCTGAAATGATAAAGGTGTATAAAGAGATTCTGGCAAACTCTGTGTACATGCAAGACAGAAACTTAACAAGCATTACAAAAACCATTGAGACTTACTCCGCATCAATCCAAGATAATACTTCCTATAAAGCATATTTTGGTGGTCTAACAAAAGGTTTTAATTACTACGTTAACTTCTTAATGTACGCAGTTAAGGCAGGAGATAAGGCGGCTATAATGTTTGGGGGTATGCCTAACTACTCTTACTATAAGGCTAAGTTTAAAAAGAAATACCCTAAAGCTACGGAGCAGGAGGCTATTGATTACGCTATAACTAACTTTGAGGCTGACACAAAAGATACTCAGCAGTCTGCTGATTTACAAGACAAGTCTTACTACCAAACAGAGGTTCCTGTCTTTAGTTTTTTAAATCTTTTTAAGACATCACAAAAACAATACTTCAGAAAACAAAGAGATGCCTTTAGGCAGCTTCGTAGAATGACTATGGCTATGGACACTAAGGCTGGTAAGGGAAGTTTTTTTCAGAATGTAAGGACACTCGTCCTTTATCATAGCGTTATGCCATTGTTGTTTAAGTATGTCTCATTAGGTTTGCCAGGGTTGTGGGCAGATTGGGGTGAGGATGACACTGAGGAGCTTGCTTGGGCTGCTGCTTTAGGAAATGTAGGGGCCTTGTTAATTGTTGCAGAGGCTACTGAGGCAGCAGTTGCTGCCTCTCAAGGGAAACCTTGGGCTACAGATGCAAAGTCTTTACCAATATTGGAAATGGTGGCTGACTATCTTAGGGTTAAAATGTATCGTGATAAAGCAGCTAATGCTGAAAAACCTAACCCAGAAACTGTAGCTAAATGGCAAAAACAAATGGACATGAGTTTGTTAGAGTTCAGTACATTACCAGTAAGAAAAGTAGATAAGATTTATAAAAACTTAGAAAAGATTTCCAAGGGAGATGTGGATGGTCCTGGTGATTTTATGTTAAAGCTTTTCGCTTTTGGTGATGCTGTTATTGAAGGAGATAATAAAAAAAAGCCCTCAAAAACTAAGCAAATAGATACTAATCCTATTTTTATAGATAAGGATGATAATGGTAAACTTTTACCTCCTCTTTAATTAAAAGTTTTTATCGTAGTTCCTTCTCTCTGCCTCTAACTTATAGTACAGGAAAGCTTGGAAGCCATTAAGGTGTGAGTCAGTGGGGAAGAAGTACTTCCAGCCCATTGACTTGCCCTTTGTTATGTAGTAGCAGAAGGCTACCCCTATCTTGCCGCTGCTTTTTTTAAAATTAATTACAGCTGTGTGGTCTGAGGTTGGTATAACTTCATCCACCTGGAAGGATTCATTACTTACGTTACCCTCCCTGTTGGTGTATGAAAAACGCTTTGCGATTACCTCTGAGAATTTATTAAGCTCTTGTGCTATCTGTTTGTTCATAGTGTTCTTCTATTATGTGTTACTATTCGGTGGCAGTTAGCGCATCTTATTTCACACTTCTTAATTTCTTCTTCGATTTTATTTATGCTGCAAGGACGGCCAACCATGTCTGCAATATTACCAACCTTCAACCCTCGTACATGGTCAAAGTCTAAAACAATAGGGTTGGATTCTCCACAGTCAACACACTGTGAGTTTTCTTTTATGCTGTTCGTATACTCCTTATTTTTTTTACGCTGTATTTTGTTTCTTTTAATGGCCCTCTCTTTATAAATCTTTTTGTTGGAAGCGTAATGCTTCCTGGCGTATTCTCTTTGATCTTCTTTATTCTTGTAAGGCATTACAAGTCTTCTGATAAGGACTGAATGAGGTCAGCTAACTCTTTGATTAAGGACTGTGCCTTTACCTTAACCTCGGCATGATCTCGGTCCATAAACGCCTCGTAAACATCGTCACCGAAGTCATGTATCCTTCCGCACACATACTCTATGTGTACGACTGTGTTGATGTCTTCTGGTGATATCTTTGCCATTACAAGTCTATTGTTTTTAATAAAGAGTCCCCCTCTACAGGGTTTATTTTTTTTATTGCTCTGTATATTTTTATAGACAACGCCTTTGTCTTCTTCCTCTCTGTATCAGAAGACTCTGTCCCCAGATTTGTATACATGTTACAGTCTATACGAAGCAGGGTGTCTATCTTTTTTTTATCTGTCCACGAACTGAAGTCTAATATCTTTTGTATGTCGCTTGAAGTATATTTACAGTCCATTTATAATCTCTTTTAATTTCTTTTCAAACCTATTTAACTTGTAGTCTGGAACCCTCTGCTCCATTAGGTCTACTATAGACTTATACTTACCCCATTTATTGTTAGCTTTATTAGATAACTCTTCGAGCCTTGAGTTAGCGTCTTCAACTAACTGAGTTAGTGTCTTGTTCTTAGTCTTCAATTCGCTAACTTGTTTTTTAAGTTGCAATGGCTTTAAGTTTATGTAGTCATCTCCGTTTGTTGTCCATATAGATAATATTTCTTGATAGGAATTATCCATAGAAGGATCAGACTTTAACATAAAAGGAAACTCATTTAGTGCGTGAAGTACAGTAGCGTGGTTCTTTTTGAATTGCTGACCAATAAAGTTATAAGTAAGTAAGCACTCGTCCCTTAATATTTTATAGCATATAGCTCTCCCTTTTACATACAAATACTCCCTTGATATTTTATCTACATCTATATCCAGATGTGAGTTGACTATGTTTTTTATAGCCTGAACTTCTTGTTTTTTCATTTGATTTATTTATTTAAATTTAGTAGGTCGAGGTACTCATCCATGGAGACCTCTTTTATATCGGACAGAACAAGTACAGAGGACTCATCCTTAACAATTTCTAACGCAAATGTAAGGGGATTATCATTATCATCCATAACTAACACACCTAAAATTGTAGATACCAGGTTGGTATAATCAAAGTCATCTATATTGTCATCAATAAATTTAGCTATTTTAATTCCAGTCCTTATGTCTAAATCTTGTAGGCCCTCTACAAAATAGTCCTCTATATCATAGCCATCAACCCTTGTATACCTCTGTTCTGCATCCATGTTTTTCTAATTCTTTTAGTCTGTACTCTTGTAGCTTAGATAGTTTCCCTGTAGGTTTTTTCACCTCCGAGAAAAGAACATCACACCCTTGTGGTATAGCAATGAGATCAGGTATACCGTTCTTGTTTGTCTTGATTAGCTTAAGAACATAGTAACCTTCACCCTCCAACTGCTTGATTCTTTTACTCTGTATCTGCTGCTCTGTCATTTAATTGTTTAAATGTTACGGGGTACTTTGACAAGAATGGTTCAACCTCTTTTAGTTTAGCAAACTTTATGTACTTCCCTTCAGTGTCTAATACTTTAACCATTGATATAATAATCTTTGGTTCTTCATCTACGATTTCGTAGTGGTATCTTGTAATCTCAAAACTTCCTGTCATTGTGTTTGTGTTTATAAAGATAATAAATCTCTTTTAAAATGAGTCAGCGTGTAGTCCTTCTTCTTTATTACGGCCTTGTATATCTCCCTCTCTATTCCGTTCTTACTGAAGACCCAGTAGATATTATTCTTCAGCCTTTCCTTAGTAGTCATACGGTCACGACTCTGCCAGTAGGATGTTGCACTGAAGTCTATGTTGTAATAAACCAAGCAGTCAGCCTCCCTCAATGATATCCCCTCACGCCCACTAACAATCTGTAGTGCTATGTTCTTGTCTGTAGAGTTAAAGCATTCAAGGTCTTGACATATGTCATCACCAAAGACCTCCTTGATGGCGTTCAACTCCTCCTTAAACTTGTAGAATATACCAACCTTCTTGCCCTTGAACTTCTCCTTTATGAACTCAGCCTTGCTATAATCTAACACCATCGACTTGCCACTCTCAAACTTCACAGTCCCGCTGCATAACTGGTGCACCTTAGTCATTAGTTTTACGGCTGTATCAGCAAGTATAACCTCTGACTCACCCTCAACTACCAAATCTTTTTTTAGCTTCGTTATAAGGCTTCTGGTGGACTCCTTTAGTTCAACCTCCAAGACATGCTCAGTGGTATCAACTAAGAAGCCAGCGTCCTTCTGACTAAAGTTAATGGTGTAGGGAGACATGTGATCAAGTATCTTCTTACTCCCCTTGGAGTAGTCGTTTATGTACATGCCCCCTATCTTCTTTTTAGATACACCTATGTAGTCACCAGCAAACTGGTAGAAGTTTCTGTACTTGTTGAATGGGTTGTTGGGTATGAAGTAAACCTGATGGTACATCTGAGAGTATGCCTCTGGTGTAGGTGTACCACTGAGTAGTATAACGTAGGGGTTACATCTAAAGATAATAGACTTCACGTTCTTGGCCCTGCCACTTGGCTTAGGAAACGCTCCCATGCCATGAGCCTCGTCACATATCACAACGTCCCACCCCGAAGGGTTGACCTTGTGAAGTGACTCGTAGTTAGTTACAACTATATTGAACGAAGGGTTGAGCAAGTCGTAGTCATTCTGTATGCTTGAGATGGCCTTCTTCTTTGTTATGAACAGGACACTCTTAACACCTAACGACTGGCATATTCCTAAACTTGTTAGCGTCTTACCAGTCCTAACCTCCATAGCTAAGTACAAGAACCTGTGACTTTTTATTATGTCCGTACCCTTGGATATAATATCCTCTTGGTAGTCTCTAAATTTTATCATATGGCTTTTGTTTAATAGGTTGGTGGTGTTGATCTATTAACAAAATGGTACACTATCTCATTACCTCCTTGACTTAAAGGAATCATTATGGTGAATGACTTATGTGGCTCAGGGTTAGAGGTTACTCCTTGTAACTCATCCCACTTAGTAGAGTTGGCATCTATAAATCCAATGTTAGGGCTGTAACATATTGTACCATGACTATTCCAAAAGCTTTTGTAGATGGTATCTAACCCAATATCAAAAGTATTTCCCCACCCACCTAAGTACTTAGATAAGTCAATCACGTTTAATGTATCCCTAAAACCATCTGTATAGCTTGTGGTATCCTGCCCGAATTGGGTAAGAATATTAACCAACACAGGCATATCCATAAAGTATTGAGAGTTTGCCACCTGATAGTTTTGAACGCTATCTATTCTGTGTATGGTGTAGTTAGCCCCCCAAAGTGAGGCTAAACTATTCTCGTTCTGAGCAGTCATCTTTGGCTTGACATCATCTATCTCCATGAGTTCAAGTTCGTATAGTATTTTCTCAGCAGGTTCTTTAGCTAAGTTGTTGTACCATTCAGTAGTTCTTTCCTCTGAAGGTTCTAAGTCTACCTTGTAAATACATGACGCTACTATCAGTATAAGAACTGCAATAAGTAATTTAATAATCTTCATTTTTTTTAGTATCTGATTTAAACTCTCTCCATTGGTGGTACATCATTAAGCCAACAGGCATTAATCCAATCAATGCTTTAGGACTATCTACTATTGCTTCGTGTATTACAATGAATAAAAATATTAGGTACATCAAAGTCCAAAACATTTTAAAGCTTGCTTTGCTAATTTTAGTATTGACCATTAGCCAATTAAAGTATTTCTTCATCTTTGTTTTTTTTAAATTTAAAATCTAATCTTCAAAGAGTGTAAATGCTTTGTTATCTATACAATGAAAGGTTTGAATAAAGTATTTTTTATTGTAACCTTTAGATACTGTTATAGACTCAAAAGTATACCCGTTAGTAACTCTAATAGTCTTTATTGGTAGAGTAGAAAGTGAAAGACGTTGTTCAGCATTTAAGCTGAAGTAAGCATCTCCATCACAGTTAAACTTATTCCAAGAGGTTAGAGTTATCTTTGAGCCATCCTTAAAGAGTATTATCATTTTGTTGTCCTCATAGCAATTACCTAAACCAACTATCTTAGCAGTAAGAAATGAAAATTCTCCTTTCTCAGTTAAGTGAAAGCTAATCTTAGCTCCTTCAGTTTTTTCTGAGTTTGCTACTATTAAATCTGAACTGGGCATATGATATGTCTTGTCCTCTAATTCATCCACAAAATAGTATATGAAAGTACTGTCTTGTGCGTGTAGGTTTATAGCTCCTAAAGCTATTGCGAGTATTAAAATTACTTTTTTCATTTTGTTTTTATTTATTTTTATTTGTTTTTATTTACGTACCATTTCCATCCACCTGCCGAGCATATCCCTACCCTCTAAAGCCTTGCACCCATACTTGAACTCAGCGTAAGACATAAGCCACTTACCAAACTTGTTCCTACTGAACCTCTCCACACCTTTGGGTGCATAGTCTGGGTACTCTTCTATAAAGTCTAAGTACAAGTCGTTCTTGTAAATCCTTTTATCTACAACCAACTTCGGGTGTGTCTTGCCATCAATAACACCACACCATTCTATAAAGGCGTGTGAAGTATCAGCTACAAATGTCCTTGTCTTTAGGTTTATGAAGTCACTCTTGAGTAGTCCCTTGTCTAAGTATAACTGAAGACACTTGATCATGTAGTTGTCAAACTGACACCACTCGTTGTCATTCCACTCACCAAACATTAGCTTACCAAACTCTACAAGAGGGGTGAACTCCTTGGTGTAAAATTGATTCAGTTCTAAGTCCCACTTCCTTCGGGCAAACGAGTTACCCTTACCCCTTATAGCATAGTTAGTAGTGATTGCAACCTTCGGAGACTTGCTGAATGGTATCTTGATTGCATCCTTGTTCTTTTTCTCCAAGGTCAAACCCTCAGTAACAACACTGAACAATCTCTCAAAGTTAAAGTTTTTCTTGACATCATCGAAGCAAAGTATCTGCGTATCTGCCGACACCAACTGATAAGGGAATGACTTCTCAAAGTTAAAGGACTTACCGTCTATTACAACCAGCTTCTTCATGTGACTCAGACCAGTCATAAACAACCCCTTACCCGTACCGCCTTCAGGGTTATCAGATATAACCTCGTCATTAAGTATGGTTGCTGGACAGTAGGATAGGTTCTTCCAACCATGCAGTAAGAAACCTATGGTAGACTCCATTGACATTGTCCTGGAGATGTCATTGCCTCCAATGTTTTTAATGAACACCTCGTAATCGCAGTTCACTACATCACATATGTCAAAGACTCTGTCTATCACATGATCCTTCCAAACATAACCACCCAAGTCTAAGTAGTCTATAGGTAGTATCTCGTCCTTAGTTATCTTGACCGCACAGTTTTTATAGTAAAGGTATGCAGTGTCCTTACTGTCTGCAATAAAGTAAACATTAATGGATGACAATAGGGTAAGGAAATCCTCCCTGAAGTAGCGTGTGCACTCAGCAAAGTAGTTGTATATACTTGTGTCATCAACCTCCAAAAGAAACTCTAACACGAAGTCCTTTATCTCCTTCTCTGAGGCGTGCTCTATCAGGTTGTTAGTCACCTTCACAAAAACATAGTTGTTGCTGCCCTCTGGACTAAACTTATAGAAGCCATGGTCCTCCAAGAACTGCTTGAATGATATGTGTACAATCCTAACCACCCCCTTGTCACTCTTAGTCCAAAACTTATGTTCATCCTGCTCCTCCTCAAAACGCCTGAGAACATTATCAATAACCACCTCATCTATTTCAGTGGTATCCTCAAGGCTACTCTTTATATCTTTCTTGGACATACCCCTCCTCATCTTCTGCTTCACGCTTGACACCGTATCCTCGTCCTCGTAATACTTTGTCCCGAAGTTTTGTGTGTGTGCGTAAGCTGACTTGATAGTCCTCCTCAACTCAGCAGCTGGAAAGTCATCAGAGGTAAACGTGCTCATCACATACTCTGCTAACGTCTTGGATATACCAAAGTCATTAAAGGCAGAGGCCAGGATGTAGATGTTGTTGTTTCTTTCTCCACTGACAAAGCCATACTTCCTATCCCACCACTTCATTAGGATGTCAACTATCTTGTTCTCGTCTGTAATTGGTATAGTCTGTACGTCCTTGTGCTTCACCACCTCTTGGTACTCATGCTCTGTGACGGTGTTAAAAACACTCGACTGCTCATTCACAAAGATTAGTGGATCGTAGGACTCGTAACAAACCCTCGACACATTCTTGCACGACTTGTCAAAGTATGCCGAGTCGTAATGTTTTTCTAAAGAGTTGAAGAACTTCTTGTGGTTCTCACCCTCTGCTGGTATCTTAACCAACACCTTTAAACCCATTCCACTTGGAGAAATGAATACGGCATAGGTGTACCTATCCTTTGTAAGCATCTCCTTCTCCTCCAAGAGTAACTTGTCTGACTCATACCCATCAAAGTCTAAGCAGATTATACCACTATGCTCAACAAGTGAAGCGTCATTTCTTTTGTTAAACTTCCCACTGAAACATATTGCTGGTAGCTTCTGCTTTAACTCGTTCCTCTTCTCCTTGTTGTTCTCTGAACGTATAGACCTTACTATATCCTGAGAGGCCCCATCTCTTATCCTATCTAATATCTTGTCCACATCTCTGTAGAAGGGTTGTGCGGTATCTTTTATATCTTTAAATATCGTTACTTCCATTTGATTTAATACTACTTATGTTACTATGTTAAAAAAAAAAAAAAAAAAAGAATAAATATATATATAGTATATGTAATTGTATAGCCTCTATATATTTCCTTTTATGTTGACATATCGACATAGACTAAAGAAAAGAAAGGGGACAAATGCCCCCTTACTTTAGCCTACTCGGTGGTTTAGAAAGGTAAGTCCTCTTCCTCTGCGGGAGCTGGAGCTTCTTCCTTCTTTGCTTCTGGCTTAAACGTGTCTACCGTTAAGTAGTGCGTCTTGCCATACTCATCAGCACCATCCTTCTTGCTGCTGACATTTAATTTAATGTACCTCTTGCTATTGTACTCAAACATATGCTCCTTTGGTAAGTCCGAAAGACATACACTGCATGAGATCATGTTACCATCAAACTTGGAAACTCCGTTCCCGACATAGATTTTTTCTTCTGCCATAATTAAATTGTTTTGTATATTAATTTTTCCAACTTGGTCATAGTAGCCTCCATGAGTTTATCTCTATCGGCTTGTGTACTGAGGTCGGTTGGAATTCTCAACCACACCACACTTTTTTTAGTATTAAAGTATTTCTTTAATGATATAATTTTCAATATCTTCTTCAGCTTCATTTGAATAAAATTTATTGTAAACTTCTATTGCCCTCTCCACCTTCTCCTTTCCGTACTCCAAGAATGTTTGTGATGGATGGTATATTCCCAACTCATAGGTGGACTTGTCTATGACATAAAATACCATAGGCTTGTCAAAGAACTGCTGGTATAGGAAGGCTTGACTATCGTAGTTATACTTCCTTGCACTGTACTTGAAGTCCTTAATGTTTCCAGTAGTCTTCAAGTCAATCAGCACGTCCTTGCACACGATGTCAGCCTTGCCCTTCCACATCATTCCCATCACCTCATGAACTGCGGGAACCTCATACTGATTCTCTTCATCGTAGATGGCCTCATAAAACTCTAAGTTATTTTTCATGGTACTTATAGCCTTGTCCATCTCGTCCTTCTCCTTAGTCAGCATCATCATCTGCCTATTGTAATCTAACAACTCCTCCTTGTACTTCTTAGTGTTTCTGCTACCCGAATCAATAGCACAGAACTCCTCAGAGGTCAGCTTCTCAGGTTCTAACATAGCAGTGTGGAAGTACCTACCTAATAACATTGGCTTAGTAAAGTCCTTGTGCTTCCTAAAGTTCTTAGGATCATTTAGAAGAGTGATGATGTCTGAGTTTGAAAGGTACTGCTTACCGAACTTCCCGTAGTAATGGGTGTCATCCTTTAGTTTTTTTAATATCTCCTCCATTACTTTATAGCTTTAGATAGTTCCTTCTTTACGGTAGCCTTTATCTTGTACTTAGCCTCCAAGTTCTTGACAATCTTAGGAAGACCTAAGTTCTTGTTTACAGAGATGTACTTCAACACCTTGTCCCAATTCTCGTCACCAATATTCAACTCTATGTGTTTACTTATAGCTTTAGATGGTACTGGGTTCTTGCTCACAGGTGCGGAGGGTTTTATTGTCTGAACAATGTCCTCACCTATCCATAAACTTAACCCAAGACCATGCATAGCAATAGCCTTAGCAGTTGACCTTTGTATGGTAGTGTTCACGTCCATAGATGTTATCTTGTCCAGGGGTGTAGA
>WLWF01003087.1_pt1 | contig 11255 bp, 7 predicted proteins | sample 6718331 | NCBI WGS metagenome assembly WLWF01 (sample SAMN12718692, study PRJNA515312) | sponge metagenome | isolation source: marine sponge | host: Mycale hentscheli | place: New Zealand: South Island, Marlborough, Capsize Point | collected 2003-05-01
GATGAAAACTGGGTTTCAGCGATGTTAGCATGCTTATCTCGCCACACTTGACTGTTCTTGAAAACTGGAGCAGCAGCCAACTCATTAAGAGATAAGTTCATGCCTCTTGTGTTTCCTACTGATTCCAAAGCGGCAGCTTTCCAGAACGATCTTTTCGCTTTACCAAAACTGCGGTCTTGAGATTTGCGGTAGAAATCAGCGCATTCGACACTCAAGTTTAATAGTAAAAGCAAAATTACAGCTTTTGCCCAAAAAGGCGTTTGTGCAACTTTGTCATAAATGCTACGCAAGATTCTTGCATCGTTCTCTTTTTCTTGATTCTGCGACTCGCGCAGTTTTAGTTCTTGTTTGTCCATCCCTGTTAATTATTCAATTCTGAGTGAGACATTCACTGTCTCAGGTTTAGTTATTTCGTTTATTTCTCAAGTACTTTGCTTGATCAACTTTCTTTTTATCCTGAAAGTCTTCAATGAGGATCTCCATCAACTCTGACATACTTATGCCGTTCTGCTTTGCGACCTCACGCAGAACATCCATGTCTTTCTCGTGTCGCCACACAGTTAATTGCTTTTTGTTGGGGTGCCTCTGTCCTGGCATTTTTTAGCTTTCTCGCACACAGGTGCTTCCCCAAACTTTGGTGTGTAGCCACCAAATGTCAACACTCGTGTACACGTTGTCAAACAGAAACGCATTGCTTCTATCCTAGCTTCAAGTTGATCTTGTGCTTGCCGGTATCAACGTAGTGATCCAGCAGAATCTGGATTGTGTTACCCAGCATCTCGGCAACTGCCTCAAGCGGCACTCCGCTTGCCAGCACCTGGCTTGCCCACTCTTTCCTTAGCTTGTAGGCAGTGAAGCCAAACTGCTTCAGGTATGCGTTCAGTCGCTTGCTGTAGCCCTGCTCCATCTCCCAGTCGGTGCCAGTCAGCACTGTGTCACCGTCAGGATTCAAGTTCAGCAGAAACTGCCGATCCTGCTCGGTAAAGCTTTCGGGGTACGGTATCTGTCTCGCCACCTCGTTCTTCTTCTTCACGATGCGGTCATTGACAAAGCAGTCTTCAAGTAGGTTGCAACGCTTGGCATTAATGACCTCAATGTTGCGCTGACCTGACACTCTCATGATGAGGTAGTAACCGTAGACCATCGGGTCTTCATGCTTCACCACATCCCTCATGTACTTGTCACAGCGCAGGTGGCGATCATCCTGTGGGCTGCGGTACTTCTCTGGCTTGTAGCGTTTGACCTTCAGCTTGGTGAAGTTGAAGTCTTTGCGGATGCTGTAGTACTTCAACATGCTTCGCTTGAACACTCCGTACTTGGCCTGCCGCAAAGAGACATTCAGCTTCTTCTCCAGCTTTAGCTTGGCGTCAGGAGTCTTGCCGGTCTTGATGACCTTCTCGAAGTAAGTCTCCACACGATCAACTGTGCATTCATGCGGGTAGTTGTCCAAGGTGTCACCGATGCCTTTGATGATCCTGCTCATGCCAGACTTGGCTGACCTGATCTGGTGATCACCGTTGTCGCTGTGTGCGTCCAACTCAGCGTAGACCTGCCGCCAGTTCATCAACTCGCCACTAGCCACCACAGCAGGTGCCTCGGTGGGCTGGTTGTGTTTAGCGATCTGGTCGCGGATGTCCTCGGCGGCATCGAACTTGTTGTCGGCTTTGCTTTTGAGGAACTTGTCGATCTTCCTGGCTACAACTCGTAGCCGGTAGGAGAACCAACCTCGCCCAGTCTTCTTCAGCTTTTGCTGGATGGCTCGGTTGCCTGGTATCTGGATTTCGTTCATGGCTTTGTGCGGTGTACGGTCACCGTCTGGGGGTGTATGTACACGGGTGTACACCCCACCGTCAACAGTTATTTGCAAAAAAGTTCAAAAAAGTTTTTCTGCTACTTTCTCTCATATTGCAGAATCTGAAACTCCCCACAAACTCACCATGCTTGTGTGTCACCATATGTCACCACATGTCACCACATGTCACCTTTGCTGAGTAGCACAGGAGGATCAGATGATCCGCTTTTGTTGTTGTTTAGTTAGGAAAGAAGAAGATTTCCTGAGAAAAAGCTATGGTACCAGTGGAGGGACTCGAACCCACACTCTCGTGAAAGAAGCGGATTTTGAATCCCGCTCTACTTGGCTTTTTCTCTAGGAAACAATCTCGTTTCCAAGCTTACTTGCTGAAACTCCCCACAAACTCACCATGCGCTAACCAACTACTTCAGTAGGTGCCAGGCATCGCGATACTCCTCATAGCTACTTACAGCAGTGTCGGTCAGACCGTCTGGGTAGAATGTGATGTTGTTCGCTTTGGCCGCCTCAGCAGGCAGGACGTAGGTAGCATTGTGGTGGTGCAGGTGGCAAATCAGAAAATCGTAGTTTTTGAAGTTTTTCTCACCGTCCACCTTGACATCCTGGCCGATCCGCAACTTGCGCGGGATTGATCTGGTTTTGACCTGAATGCGGTTCAGCTTGCCGCGGTGGTGACTGACAAAGTCAAAAGCGTGACTGTTCTGGTTGGCAGCCCAGTAAACGTCGAATCCTAGTTCAACGAGTTTTGCGGCGATTAGTAGCTCGCCTACCTCTCCCACCCTCGATTGCTCCCAGCGTTCCGTACACGTAGGCATTTGCTCTATCCCCCGAGAGTCCGCGCTTCTTCGCGGCTCGCTTCAGTTTATTCTTCAGTTGCTTCGGCATCTTGAAACTCGGTCATCAGGTACTCGGTGAAGGCTTCATCCAGGTTAGGATGATAGATTGACACCCAAAGCTGGAGAGGTGTGCGCTTCACCCCGGCAAACTTTTCGTAAGTTTTCGCCAAATCTTCCAGCATCGCCAAATCCTCCTTAGTTGGCATCTTCACTTCCTCCCCGCTTGGTGCCACCCTCAAGCTACCTCGAATTAGTCCCTCCAACTCAGTGTCGCTAAAAGCCTCCACAGGCTCTTGTGCTGCGACCAAAGCGTCAAATGCCTCCTCCTTCAGGTCAGGCAGTGGCTTTTTTACCTCCTCCATCACCTTCTCACGTTCTTTGGCCCGTAAAGCCTCATCCACGGCATTTAAATCTTTCTGCGCTATGACATCATTCCTTACTTTCTGTTTGTCGATCCTGGCGCGAACTGAGGGCAAGTTTTTCTGTAGGTTGCCACCAGAAAGCAAAGACTCGATGTCAGACAGTTGTTTCACCATCACATCGTCCAAAGTGCCGCTCAGGACATCGTCATCGAGCTTCTTTAGCTCGGACTTGGTGTACTTGTCCTGCACGTTGTCTCTGATCTTACCCAGCAGATCGGCAGCAGCAGTCAGTCGCGGAAACATGCCACCGATCAAATCATCTCGCTTAGGTGCCGGTGGGGCTGGAATAGTCTGATCCGCATCAAACTCATCAGGCATCTCTGCCAAGCGTGGCTTGAAGCGGTCACTCTCCGTGTAGCGTTTGACTGTTGTCACCTCCTCAACCACCGGAGGTGCCTCCTGCTCTGCCTTAGAGCGTTTGGCGATCTGCATTAGCTTCTCGCCGCCTTTGAGCCTCTTCCTCGACTCTCTCAGTCTTCTCTCTTCTAAAAGTTTCATATCACCAGTTTTTGCATGACCAGTATCTTGCGGTCATCTTGCTAGGTTTCTTGTCGCAACCGTGCCTTGCGCGGAATGATTTCTTTCTCGCTGGGTTGTCGCGCTTGATCTCCATGTTGGCATCACCGTAGCGGATGACCTTGGTCTGATCGCCCTGCTTGGCATTCACCACAAATTTCTTCTTGCCGTAGCCTGGTTCGCCTTTGCGGATGCGCCTCGGGCTATTGTGCTTTTTTGGTATTCCTGACGGCATTCTTTGCTTTGTGCATCTTAATTAGACTCGGAGGTATATCGTCAATCTCCTCGGGAGATACGTCAGCTAGCTTCTTGCCCTCTCCTGGGTAAGCTAACCTTAGCCAATTATCCAGTGTCACCGCCTCACCTAACTCTTCTAGTTTTTTACTTATCGCGTCCATACCAACTTGGGTTCCTGATGCCACCAAAAGCATCGCTTATTCTATCTCTAGTTTCATCAAGAGATATCTTGCCGCGATTGTACTCTCCCCAAATATCATCAACAATTTTATTGTTCTTCTTGTTCTTCATTCGCTGAGGGAACAAGCCTCGCACTGCCTCCCAGGTAATTGACTGCATCTCTCTTGGCATCACGCCTCTCTGCTCTGCTGCTTTGCGGTAAGCATCTGCATAAATGCCGTAGGTGCCTTTGCCTCCTGTGACAGAACTGTTTGGAACACCTGAACCAAAGTTGTGCCCAACCTCAATGCTTTTTGCAGAGAGAGGCTTTAGCAGTGCTGCTGCAACTGCGTGTGTGTCGATAGTCACATCTTCATTAGCCAACTTCGGCAGCAGAATGTTGTTGTTAAAATTTCTTACTTTGTGCTGACCACCTAGCTGCGTGGAGATGTTCTCCTTGGAAGGATTCTCCAGTATGCTGATAGCCTTCATGTATGCTGGGGATGATGCGTGAATGACCTTCCCCACGGTGCCGTTGTCGTTCATCTTAACGTCCAGCATTTTGCCTTCCGGGCTAATCACCGGGAATGACTGTGGACGATATGTCTGATCGTAAAGCCGCATGAAGTAAGCTTTCTCTAGCGGGTCTAGGTCAGCGTACTTCTTGTTCTTCATTGACCGTATGACCTTTAAGATCAATTCGTCTTTGTTGAACTGAGTGATGTCCAACGCTTTGGCAATCATGTCCTGATTGACCGCAACGTCCTGCTTGTTCTTGTATGCGTCGATGACTCTCTCTGCCAGTGACACATTCATGAACCAGTCTTTCTGAGGAGACAGAACAGCAATAACACCAGCAGACTCTGCGTTGCTTGTGCCGTACTTTTTCACCCAGTCATTAGTGATCTTTCTAGCACCGTCATACCAAAGCTTGCTGCGCTTCCTGACATCCTCGGGCACCTTGTCATAAAGCCAAAGCAGGTTGGACACTGACATATCCATCAACTCATCACCTACAACAGGCAGGTCACGCTTCTTTGTTTTGATGTGAGGATAGTTGGCAATGATGCCTGCCATGACCTTCTGCTTCTCAGGCGGCAACATCATGATGGTGTCATTGCCAATCAGCAGAGTAGAAGCAAGCGGGTCTTCTGTAGCGGCAACAGCAGTCGGTAGCCTGGTGCTGACTCGGTTCTTCCTGTCATTGCGCTCGGCAGGCATGAACCTAGCCTGTCCACCCAGCACACCCTCCTCACCGCGCATCTGCGGTGTGATGTCGATGGCTTTGAAGTTTTCAGGCTTAACAAAGTCGGGAATGCTTATCCCCACATCCTCAACCTTGGCACCAAACTTCTTGCCGTACTTCTTGAGGAACTGCGGGATCATTCTGTCGTACAGGTTGAATGCCCACTCGCCGCCTACCTGAAGTTCTTCGCCTTTCAGCCTTCTTGTTTTTACATCTTCTGCCCCAGGAGGCATTTCGTCCAAAGGCTGACTCAGCAGTCTCTCTGCGGGTTCTTTGCCGATGTAGTCTGCAATCTTCTCAGGCGGCACACCTTCTTCAAGCAAGACATTATTGCCTAATCTGTCATATGCCATGAGCGACTCTGATGTCTCGTTGTACATTACCTGACTGATCTTCTTACTCAGGTCATAGCGGTCAGCAGTCTTCTCACCGTCTATGAATGCCAACTTGTCATATCCGTTCTCAGCAGCATAGCGCAGCATCCGCTTCAGCGTTAACTCGTGCCAGGAGGATTTGAACGGTGCGTCTGGGACAGTTGCCGCATCACGCTTTGCCAACTCTCTTAGCCTCGTGTAGTTCTCCTCGCCTATTCGCGGAATGAGATAATCTTTGTAAGAAGAACCTGACAACAACTCTTGTGCATCACTTGGTGTTAGAGGCTCACCGCCTGTCTTCAGCCCTCTCTTCTCGGCATCTAAGTTAAGAAGCTGATCTAGTTCTTTCGTAGCTTGATCAAGCCCTCTCTCTCCTCCGTACCCAAGCTGCCTGCCTTCCCTATGCCAGTCACTCTGCAACTCCTCCAAGAATAAAATCTTCTCTCCGCCTGGCCCGGTGCGGTCATTGAAGCGAACGTGGCTGAGGATGTTTGGCTCACTGAAGTGTGATGAGCGGAAGTTGTCAGCAATATCGGGAAATATATTTTTATACTCCCCCAAATAACGATCATTGAGATAAGCATCGTAAATATCTCTCTCTCTCTGAGGACTCATCTCAATCGAGTCATGATCTGCTAAAAACTGCTTGTACTCAGGTGATCGCAGCATCTCGTCAAACGTGATCTTCTCTTTGCCACCTCCCGGCAACCTCAGCAACAACTCACGGTAGCTTCCAGGTTCTTCTCCGGGGAGTTGGTACTCTCCATATTGAGTTGGTGACTCAGTGCTTGGTCTTTGTGTTTGTTCATCTCTGACAAAGTCAAAAGCTTCCTGAAAACTAAGATCAAACAAGTCCACAGCAAATCGCTCTGCCTCATTGTAACTACTAAAACTGACAGGCTCATCGCCCCACGCCGCACTGTCACTGTAGTAGCCTCCTCCGTCACCTGAACCGTCTGCACCCAATACTGTCTCCTCAAGCTGAACGTCATTCTCGCGGATGAACTCCACAAGCTCATCCTTGGTGACCTGCTTCTTGCCTCTCAGGAAATCCTCCAGCCCCAACCACGCAATCTCCTCCTGCTTCACTCCAGGTTGCTTGGCTATCGTGGCAAGCATCTGCTCACCTGTTCCTCGGTTGGGCACCTTGTTGCTACTAGCCACCTGCTCCACCCGGCTGAAAAAGCCCAGCTTGTCCTGCGCTGGGCGAGGTTCTGCTGTTGCTGGCATGAACCTCTGCTTCGCCTTGTAGTAGTTGACCGGAAAGTTGTCACCCATGCCACGAGTGACATCCTTCATCCTGTCAAACCTCAGACTGATAAATAACTTAAAATCTTTGGCTGCCCTGTTCCAGTCCTTGCTGCTCAGGTCTTCTGGCTTTACTCCGAGGAACGAGTAAAGCTTCTCCTTCTTCATGCCTTCTGGAAACTTCTTAGACTTATCATTCTCGTAGTGAGTCTTGAGAAGCTCCATCATGTCAGTGCGGAAACCGTCCACATCCACCCTGCCATCTGCGTCAGCCCAGTCTGACCAGAACTTCTTCTTGCCTGACTGACCTAGCCACCTGTTTATCTTGTTCTCAAAATAGCCGATGTTGAAGACTGTCGCATTGAAGTTACCGGCACTGCTGATCTGCATACCGATAGGCGTGAATAGCTGAACCTTCATCCGGGCCTTGGAGTCATATCCTCGCCCTGTGATTGCCTTCCAGTAGTCAGCGAGGAACGGTGCGCCTTTGCCTTCTTTGATCGCATCGTTCATCGTCTTGATGACTGACTTGAGGTCAGGATGAATGACATCGTCAGGCGTTGCCATGATGGCATCCATCTGCTGCTCGTCGAAGTAGCTGCCTCTAAAGTTTGTGCCAGTCTCAGTATCCTTCGATTTGACTGTTGGCTCGAACGGAGCGTCTGCGTCAATCTTCTGGGTGACAGGAGTTAGCGCAGTGACAAGTGCCGCAACTCGGTTCTTGTCCATGCGCGTTCTCTCTCTGGCAGTTGTGAATGCCGGTCTTTGTCCGGGCTGCCACCTGCCACCTGTCGAGTTGAGGATGTTACCCTCATCGTCAGTCCTGAGCCAACCGCTACTTGCCCACCGCCTAATCTCAGCTTCTGGTATCTTAGGTGTGCCGTCCGGGTTCTTCTTGAGAACGTCTTTTGCGTTCAGCGTAATCTCTGAACCACCTACATCGTCAGTCTCAGAAACTCGGTTGACTAGCTTGTCCTTCTCTGTGATGTACTGAGCGAGGAGGTGTTCGATCTGTGGTGACATGACCAACTCGCGGCCAGTCTTCGGGTCTTTGAACAACTTACTTGTGGCAGTCATCTCTCCTCGCGGATTGCCTGCCAGGTCAAACTCTACTCCTGCACCCTCAAGCAACTTCCTCAGATTGCCCAGCGTTGCCATCTTCAGCCTGTCGATGTTCATGCCGAGGAACTTATCTTTGAAGTAATCCTTCTTTAGAGTGATGTTCCTGGCTTTGCGGATGATGCCGTGCCTAGCTGATTCGCCAAACATTGCAAAGTAGTCGGACATCAACTCCCTCGCCATGTAGTCGCGCTTGGTAGCGTCTGGCAGTGCGTCAAATGCTGCCAACTCCTTCTGGTTGCCTTCCTGCCTCGTTTGCAGTTCCTCAAGCTCGCGGTTCAGCAACCTCATCTCCGGTGTCTCTGGTGGCTCGATGCCATCAATCTCCGGTAAAGTCTTCTTCTTCTCAGCCTCAATCGCTGCCTTAACTTCTTTGATCTCGGTAGAGAGGTCTGGGTACAGTCTGCTGTTGTACTGATCAGCAAAACTGAGCATGTCCTCCTTGCTGTAGAGTCCAGGCTGAATCACATCACCGTCTGGCCCGTAGGTGCCAAAGATAGTCTGTGCCAGGTCAGTCTGAATGTCTTGTAGCGGATCAGACTTAACTGTCTCACCTGTGTCGGCATCAAGTTCCTTACGCATCGCACTCCACCTCTCTGTGGGGTGGAATAGCTCATGAAATAGTGTGAAGCTTGGAGTCTCCGCGTCTGTGTTCACAAAGACTGTATTGCTGTCAGGATCATAGAAACCTGCCACACCTTCCCTGGCAGTTCCTCCTGTCTTCTCAAGTATCTCAGGTGTGTTGCCGATGAAGAAATTAACGTCTTTGCCTTTGTCGCGCATCGCGCCCATAAACAAATCAACTGCCTCAGCTTGGTTGGCTAGGTCAGCAACTGACAGACCTCGATCCGGGTCAACAAACCTCACTCGTTGCTGCTCAGGTAATGCTGAGAGAAATCTTTTTACCACTGCCTCAGATGCCAGTTGGTGCATCGGAGTCTCCTTCAGACGCAACCTCAGCCCAGCATCAGGTGTGGCACCTTTGGCCAACTCAACCCTGGCAAGTTGGTTCAACGCCCCCGCTGAGTACATGCCAGCAGGTGCCGCCAGTGTGCCCAGTGCCATGCCTGCAATGTAGCCAGGGTTCGTTGGGTCATACGGCATGAAGGCACCTATCCCTGCCCCCATGCCTGCACCTATCACAGCAGTGTCAGCCAACTTGCCTGCCTCAGATATAAGTCTGTTAGCTACTCGGTTGTCCAAAGCGACAAACTGCTTTGCCACCTCCTCGCGCGTCGGCCTAATCTTGGCAACTGTGCCCAGACCGCTAGTCCGCAGTGAGTTGATCTTTGCGGCTTGTGCTGCTCCTCCAAGGCGTTGTGCGTTCTTCTCGATCTTCTCGCCTAAACCGGTGACTGCCTTTGAGCTAAGTGCAACCCTGCCACCTAATGCACCACCAAGCGCACCGGCAACCTTTTGACCTTCTGGGGCGTAATAAGCACCAGCAACAGCACCGGCACCGGCTTGCAATGTTCCTGCTGCCTTGGGTGCCTTCTCAGCAAACTTGGCACCTGCCTCACCTATCTTCTGCACACCTCGGCCAACCTTCTCTACGCCTGTGCCAATCCCGCTAACAGTAGATGTGACCGGCTTGGCTAGGAACTCACCAACTTGTTTTGCCGCTTGAGTTTCTGCTGCTTTACCGGCTGCCTCGATCAGCTTCTTTGCATACTTGTTAGTGACCTTGGGTGCCTGCTTTGCGGCAGCCGCACCAACCTTCACCAAGCCTCCACCGACTAGGTAGGTTGGGTCGAAGATTAGGCTGAGAGAGTCGGCTATCTCCGGGTCAATGCCGTCATCGTAAACGGCAGCCAGGTCTTCAGCACCAAACAACCTGGCCACATCGCCCATGCGCGATTTGCGTAGCTCAAGCTGCCTGAAGATTTGATTGCCGAACTCTTTGTAGGCAGCGTACTCAGCGGCATCCTCCTCCTCGTCACTGCGGAACGGTTTAGCTACAAATCTGCCAACACCCCCACCGATCAGCTTCAGTCCTTCTGTGGCTGCCAAGAATGACTCAGGTATGTTGGCAGATGCCTCCATGAAGCCTTCCTTCTCAATCTTGCCAGGTATCTTGGTAAAGCCTCGGGCCAACCCAGCAACTGCCTCCTTGGCTATCGGCCACCAGTCAACGCCTTCCTCGCTTTTGCGCTTCCACTCATCAAAAGTCATGATGCCACGATCGTCGTGAGTCATGACTGCCTGTTCCTCTCCTTCAGGCGTAACTTCAACTCGATAAGTAGGTCTGTAAATCTTCTTGCCTGACTCGTTGTAGACCGGCACCTCGACCTCCTTGCCAGTTCTGTCGATGTAGTTGATGACCTCCTCGTACTCGACTTCCTCAGTTTCTGGTAGAGGCTGAGGTTCGTACTCTAGAAGGTCATACTCAAAGACTTCTTCTTCCCCAGTTGTCGAGGATGACAACCGGCGAGCTATTCTGCTCGGATCAGGTTTCAGCGTGTCAGCCATCAGAGTGTCTTCAAGATGTCTTTGTTCTTGCGGATAACTTCCTGGTACTTCTTGCGCTGGTCTCTCTTTGACTTTGACTCTCTGCTTCGAGGCCTGCCTAGCTTATCAAGCAACTCTTGGAAGTAGCCAATCCTAGTCTCAATCTGCTGCTTTCTGTCTCTCGTGTCAGTAGTTACCTCAGACTGAGATGCGTCTATCGAGCCAGGGCCAAACAAAGCATCAAAAGCCTTGTCCACAGGTTCTGCGGGTGGGTTTGGTGTCGGAGCAGCAGGTGCCTGTGGGGCTGTTGCCTGAACTCTGTTGATCTTGATCTTGCGCTTGGTGCCGGTTGCCTGGTCTACCACCTCGACTGTGTCTGCGCCTGTGGCTCGTAACTGCTCTGCCAACTCTTCGCTGATGACTGGTTGACCATCGTCAGTTAGTTGCAGGTTATCAACCTCAACGCTTGCGGCAGGTGCTTCTTCTTCTCCTAAAACTACTGAACGCTTTGCTTTGATGTCTTTGAGAGTGTCAAGATAGCCAGAAACATTCTTTCTGTTCTTTGCCATCGTGACCAACTTGTCTTCAAAGCCTCGTGCAACCATGTCCATAGCTGCCTTGGTCAGTGTTTCGTTGACTTCCTCCGGGGTTGTTAGGTTGCCGATTGTCCTAGAGTACATCGCAACATCCTGGTCAGTCAGAACTCCAACCTCGCCAAATACTCCTCGGGCCAAGCCGGGTATGATCTTTGTGATCTGTGCCTTGATTAGCCTAGCTTTCTCATCAAACGGATTGGCACTCCTGATAATGCCTATTATCGGCCCGGTAGCTTCTCCCTCA
>WLWF01003091.1_pt1 | contig 11248 bp, 16 predicted proteins | sample 6718331 | NCBI WGS metagenome assembly WLWF01 (sample SAMN12718692, study PRJNA515312) | sponge metagenome | isolation source: marine sponge | host: Mycale hentscheli | place: New Zealand: South Island, Marlborough, Capsize Point | collected 2003-05-01
AGGAATGCAATTTGGTTTGCAATGATCCTCATTAGTGCTGGCAGTGTCTATGGAATGATGTCACAGAAAGTTTCAGCTTTGGAAACAAAACAATCACAGTTAGAAATGATAATACTCCAAGACATACCAGAAATAAAAGAACGAGTGATACGACTTGAAGTATTACTTGAAAGAATTCTAGAAAACTAATTTTTATTTTTTTACCTTTCTTACATTAATTATTAAACCAAGTTTGGTCATATCATAAGATACTTTTATTTTTTCATTAGGTTTTATATCTTTGCTTTCTATTTCAATTAACCTATCTGTTTCTTTTTTTAAAAGATCCTTATATTTATTTTCCATAATTAAGCTCCCATTAATTGTGATGTTGAAATAAAGTAGTGCTGTATTTTTCTTGTTCTACAATCCCAAGTGTCAAACACTGTTTCTTTATCTATAAAAACTAAATGGCTAGATACAGCTACAAGAGCAGATTTTTTAAACTCCCAATTACGAATAGAGATAGTTCTTTTATTTTTGTCTCTAGGAGTTTTTTGTTTTATCCAACCATGCTCAGCTAAAAATATTTCATAAGTTTGACGATGATTCGGAAACATACCTGTGGTCTTAGATAGTTCACATAAATCTTCCCAAACTTTTTGATAAGGTAATTTTGTAGCTAGAGTACATGCTCTTATAACACAGTCCCCTAAGTTAGATTTTTTTTGAAATGGAGTATTTGATCTTCCTCCATCGTGAAATTTATATTTCATTATTTTCCTTTCTTTTAAATATTATACTATACTATATTATATAATATTAAAGTCAAGAAAATTTTTAAGTCGCTTCTCCCCACGATTTTCCTACATCGCAATCAACCTTACTTGGAACCGATAAAGAAATACAATTTTGCATGATCTCCATAATTTTATTTTTTGTTTCTTCAGAGCCATCAAAACTTAAAGTAAGTTCATCATGAATTTGTATTAAAGGAGTTAAACCTTCTTTATATAATTCTATCATTGCTTGTTTTGTTTGATCAGCAGCCGACCCTTGTATTAATCTATTCAATGCTTTGTATGTTCCTGCACGTTGTAAATGATGATGTTTACCATATTTTATTTCTGCTTGATCTTTTGGGAGTGCTTTAAATACGCCAAAAGTGGTTGGTTCCCACAATTCAAAACGACATTTTCTACCTTTTAATGTTGAGACGTAACCTTCGCTATTGGCGTAGTTCGAAACCCTCGTTGCTAAATCTTTAACAAAAGGGACTCGACTATTGTAAGCTGATAAAATTTCTTTTGCAACAGTAACATCTACTTGCAATTCATTGGAAAGTTTGTTAACGCCCATACCATAAAACAAGCCTAAATTAATAGTTTTGGCTTGATCCCTTTCAATTTCAGCTATGTCAGCAACGATATTATGGAAATCTGCATTAGGATTTTTTTGATATTCTTCCACAATCGATTGAGATCCTTGGCATCCAAGTTTAAAAGCATAGTGTGACGCGATCCGTGGTTCTTGTTGAGAGTAATCAAAACTACCCCAGGTTTCCCCTTCATCTGGTAAAAATAATCCTCTTATCTGTTTTTTAATTTCTTTATTACGAGAAGGTAATTGCTGTAAGTTTGGATTAGAATAACTTAGTCTTCCTGATACTGTTCCAGATTGGCCATCCCTCATTTGATGAATGCTTGCATGAATTCGTCCTGTTGATCCATGATGAATAATTGTATCTAAAAAAGTAGATTGAACTTTATTAAACTCTCTTGCACTCTGTATTTTTTTAGCAATAGGATGTTTATGATGTAATAAAAAATCTTTGGTAAAGCTAGGAGAATTAGTTTTTTCTGTTCTTGGATATTTTATTTTGAGTTTATCAAAAACTTTCGCCACACTTGCTGCAGCCCAAACATCAACTGCAATACCCGAGTCTGCCAATATTTCATCAAGTATCTTCTTCTCTGTATTCTTAAAACTTTTTTTATGACTTGTTGCTTTTTCCACATCGACGCGTACTCCTTTTTTAATCATTTCAAAAATAATAGGAACTAAATCCATCTCTAATTTGTAAACACTTTTTAAACTTTCTTTTTCAATAATAGGTCTCATATGATGATATAATCGTAAAGTTAAATCAGCATCTTGCTCTGCATAGGTTCCTACAAAGATAGCAGGGAGTTTATACATTTCTGTTTTAGGATTAACTCCAAATTCTATCGCAGCTTGTTTTAATAAATTTTCATCTTTGTATTCTCCTAACATATCTTTACCAACAGCATTAAGTGCATAAGAAAATTTATTCTCATTAATGATGGGAGCCATGATCATTGTGTCAACAATTGGTCCTTTGACATCAATTCCTTCAGCATATAACCAACCTAAGTCATAAAGAGCATTATGAGCCACTTTTATAGCATTATTTTGCATCAATTTTTTAAACCATGCCATAACGCGCCTACGATCCCAATTGAAGCCATTTTCGTGTCTTATGGGGTAATACCCCTTCCAACCATCTACAGCGACAGCCACGCCTATGATATGGCCTCTTTTTTTCGTCCACCCTGGTCCACTGGTCTTTAATTCAGGGTCATAGGTCTCTAAATCAAATGCAATGACTTTTGCATCGGATAAGTCAGGTAAATCATGTGGAGGGATCCATTCCGATTGAGTAAAACCAAAATTATGTTGCATTATTTTTTCTCCTTTGTAATTCGTTCATTTATCTCCCCGGCAATAGCTCCATAAGCAGCTAAGTCAATGTAATTATCTTTTTTATGTTGATTCATTAAACGTGCAATTTTTACTAAGGCCATGCAGATAGCAACATCATGAGCAGTAATTTTTGTTTTTAAAAACACAGACCATAAGTCAGCAATGTTTTGATGGTTTTTTAATTTATCACCATAATCATTTTGTCTATCTCCCCCAATTAATTTTTTTGCTTCTTCTAATAATTTTTGAGAAATCATATTAGATATCCTTCTGGTTGTTGTGATTCTACAATATATAAATTTTGTTTTGCTCTTGTTACAGCTACATAAAAAACTCTATGTTCATCATCTGGATTTTTCATATAAGATCTGTATACTAATCTTCCTAAATCTAATAATACAACAACATTATCACATTCACCCCCTTTAGCTTGATGAATAGTAGATACTCTTATTCTAGGTTCTCCTTTTATATTTTCCCCAATTCTTTCTAATCTTCTTAAATAAGTAATATCAAAGTCACTAACTTTATCCATTACTTCATGCCAATACCCATCAACAAGTAAACCATGATTGTTTTTTAAATCTTCTAAAGTAAACAAAGATTCTTCATCTTCCCCTTTAAAAGTTTTCCCTCCTCTTTTAATCCCTTTACCTGTCTTAATTTTGTTATATAAATTTTTTACTTCTAATAAAGAAACTACAGACCCACTTTTTAATTGTTGCCAAGTTTCAATTGCTTCTAATGTTGATGGAACTATAGGGCGATGATCACCTCTACCATACCAAAAACCTCTATCTTTTAAAAAAGATTCTATTTTTTCATTCCTTATTTTTTTAGTTCTTCCTAATAGCAGCCAATTACCTGTTGATAAATCTATGTGTCTTAAATCAGCAATATAGCTTATTGTTCCTATTTCTTCTTTTGGCTGCCAATTTTTTTCTCGTCTATTTTTAACTCTAGAAATAATACGATTAGCTAACTTATAAACTTTTTGAGGACATCTATAAGATTTATCAAGTACAGTAACATCTCCTTTTAAATTTATAAAACGATCCACATCAGCACCTGACCAACGAAAAATTGCTTGATCATCATCACCAGCTATATATGTCTCTTTACTGTTTTTAATTAACTTACTTACCATATTGTACTGTATGCGAGGCATATCTTGAGCTTCATCAATAAACAAGACATCAAACTGTGTAGAAAATGTGTCATTTGTGTAATCAATAATCATGTCAGTAAAATCAAATAAATTATTTTCTTCCTTATAATCTTTTATACATCGATCTAAATAATCAAGTTTAGTCCAATTGATAGTTTCTCCACTAGTATTCCATGCATCCTCTAAAGAAATATCTTTTAACCTAGACATATTAATTAAATTAACAAACTGATGATTAGAGTTAGAATAAATTGAATCATCATTAGTATCAAAAACTAAATCAAAACCAATTAACTCAGATAATTCTTTCCAATGTTTTGATTTCATTAAATTTTCTTTATTAACAGGTAAGTGTTTGTAAGCAAAACTATGAAGAGTTCTAAAATGTATTAAATCATCTTTACTTGCTTGAAATTTATCTCTTGCGCGATCCCTAGCTTCATATGCAGCTTTCTTAGAAAAAGAAAAAAATCCAATTTTATCCCAAGATATTCCTTCTTCTTTTTTCTGTCGACAAATGTCTAATAGTTTAGTGGTTTTACCTGTACCTGGTGGACCTAAAATTATTTTTATCATAAAGTCAAATCTAAATCATCCATGTTTTCTCCTCCTAATACCTCATCTTCTTTTTTAATTTTATTATTTTTAATTGTTGTAGGAGTAGGAATTTCTACCATAGATTTTTCAAATGAAGGTATAACCCAAGCTCTTGTTTGTATTTTTCTAACAGATACAGTTATATTTGTTCCTCCAATATCTTTTAGACGTTGAACAATCCATACTCGTTGAACTTTAAAATTTTTACTATTTTCTAACCATCGTGATAAATCAACAAGTCTGAAATAAGTAGGAGTAGCTGTAAATGTTTTTTTATTTTTAACAAACTCTTTAGTAGTCTCTTCATCAGTAAATGTTTTTTGCATTTCTAATTCATCCATAGAAAAAGATTCTCCTCTTGCTAAACAGAATTCTTTTAAATAATCTAAAAATTCTCCTACCTTAGAAACATCCGAAGGTACTTCATCTATTTTTATATTTTCAAATAACATAGATACAATTTCATCCCAATCTTCTGCTTTAACTCTAGGAACATATATTTTTAATTGTTGTCCAACCATTTTTCTAAATAAAGGATGAGCATATAAAATACCTAAATCATCAAATTCAACTCTTTTATCTCCTACATTTAAAAACCAAATAGGAGGTACACTATCTAAAACAGATAACTCACTATAAGTTGGATGATCTATTGTAGATTGACCTATGCCATGTTTTCTTAATTTACATAAAGATTTTTGACAAACCGATACAATAGGTTGATCATTACATCGATAAGAATATTTAGGATTTCCATCTGGTTTATTAGATCTAACTTGTTTTTGTATGATAGTAACTTCATTAGCATTTAAAGGAGGATCCATATAATCCCGGTTATAGTTTTCTAATAAATCTTCCCAATCATCTGGATTAGCTTTGCGATAAAAAATTCCTATATTAAATAATCCGTTGTTACGCGTACCTTCAGGAAAACCTTGTGTTGTTAAAACTTGTAAACATGGAGGACCTTCGGCTATGACATCTTGTTTTATCTTGATTGCAATTTTACTGATATCATCACAAACATATTTGTCATATAAATTAAAGAACTCGTCAAGAGAAGCACCATCACCATTATCAAGAAACGCGTACCGGGTATCACCATGATAAGGAAGGTTCAACCAAGAACCTGTGTCTTTTTCGTTGGCTAGTTGAGTTTGTTTAGGGAAAACTTCTGTATGTGCATATCCGATGTAAGAAGCAATCTCTTTAAGTTTTTGTTGAAAGATAGCTGCCGACTGTGGAGTTTTGGAAAAAAGAAAAATATGAGCCCCAAAAGATTTGGATGAGCACATTATTAGTGGTAATTCATATTCTCGTATTTTGGATAATATTTTTTTATGATCCAGTGGGTACTCGTCAATATCAATACATCCCCAAGTACAAGTTGCATCGTCACGAATGGGAACAATTCCTAAAGCAGGCATCTTTCCATCAAGATGATCTTGATACATTTGTAAGGTAGGTGGTTCGTGTTTCGTGAACATTTTACCATCGCGTTTTCCATTTATTTTTGTTTCTGAATAGCGATATTCACCATGAGCACGGTCAAGACCTGTAAATATATTTTTAAATTTTTCTGCTTTCATAAATATAAATAATAATTAGGAGCATAAATTGTGAGATTATGCTCCTATCTCAATAAAAAGAGTAATTAAGATCCTAAAACGCTACTATCAGCATTAGGTGTAACATCTTTTAGATCTTCATCATTATCATTTAGAGCCTCTGGTGTTGGATCAATAGATCCAGAACTAACAAGCTCATGAAAGTGCTTTGCTTCCTCCACAATGTAAGATGGATTCTTTAAATCGTTAACCGATTTTTCTAAAGTAATATTCCATCCCCACCAATCATTCTTTTTATTTTGCTCTTGTACACCTTTCATTTTGTACACATTAGCAAACATTGGAAGAGTGACTAGACTACCATTACCAGATTGTATTTTTTGATTCATCATCATTGTATTCCAATAACGAGATTTTTTGTATTGAGTTTTCTGCATAATAATTTGGCATCGCTCAAACGATCCATCATCATTCATTCGTAAAACAAAATACTCCGCCGTTCTCACTATGTAAGTAGGGCTAATAGCACCATTAATCATGTAATGGTCTTCACCATCCGCTCCACGCGTTAACGGTGGAATTTCGTCTGGCTTATAAATTTTTACAGGTGCTCCTGTTCCCTCACCAAGAGGGCTCCATTCTACACCTCGAACTCGAAATGCACATGGCACTACAAGAACTTCTTTGTAAAAATCTTTCGTAACAGAATTAAAAATATCTCCTTGCTCTAGCCCTTCAACAAACTTAGCATTAGATTTTTTAACTTCAGGAGTTTGAGAACTAGCAATCTTTAAGAATGGGATTGCCATTTCTTGTGCATCAACATTTTCAAACCCTGCACCTGCAAAATTTGAGAAGTCAATAACATTAGTCGATACTTCGCTTTTCTTTTTTTTCGATACATCGTTCATGGTTATTTTCCTTTTTTTATTTTAACTTTGTTACCCATAAAAACGCTAAATGTTTCTATAGGAAGCTCTTTGCCCGAGTTTATTTGTTCACCAATAAAGGCATTTAAGGTCATCGGCTCGACCTTTCGTTTTTGGTCAGGAGCTAAACCACTTTGCTCTAAGTCATTTATTAACTTAGAGGCTTGATCGTTATCTCCCTTACCAAACCTTATAGACACAATGTTTTTAATTAGCTCTCCATGATTATTTTCTTCGAGCCATTTAAAAGCTTCCGCTTCTTTATCACGAGTAATACTGCCTTTAAAAAAAGGTTTAAAACTAACAGCATCACCATTGGTCAATTTAATTTCTTTAACTCCTCGTTGTTCCATGAGCTGCACAATGGCATCATTCATTTGTTGGAGTTCTTGTTTTTTTGTTTTTGCTTGTTGCTCTAATGCTAATATCTCACTTTCTATTTGTAAGAATTTATTAGAAGCTTCTGAAACATCTTTTACTTCTGATATTTCAACTGTTTTATTTTCTTCTTCTGGTAGATAGTTTGTAAAATCAACTTTCTCTGTCATAGTTATTCCTTTCATGAATGTCTATCTGTATGGGGTAATATGTATAAGTACGTCGATCATATTTTAATACTTTATATTTTCCACGATTATTATCTGCTGCAATAGAACATGCTAATCCAATCATAGAAGGATCACCAATCAACAATAAATAATCATTGTCATTAAAGTCTTTTAAAATATTTTTCGCTTTACGCACCGCAGGAGCCGGGGATAACATTATTTGTTTTCCTTCTTCAAAGACAGGAACTAGTGTCCCAAAACCTTGAGCACTAATAACATTAAACTTAGACACCTCTTGGATGACATATACATTACCTTTATTTTCTGAGTCTTTCATCTTTCTAAACACCCTATATTATTTATATTTCCATTATACAAGAAAAATGTTAATGATAAAATGATTTTTTTAATCGCAGAAAGTATGAAAAAATATAAATATAGTTTTAAAACAAAACCTTATGCTCATCAATTAGCTGGTATGGGTGCTATGGTAAACCATTTTTCTAAAGGAGAAAAAGAATTCGCTCTTCTTATGGAGATGGGTTGTGGAAAAACAAAAGTCCTTATTGATGGATCTGCTTTTCTTTATGACAATGGTTACATTGTTGGGTTACTTGTTATTTGTCCTAATGGAGTTAAAGGAACCTGGGTTAAAGAAATTGAAACACACATGCCAACACATGTTGATCGCAATGTTATTGTATGGACAGGTCAAAAAACAAAAAAGCATGAAGAAGAATTACAAACATTATTTATTACAGAGCCAGCTAAAGTTCATTTAAATATTTTAATAATGAACGTTGATGCTTTTGCAACAGACAGAGGAAAAAAATTTGCTGATAGATTTTTAATGACACGTCAAGCAATGATGGTTGTCGATGAAAGTACTGTTATTAAAAACTCAACAGCACTTCGTACTAAATCAATTACTAAGCTTGGTAACTTAGCAAGGTACCGGGTTATCATGACAGGCTCACCAATTACTAATTCTCCAGAAGATCTTTACTCTCAATGTAATTTTTTAAATCATGAGCTGCTAGGCTTTAGTTCTATTTACACTTTTCGCGCTCGGTATTGTCAACTACAACGACTCTCTTTTGGTGGAAGATCTTTTAACAAAGTAACAGGATATAAAAACTTAGAAGAGTTAAATTATAAACTACAAAAATTTTCTTATCGAGTATTAAAAAAAGATGCTTTAGATTTACCCCCTCAAGTGTGGGTCAAAAGAATTGTTCCTATGACAACAGAACAACTTGATGCATATATGCAAATGAAGCGAACAGCTTTAGTGCAGCTCAAGGAAGAAACATTGACGACTACGTCAGTGCTCGCCCAGTTAATTCGACTTCATCAAATTGTTTGTGGTCATATGGCAACAGATGATGGTAAAGTATTATCGTTGCCAAATAATCGTATCAAAGAATTGTTGGCTATTCTAGAAGAGCACGGTGATAAAGCGATTATCTGGGCGAATTATCGTCATGACATCCAGGAGATAGAAAAAACATTATCAAAGAAATATGGATCGGGGTCCGTGGTCACTTATTATGGTGACACTCCTCAGAATGTAAGACAAGAATACATTGAACGATTTCAAACTGATCCTGAAACAAAATTCTTTATTGGCCAACCGATGACCGGGGGACGTGGTATTACATTGACAGCAGCTAGTCTATCAATTTTTTATTCTAACAATTATGATTTAGAAATTAGAGAACAAGCAGAAGCACGTAATCATCGTATTGGTACAGCTAATAAAGTAACATACATAGATCTTGTTTCTCAAGGAACAGTAGATGAAAAAATTATTTATGCTCTTAGAAATAAAATAAACTTAGCTACATCGGTGTTAGCTGAAGAAGTGAGAGAATGGTTAATATGATTCCATGTCACAATTGCAAAGGAAACGGATATGTTAAATTATCATTTGAAGCAGAAGAAGTCATTGAACAGTGTAAGGTTTGTGACTCACAAGGGGAAATCGATGAAAATAAATACTACCATCAATCGTGGACCGAAGGTACGAACGACAGTATTAGCATCTACTACGGACCACCACTTGATCCAGAATGCTTCAAAAACTACAAGATTTCGGGAGAGTAAACCAGTTATAGAGTTTAAGGGAGAACCACCCTTTTAGAATTCTGAGTGAAGTTATGTTTTTTCCTCCCAATATTATCATAGCTTCACTTGGATCTTTGTATTAAGATAAATGCAATGATTAAAACATTTGTATTAGTAGTAAGTCTTTGGGGATTTAATGGCAGTTCTTGGGTATACACAGGTAATCAATCTGTTTTGAGTATGCAGCTTAATCAAGAGCAATGTGAAATGATTGAAAAAAGTTGGACAAAGTTTGAGAAGAACCCCTATTTTCGTTTTTCTATAGAGTGTGTAGAAGAAATTAAAAAAGAAACTTAATTGTTTAAAGTTTTTTGTATTTGTTTGACTATAATTATTTGTGTATCTATTTGGCGATATTACTCTCCTTATCAAACATTTATGCGTGAATGTCGATATAATGAGTTTTTACAAGGAGAATTAAGCGATGAATACTGTACTTGGCACTATAGAGAGCTGATGAAACCTAACTCTTGGCTTAGAGAATTGTTAGATTAATATTGTTAATTTTATAAATTTTAGCTATAATTCGCTTACAATATTAAAAAAGGCAAGGTTATGTTATTACCTAATAGTCCTGTTCGCAAAATATCTCAATGTCCTAAATGTGGCGAAGTATCTCTTAAATTTTATGATCCTCAACATAATAAAGTATTAAAAAAACAAGAATGGGAACAGGTATTAATAGAGGGAAGAGAAGCCCTAAAAAAAATTTTAGGGCCTGTTACAGAAGATCCAAAGTTTTTTACTGATTAACTTTAAAAAAAACAGTTGCTTCTTCTAAAAGTCTTTCTAATTGCATAGGCCTAGAAAGTTTTGATTTTCTACAAAGTTTCTCAAGCAACTTTCTGGTCTTCGCTGTAATCATTTGATTGTAGTGTGTTTGTTTTTTCTTTTTCATTTTCGTTCTCCTTTAAATTAAAACATTTTAAACAGTAGTGATCTACTGCATTCTTCGTTTGTATCATCAACTCATGATGATATTTTTTAAAACAATTGGTGCAATGTGAATGCGTGGAGTAAGGATTCATTTTTTTAATTCTCCTTCTCTTTGCCAAGTGTCTTCTCCTTTAACAAAAGTTTTACGATCATTAGCTAACCATCCAATAACTCCGTAATACTGTGAGTTATTAATATGCATCCAAATTAATGTTGGTTTTGGCTTTCTAAAATAATTAAAAATTTTTTTAATCATGTTCTCCCTTTCTTGGTTCTTCATTCATTAAATGATTTATTCTCCAGTCTTCATGTTGTTGTTCTTCATCACTTACATAAGACACTAATAATCCTTGAAGTAACGAGCCACGCGATCCGTGTTTCGCTGATATTGATTTAATGCAATCTTTAAATTTAATGTCACTTCCAAAATTAAGTGGAAGCTGCACAGGTTCTGCCATAAAAATATTTAACATTTTTTTTAACATTTCTTTCTCCTTTTCTTTCTATAATATTTTACTACATTATATTACTAAACATGTCAAATATGGCTGTTTTCTGGTCTATTTCCACTCCTTATTTTCCTCATAATTTAATTCTTCATCATATTTAATCTTATTGAAATGTGTCTTAATAATGTTCCAATGCTCTTTACTGGGGTATGAAAAATATTTT
>WLWF01003094.1_pt1 | contig 11240 bp, 7 predicted proteins | sample 6718331 | NCBI WGS metagenome assembly WLWF01 (sample SAMN12718692, study PRJNA515312) | sponge metagenome | isolation source: marine sponge | host: Mycale hentscheli | place: New Zealand: South Island, Marlborough, Capsize Point | collected 2003-05-01
CTAACTGTCATTACTGCTCCGCTACTAACTCATTAGATGCTGATAAAGCAGTTGTTACTGCTGTTGTTGTATTATTTATTCTCCTTAATCCTTGAAACTCTGAACGACCAGCAGAAGTTCCTACATGTAGAAGTTCAGTAGTATCATCAAATGCAAGAGCAGTTACAGCATCAGAGGAACCATATAAAGTTGCTTGAGAGTTCTCTTGGAAGAGATACTTCTCATCATCATACATCTTCTTGATTTGTTCTGGGGATGGTGCTGATTTAGAATATCTAAACAATGCCAGATTTCCAGTCATTGGAGCAGTTAAACTATTTCTTACACCAACATATAATGTTGGACTATCAGTATTATCAACATCTCTCACTGGAGTTGCACTAATTGCTGATTGTTTCCCATCAACATAAACTCTATATCTATCTCCATCAAATAACCCAACAACTTGGTGCCATACATTATCAGTAACAGTAAAATCAGATGCTATCAAGTCACTAGTGTTATTACTAGCATCATTATGATAAAATTGAATACAATTGGGAAGAGACTGTGCACTTCCTCTGATCAATATTAAGTTTCTTGGAGCATTATCAGTAGTTCTATCAAAAATGTATTGATCACTAGTTGATGTTCCTGTTTTAAACCATACAACTACACTATATTCTGATGTTCCCGGTGCTAAATCAGAATTATAAGGTTGTATTAGATAATTACTATTACTAAACCCACTATAAGCAACCAAGTCTGCACCAGTCGCAACGGCACTCTTGGTGAGTGATCCAAACAATGCAAGTGGTTTATTATTTACACTACGGTCATAATAAAATCTTGATATTTCCTTAATTGATACATTATCAACAACCATTGTGCCAGAGTTATTTGCGTATAAATTAATGGTATTCAAATTAACACCACTTCTTTGTTGCCACATTGCAACAATTTTACCACCTGGATTTCCAACACAATAAACGTCTACAAGAGTGGACTGATTATGAGGTTGTGCTACCCCAGGTTCATTACGATTAGTCATACCAAAATTACTTCCAGAACCACCACTAACAAGATCTGCAGTCATTTGATAATATCTGCCTCCAGTAAAAGATCCTGTTTGTTCAATATATCCAGCACTACCAGTATGTTCTGCTTGACCACTTCCATTGATAGACCAACCAGTTCCCAATGTCCATTGAGAAGCATTTGAGAAATCACCACCTGTTACTAACTCTGGACCAAAATCTGCACCAGTATCAGTATCAGACAGGAAAGCACCTTTGATGTCTCCTTGCATATATCCTGTGTTATAGTCGGAGGTTGAATATGCAATCATTCCAATATCTGGAAGTGAATTCTTAACATTTCCACTAATCAAGTTTAATCCACCGTCCATTCCAATAGCAATTTCGTCATTTTTTCCAAAACGAACAGTTTGATTTGCTGAATTGGATATGTTATCTAAGAGACATACTGGACCATCAACATTACTAGAAAACAATCTTCCATTACTGATATAAGAAGCAGTACTTACATCATAAGGATAATATCCTCCCTGTGATTCATTTCCATAATATAAAACAAAATAATCAGATATATCTATTGTTGAACCAATGTGATTTCCTGTTAGTGGACTTGATACTGTTCCATCATCATTAATAATACTTAGTCCACCATCAGTCGCAACGGCAATGGTAGGAATAGGAAGTCCAGTAGCACTATCAATCGGTGCATTGGGTAGCACAGTCATTGCTATGTCGTTTACTTTTTGATTGATAATATATCCATTGATATACCATAAATTCTGTCGTCTTGCACTTGATGCCCAATAAACACTACTATCAGTTACTGAAGTATTTCTTCCTGCTATATTTGCACCATGCCACATATTTCCAACACTTATTCTTAAACCTATACAATCATCTCTTAAAAAATCAACTAAGATAGGCCAGAAATTTGTGTCTTGTGCTCCAGTCACAAACATTCCATTAAGCATTGTAATAGATTGTGCTTGACCTGAACCATAGAAATAATTTCTTCCACTTGTATTAGTAAAATCCATCCACATTGGAAGATCTGGATCATCACCATCATAAATTCTTAGTGCTTCACCACCATCATATAATACAAGAACAGCAACAGCAGGAAACTCTCTTCTACTACCTCTAGTTGCTGTATTCAGGGTTTCATTATACCAAGAAGTATTCTGGGTTCTCTTTCTCCAAGCACCACCATCAGAGTCCTTACTGGTGTCATATACAAAGACATCAACAGCAGTGTCACTAATAGATGAAGTAATACCAGAAATACTTAATTCTGATGCACCTTTAATAGTACCACTGATGACAGATAAGTCACCAGTCACCTCCATGGTTGTAACACCAGCACCAGCTTTTACACTGGTGATGCCAACAACATTCACACCATCAGAGAATGTTGGAGCTCCAGTGCCTGCCCTATTGGTATATCTGTCAGCTCTAATTCTAGACATCTTTATGCTTTTTAGTTATTTATTATGAATCAGCAGGTAGTGGTTCGTTGCCTTCGGCTAGCCATTCGAGATATTCTTGATAGTCGGTGTTGCCTGGGTCAAATGGTATATAGGATCCCGATTCAAGATGTAAAACGATATTAGGCTCTTGTCCAGGGATTGGGTGATTAACAAGTTGATACATGGTCAAAGCTCCGCTGTAAGTTCGCATTGGGCAGAGATGTAACTCCCTACCTGGACAAGAGAAAAATTAGTCGAATGTAAATCAGAAAAAGTAGGGGTACTGCCAACTACTGCAACTACATTGCCAGTAGGTGTTGCTCGCATAGTTGTAGGAAGCATAAAACCACTAGTGCCACCAGTTGTATATACTCTGCCTGATTGCTTAAAATAATACCTCTGACACAATGCAAGCTCTTCACCATAAGAACGATGCTCAAATTCAGTGGCGTTGTTTCCTATTTCTAATTGAATTCCCGTGATAAAAAATCTATTATTAGTGCTATCAAAAAAATTCCTTTGATTTGGTGAAAGAAATAAATTACTTGATTTCCATACTCCAAAATCTGATGTTGTGTATGCCGTATTGGAAGCGGCAGCAAGAGCAAATTCAAGTTTCATACCAACACCAACGTCATCATCCCACGTTCCATCAGTGCAACCAGAATATGTGAGGACTACTTTTTCCCATACATAACCACCAGATCCAACTTGATATTCTTTAATTTGACATCTGTTCTGAGAACCGTTTTTTAATGTAACTGAATATGTTCCAGGAGCATTTGTTTTGACCCAAAAAGAAAGAGTCATACTTTCTGCATTTGGTGTTCCAAATTTAGTTCCACCAATATTATAACCTTCCACCATATGCATTATCACAGAGTGTTCATTACTCGTCAGTGATGTATCTGCCGTTGAACAAGCAATCTGCATTGCATATCTAAAACCTGCAGGATGATTATCAGATACAGGAAATGCATCCCTATTAATTGATGCAGCACCACCGTGATTTTCTTTAAATTTAAATCTATCTAAAACATAATCATCACTCACTACTGCAGATGCTGTATATCTCTGATTTATCATCATGGCACCATTAATTACCAAATTCCTTCTTCCAGCACTTACAAGGTCTCTTGCCTCTTGTACTGTCGCAGCACTCATCAACTCACGACCTTTCAGACCAATATTATTAGTGAGTTCTTTTAACTTTTCCCTGATATTAAAAGCAGGTTTGTTTGCTCTGACTGTCATATTACTGTTCTATGATGAATGTGTCGTGGGCGGAGATAGCAGTAGTTACTGCTGTTGTTGTATTATTTATTCTCCTCAATCCTTGGAAGTCGCTACGACCATCAGAAGTTCCAACGTGAAGTTGGTCTGTTACTTCATCATATGCCAGAGCAGTCACGGCATCAGAAGAACCATATAAGGTTGCCTTTGCATTCTCTTGGAACAAAACCTTCTCGTCCTCATACATCTTTTTGACTTGTTCTGGGGATGGTATTGTCGCTGATATTCTCCATAATGCTAATGAACCATCATCAAGAGGAATAGCACCAAAACCTCCCGCAATACCAAAATATAGTTCATTACTTCCAGTAGAAACACTATATGGAGTAACAGCTACACTTACATCCAAAACTCCATCAATATAAATCTTATGATTAGTTCCACTAGAAGATACTACTGCAACGATACAATGCCAAATATTATCTGCAATAGTTGTTGTTGTATTTGTTAATGATTCTGTACCACTTCCAACCGCCTTTGTCCTAAATCTTACAGTTCCATTACTGTTTGATTCCACACTAAATCCAGCATTATTTCCATCTTTACGATTATCAATAAACATTTTATTACTATTTCCATTCTTTTTCACCCAACCAATTACACTAAAATCACCAGTTCCAAAATCTAAATCAGAATTGTAAGGTTGTTGTAGATAGTTGCTAGCACTAAACCCACTATAAGCAACCAAGTCTGCACCAGTCGCAACAGCAGTCTTGGTGACTGTTCCGATTACTTGGAGTCCGTTATTGTTTACACTGCGGTCTTGTACAGCTTCTTTAACTGATATCTCGCTATATTCAACATAACTCGTGCTATCGGAAGTTACCTCGATGTAGGATGTTGTTGCTGTGGCAGTAAATAATCCATAGTAAGTACCTGTACTAGTAATACTAGCAAAAATAGTAGTATCATTTCCAGCTGTTTGAGCGGGGTTTTGAGCCCCAGCATATGCATAAGCAGCATTACCACTAATTGTTTTAATGGTAATCTTAACTGAATATACTCTTCCGACCACAGTGGTAAATGATTGATATGCTTTACTCCATGAACCATTATCAGCAACTCTAATTGCATCTGTTTGGTGACTTAAGACTGAATTAAATGATGACCAACCACTAACATTACTATCAAAGGTTCCATTGACAATTATCTCTGGGTGTGAGGTATTAGTATCAGACAGGAAAGCACCTTTGATGGATCCGTGCATCCATCCTGTGTTGTAGGAAGAGTTGACAAAAGCAACTAAACTTTTTGTTGTATCTGCATCATTTATATGTAAAAAATCTACTCTGTCGTCATAATTTCCTTGTGTTGCTGGGACTCCTGATGAGGAATCAAAATCAATTCCAAAATGCCTTCCACTATTAGCAACTGTGACTACACCATTAGTATTTCCTGCTGCTGAACCTCCCAGTCCGGTATCACTGGCAATATAACCGTATGTTGAATCTAAAGAACTGGTTCCTACAAACGGGTTAGTAATTCTTGTTGCATGTCTATATCCACCAACACTAGTTCCCCAAGATATAATTAAATCATCAAGATCATCAAAAGCAACACTTCCAGTATATTCATTACCACCACGATTATAATTTACAACAGTCCCATCATCTTTAATCACGCTCGGACCACCATTAGTCGCAACAGCAATAGTAGGAACAGGAAGTCCAGTAGCACTATCAACTGGTGCATTAGGTAGCACAGTCATTGCTACATCGTTTATATTTGTATTGACAATAGCAATACCATCACCACCACTGTTATTTAAGAAACCAACAGTAGCACTTCTGTTTGATATAATAGGTGCAGCACCTGTCATATCATATTTGTTACCATTACCAAAGATAGTTCTGACATGATCACTCACAAAATTGACATGAATTCCACCATCACCATCATCACCACCAGTAACAAATATACCATTCAGCATTGATACTGTTTTAATTTCACAATCACCATTTGTAGACCAACTCAAAAAACCACTATTTTCAAATTTCATCCACATTGGAAGGTCTGGGTCATCACCATCATAAATGGTAAGATCAAATGTGCTGTCCACAACAATAACCGCAACAGCAGGAAACTCTTTTCTACTACCTCTGGTAGATGTATTTAAGGTCTCATTATACCAAGAAGTGTGCTGAGTTCTCTTTCTCCATGCTCCGCCATCACTATCCTTTGAAGTATCATAAACAAAGACATCAACAGCAGTATCAGAGATAGAAGAACTAATGCCAGTTAAATCTACTTCACTTGTTATATTGCCATTACTAGCAACTAAAGTACCAGTAATTGTTGCATTACCTTGAACATCAAGAGAACCACCAGTAACATTAATTCCTGAACGGGCAGTAACTATTCCAATTGAATCAATATTAGTTACGTCTTCATACGTTACTGTACCTGCAATAGATACACTTTCTGTAAGGGTAATATTTGGATTGCCAGTGATTGAACCATCACCACTTAAAACTAATGCCATTTGTGCTCCTTAGAGAATTACCCATCTTTCTGTGCCAGGGATTGTTACAGTGGCCCCAGCAGACACTGACACAGGACCAACACTCATTGCGCTGTATCCTGATGTAAATGTATAATTATTATTTACCACTCTTTGGTTCTCAACAAATACTTTATCTGCACCACCACCTCTGGCACCACCAGAAATAGCAACATCAATAACACCATTAGGTTTCAGTGTAACAGTATTACCAGCACCAGTAAAGTTGATAGTTGAAACAATACCAACTGTTGTACCACCTGATTGAATACCAACTTCACCAACACCCTCTACTTCAGCATATAATGTGCCAGTGACTACTAAATCACCAGATACAGTTTGTGAGGATGCAGCAGATACAATAGCATCTGATACATGAAAGTCATCAAAGATATCAAATTCAATCTCATCACCATCAGCACAAGGTGTGTTGATAGTAACAGTAGAACCATCAAGAGCAATGAAATCATTTTGATTGCTCAATCTAACACCATTTCTATACACAGAAATGTTGTTAATCCTATATCCACCAATGACAGTAAAAAGGGTCTGTCCTGCAGTAGCAGTGGCAGTAATCACTTTTGTGGCTACATTATTTGTTAAAGATATGGGACGTCCAAGTGCCATTGTAAGACCTTTCTAGTTATTTATTACTCAGGAGCAGATGCTTCATCAGCTCTCTTTCTCCAAGGAGTAACTGGTGAATCATGCTTATACTTAAGAGGATTGAGAAGTCTATCCTTCTTCTCTAATACTTCTGTTTCATTCTTGTTTTGATGATTAGTCTTGTCATCTGGTTGAGCAGCAAATGCCCAATTCAATACCAATTCTTCTGTCAAATCATCATAATTTCTGAAGTCACTGATAGTATCAGTTGACAGGTCTACATCATAATGAATAAATGCCTCAGCAGTTCTAGATTCAGTAACTGAAGATGTAACACCCTCAATATCAGTAGTTTCAAATGTATAATCAAATGTAGTAGATGAGTTGATGTAAATAGTCACTCTCTCAACAACATCTAAGTGTGAGTCAACCTGACCTACAGTTTGTAGATCAGGAATAGAATATAGATGAGTGACTGACCCTGATGTGACTTCCATCTTTATAGTTTTTAGTTATTTATCACTTGGCGTTGGCAGTCTGGAATGGTGACTCAGCAAATGCCATGAAGATGTAAGTTTGTGCTGCATTAGTAGAACTTGAACCAGCATCTCTCAATTTAAATCCATTTGATAAGAAATCAACTCCATTATGAGCATCTTCTATATTCGATAAATCTGCACGAAGTCTATTATCAACCATATTAGTAGAGTTGCGACTACTGTCATAGATAACCCAACTATTATTACTGCCTGTGGTAATTTTTACCATCACCCATGTCGGTTTGAATCCACAATACACAAAAGGACCATCAGCACTTGCATTTCCAACATAACTTCCAAACTTACTGTAACCTTCTATTTCTGCCCAACAGTAAGCGACATAAGTTCCATTGAGAACGTTTCTATCAGTTCCTAAAGTAATTACAGAAGATGTTGGAGTTGTGTCATTCCAAAATGTAGTAGAACTTTGAACTGTATTTGTTAAATTAAGATATAGTGCTTGATTATTTGTAAGTGCTGAATTCCAGACATTCCACTGAGATCCAGAGTCTCTTCTCTTTACTATTATAAAACCTGGTGACTTTCCAAGACCATGACCAAATGTTGCTCCAGCAGTATTATTTCCAGTATAAGAAACAATACTAAATCCAGCATCCTGATTAACACTCACCTGTGATGTGATACTACCATCAGAGTTTGATACTGCTGCACCACCTGCTTTCCAGCACCAGGCAACATATGGAGTTCCACTATTATTCAGTTGAGTATCCCCAGATCCTGACATAATACTGAATCCATCATTATCAAAAGAAGATATACCTCCATAAGTGATTGCGGGATTAGGAGAACCACCGGGATTGTCTTCTGAATCAGATGAGTTGCTATATAAAGCAAAAGGAGCTCTCCTCACTGAATCAACCAAAGTGTGAAAAATACCAGTACCTGGGTTAATTCTACTCTTTACCCAAACAAAATCTGGTTTGAATCCTACTCCAGTAATACCTCTACCATCAGCGCCATCACCAGCATAAAGCACAGACTTAAAGTGCTTACCAGGATCAGCAATCGCAGGAGCAAGTAAGTTATCCTCACATAATGCTAGGAAACCAGTTGGAGGAGCATACTTAAACAGTCCCTTACCACTATCATCTGCGTTTGTTCCTGCTGTTACTTGTCCAGAGAATGTTTGGTTTTGACCGAAGTTAACTGTTACAGCAACATTACTATAAGGGGACACTCCAAATGTATAGTCTGCTCCTGATTCTAATATATTGTTTAAATTATATTGAAGAACATTATTTTTATAGAATTTTACATTATTATTATCTAAGTCTAGAGCAATTGATATTATATCTCCAGTTGCTGCTGTAGCATCTCCACCAGTATATGCACTATTTGTGCCATTATATGTGATATCTCCTCTACTTGCTGTATTATATACAAGTGCGACTCCTTTAGATCCAGTTTGACCACCTATGTGTTTTGTGCGTGTTAATAACCATGTTTGGTCTAAACCAAACATAATCCACCCCAACCTATCTATTCTCATTTCCGCATACCACTTTCCACTTCTTACATAATGTGTTCCCAGTAAACTATGCCATCCACCACTAGATTGATCTATAGATGAGTTACCATTAAAAGCAGCTATGGTTGAAGTATCAAGAGGATTCAAAGTCGCAAAGTTATTACTACAAGTATCAGTAGTTGTTCTAAATGCCTCAATACCTACTGGTGTGTAAGGTTTGGGAACATCAAAACCACCTTTATATTTTGCTACACCTTTGTAGACACGGAGGTCTTGTATGGAACTATCTATATCACCAGTAGGCACTCCAGTATTAAACCAAGTACCAATGGCAGGTGTATCATCGGTATTTTCATACAAAGATCCAGATAAATTAGTAGCAATACCAGCAACAACACCATTTAAATAGAGTCTTAGATAAGATCCTTCTCTCTCCAATGCACAATGATGCCATTGATCTATGCCAAGATTTGTAGAAGCAGATCCTCCCAACATTGTATTACCACTGCTATCTCCACTTGTATTAGCAATAGCAGTTAAATCATTACTCCCATCCGTATAAAGTAAATAAGATCTTCTATTATTTCCATTATCATATAATGCAAAAATAGCACCACTATTCGTATCATTTTTATTTACCCAAGCTTCAATAGTGAAATCATCAGATCCCATTCTCAAATCTGCTGTATTTGGAACTGTAAAATAATCACCAGTCCCATCAAAGGTCATAGCACTTCCATAATATCCAGGAATTTCATAACACACACCAGCATTACCATTTGCTGTAAGTGTCTTATTGGTTCCACTACCTTTGATATCAGCAGAGTAATCTCTTGGTGCGTCTTCTGCTTTAAGAATTACATTATCCCAAAAACCATACTTATTCGCTATACTCGCCATCTGGAAGTCTATTACTAATGAAGTTGTAGTTGCAGTAAATGATGTTCTCCATACAAAATCTGCACTTTGCCACCCAGAATTAATATTTGGTGAAGCTCCACTTATTGCAGTAACAAGTGCAGCATCTCCATAAAACATATCTACTTGGAAGGTGTATCTTTGTCCAACCGTCAATCCAGTTACAGTTTGAAGAGCACTACCATAATTCGTATTAGTAGAAAGAACTTTTATCCTACCATTATCAACTGATAATGTTGCATCCTGCGAAGTCCAACCAGTAGTATTAGTGTCAAAAGTTCCATTAGTAACCAGATTAGCACCAGTCGCAGTAGAGATACCAGGAACAGCAAGAACTAAGTTAGCAGCATTAGGGTCTGTTCTCAACTGACTGACATATGAATCAGTAGTTGTAGGAGCACCATTACGTGGTTGTGGTAAGTCTTCTCCTTTCAGTGTGATAATACTATTGGGGTCACAATGGAAGTCAGCACCAGGATTAGAACTATCATTCATAGGCAGATAGAATCCATTGACACCAAATCCACCATTATCATTAATTACATTCTTAATAACTGATGGTGATTTAGGAACCCATTGTCCTGGTCTAAAATCAGTTGCTTCTGAAGTTCCAGAAGACATATAACCGTCTCCATCTTTATAGAAACCAAACACATCTGGAGTCAGTGCTTGACCGTCTACAAAGAAGATATCAGACATCAATAATTTAGAATAACTACTTGGGGTTGCTGTCCAACTATCAGCACCTAAAAAATGAATGGAAGCACCATTTATATAAGTATCAAGATTTTGGTTTATTGCTGCTACTGTTGATAAATCTGATTGATAAACACCATTAAGATATAATTTTACTCTATCAGTTGTTTGTTCTTGCGTAGTATCAACAGCACAAATATAATGCTCCCAGTTAGAGTGGTCTCTTTTTAGTGCTTGTGTTCCATAACTATCGTTTGCTCCGTCATAATGGTTAAAACCAAAATCATCATTGGTAACAATATATCTTCCTATTCTTGTTCTATAATATAGGTTTCCAGTGTTTTGTGAGGCACACATAAAGATCGCGTTACCATTTCCAGATTTATTATCAAGATTTGATTTTACCCAACCTGCCCAAGTAAATACCTTACGATTACCAGTGCTGGTAGGAGTTCTCTTTAAATATTCGTTTGCCATTATCCTTACCTCAACCTAAAGTAGTAGAACCTGATGGGAAATAATCAGAGATTATCTCCACCCAATTTGTGCCATTATAGACTTCTAATGCAGAACTAGTTGAGTTCCACCTAATGTATCCACCATATGCTGTTGATGGTCTCTGAGCAGTAGTACCAACAGGTAGAGCAACTGCATCAGTCTTCTCTGATATATCTACTGATACTGTGGGTGCTGTTGAACCCAACCCAACATTACCTC
>WLWF01003095.1_pt1 | contig 11239 bp, 10 predicted proteins | sample 6718331 | NCBI WGS metagenome assembly WLWF01 (sample SAMN12718692, study PRJNA515312) | sponge metagenome | isolation source: marine sponge | host: Mycale hentscheli | place: New Zealand: South Island, Marlborough, Capsize Point | collected 2003-05-01
TTGTTGTTGTTCCAGAGGGAGAATATACTGGAGAAGGTTTAGCTAATATTTTAGTTGAAAAATTAAATGAATCAACAGTATTAGGAAATTTTAAAGGAGCTTGGACGTGTACGTTTGACGAAACAGGATTTGATAATGATGGGTCCTATACTATTGATTACGGTCAAAATGAAACACCATCATTTACTGAAAATACATTAACTTTATATGATGGAAATCCAAATGTTAATTTTTTAAATAATTCATCAACTAAAATAACTATTGAAGGAGCTTCAATGACTAATCAATTTAAAAATAGAGATGGTGGGTCAAATATAATAACCGGTAATAAAGGAATTTTTCCAAATGATGGTGAAGCTATATATCAAATAAAACCAATAGAATCTTATCCATTGGAACAATGGATTGATAGATTTATAAATATAGGAGGTAATTTTTTTTTAAATGAACTTGGTATTATTAGAGAATTTACTATTACTGAAACATTACCAGGGTCTATACCAGCAAATAACGGGTGGGATTTTGAAATGAATTTCACAAACGCAGATCCTGTTGTATATATGGTTCTAGCTTCAGATGATGAAGGAAGTTTTGGATTAAGCTCAGATGGGACACTTGATGCTGAAGACCCCGATAATTGGGATTTTAATCTACTTTATAATGAATCTAATGGTTTACTGCAAGATATACCAGCAGGGGGAAGATATCAAACAACTGGTCCAAATATTGGAGTAAAAATTAGTGCTGACCCTCTAGATACAAGTTTAAATGTTGTTAAAATAGGAGAGGGATATGGAAATTGTAAATTTGGATACGTAAGAAATCAATTATATAATGGAAGAGATAATTACCCTGGAAATTTAGAAGCTCAAATATTACCAACACAACCAAGTGGGTTTGATATTATGTTTGAAGTAAAAGATAATACTGTTTTTAATAATATTTTAGTTTCATTAAGTCAAATGACAAAAAACGCAACACCATTTCCAAATACTGGCTGGAGATCAAACAGTGATTATATATTTCAAAATCAAACACCATCAACATGGAATACTATACCAGGCTCAAATACACCTGTTTTATGGAATAATTTTACATATGGAGAAGATAATATTCAAGTAAAAGTTCAAATTTCAAAAATTCAAACAGTGAAAATTTTTATTTTACACGATACTCAAGGAGATCAAAATTTTATAGAACAAGTATTGATAGCTGAAACTTTAAAAACAACTGGTTTTTCAAAAAATATTGTAGAAGATTTTTTTCCATTAAGACCTTGTTATACAATGATAAATGGGGGTAGATATGACAAAAAACAAATTATTTTTGGTGGACATTATGATTCAGAAGAAAATGTTCCTCCTGTTGGTTTTCAATATACAGACCAAGAAGATGTTGATTTGCCTCTTGAAGTTGGAATTCCAACAAATGCTGTTAAATTATCTGCATTATTTATTTTTGGTCCAATATTAAATTCTGATTTAGTAAGTAATGGAGGGACATTTCCAGACCAAGATATTACACCAAATACAATGTTAACAAATACAATATCTCCTTTAATTGGATTTGATAGATTTAATGTTTATCCTTCTGGAAAGACATCAAATCCAACAAAATCACAACAAAGCCCAATTTTATCTATTAGAGAACCTAATTTATTACTTGAATTAGTTGATTTTAACATAATGGGTTATAATGGAGCTACTGGAGACCGAGGAAAAATAATTGCAAGTATTCCAGCGGAAGAACTCAACACAAATACAAGAACAGGCACATTAAATTATTTTTCACAATATCCAATTATGATTGATTTAAATTTAGTTAATGATATAACAGTTTATGATTTAAATGCTATTATTAGAAGACCAAATGGAAAAATAGCGGACGATCTTCTTCCTTCAACTAGTATGACACTTTTATTTAAAGAAGGGGAAGAGAGTAAACAAAAAAGACTGATGAAAGAACAAATTGAATTAATAGCTTCAACGATGTCAAATATGAATCAAATAAAAACTGATTCAGTTGGAATGGGATTTCCTAAATTATAAAAAAATGTAAAATACAAAAAAACTAATTATTATTTATTTTTCTTCTTTAATTTTCTTATCAAAAAATATTAAACTATATCTATTTTTTATATTTCCTATTGTATTTCCATGAATATATTCCTTCAAATTAAATATAACTAAATCATTATCTTGATTATTAATTTTTAAATTTAATTCTGGTAAATGTAAATCTAAATTATTATTTTTAGTTAATAACATTACATAATTACTTTTATTATTTTTATCTTTATGGTAAGCAGAAACTAATTCCTTATTACACGTGTAATAATTACATTCATTTAACACATTATAATTTTTTATTTGATTATATATGTTATTAATTATTTCATTATCTTTTATTTTTCCCGATAATCGTTTTATTGAATTACTTATTTCAAATTTATGTTTTTCATCTTTTTTTGTTCTAGTTTTATTTTTATTAAATTTATATTCATTAAAATACTTTTTACTGCAACTTTGGATTTTATTTATATCTAATTTACCTGCTATATCTCCTGAATTTTGATTTGTTTTAATTTTTATTTTTTCTATATTATTTAATTTATATATATCTCGAATTAAATAACCTTCTATTTTATTATTAACTTTAAATATATAATTTTTATTTAATAATAATTTAAAATTATCTTTATAATTTATATTTGGATAAGAACCTAAAATATTATTTCGTTCATCTAATATATCCTTTTTTAAATCAATTATTTGATTCTTTTTATTTATTAATAATTTTATACCTAAATAATCTTTTTTCTTTTTTAATAAAACATATTCAGGATAATCTAAAAATAATTTTATAGCTTGTTTACTTCTTTCATTATTTCTTTCAATGGAGTACATACCACCTTTTTGGTTATATTTTGTTTTTAATAATAAATTATTATTTCTTAATATTTTTCCATATCTTTTATAATATAATATAGTTCTAGTATAATCTTCTAATTCATCATTTATATCAAGAATATATTTATCATTGATTAAGAAATAAATAGCACCAATACAAAAATAATATCCTATTTTCATCTTTTTATCACTGAAATAACTATTAGATGTGGGGTTTATACTACCTAATTTAATATTTTCAGATTCCATAAATTCGAATGTTCTTATTATTTCTGATATAATTGATGGTTCTTTACAGTTTAAATTTATAATTGTATCTATATCATCATCTAAAATTAATAATTTTGTGTTTAATTTAAAATATTTCATTATATAGTTTCTTGAATTATTTAATCCAATATTACATTTAACAATAAATAAATTTTCTACATCTTTTAATTCTTTTTTATATTCTTCTAATTGAGGTGTAAATATATAAACTGTATTTTTATTATTTAATTTATTATCAATTATAAATTTTAATGTTTTTTCTTTTATTAATTTACTTCTATTATAAGATGGGATAACTAAGTTAAAATTGTGGCACATTATTATTAAATTATGTCTAGATAATAAAAAATATAAAAACATAATATAAAAATTAACATTTTACTAATTTACACAACTGAAAATTAAAATTTGACTTCTTACGAATATGGAGATTGTTTTTTTAATCATCATAATCGTATTGACCTAAAAACGTGTTTTCAGGTGTGTAGGCAGAATCCTGAGATATGGGCGGGAAAATTATTTACTTTTGAAAAAATTAATTTTATTATATTTATAAATTGATAATATCATTAAAAAATAAGAGAAAAATTAAAAAAATATTAAATTATTCAAATCCCTCTTCCTCAGGATTTAAAATTTCTGCTTCTGTAAAAATACCTAATGATTTCATTTTATTAATTAATTTATTAATTTCAATTTCATATAATCTCGTTCTCTTTCCATTAATTACTTTTTCACATTTATTTATATCTAAATTTAATATCATGCTATTTATATAATTACTTTTAATTTTAAAGTCATAAGAATTTTCAACTAAAAAACTTTTATAATGTCTTGTAAGAATAGATGGAGGAATTAATAATTTTTTTAAGTTTCTATTTATTAAAACATCTACAGGATAATTATCTTTAATATCTTCATAATTATAAGTTAAATCATTCAAATACTCATAAAATGTATTATTACAACTTTTTTGAATAATATTATAGGCATTTGTTATAGGTCTATCATTTGATAAATTTAAATTAGATATATCTCTATTTTTAAGATATTTATAAAGTGAATAAATAAATATATTATTATTCAAACAATCAACTAGTTTATTAAAATATTCTTTAGATGGTTTAATATCTTGTGCTTGAAATACAACAAAACGCCTATCATCTGAGGGTATTTCAATAGGTGTTAAATTATTACTACAAATAATTACTCTTGAATAATTACTCTGTTTATATAATTTTTCGTTTTTATCATTTATTGTAATTTCTTCTGCAGTAATTAAATTTTTTAATTTTTCTTTATTTTCAAAGCCATGTTTCCCTTCTAATTCATTTAATTGTAATACTAAATTATTTTTACAGATAGGATTAAAATCTCCAAATACCTCTTTATCAATATCACAAGTTCTGCTAATATATTGTTTACCTAATAATTTCTCTAAAAAATTGATAAATAAATCTTTACCATATCCTTGTTTAGATTTAAATAATAAGCAAACCCTAGGAAGTTCATAAGGTTTTTGAATAAGATGAGCCAAATAATTTAATATATAATTTATACTATTCTCTTCATTATTTACTAAAATACCAATATGTTTAATAAAAGGATCAATATCAATAATTTCATCATTTGATTGATTAAAATCATCAAAATTAAACCCATTAAACGTGTTATAAATATTTTTATCATTAATTTTTTTTGGGATAAAATCTAATTTTTTATAACATCTTTTTTCAGAGTCTTTAATCCATAAATTAAAAAATTCAACTTCTTGAATTGAACCTTTTACTATTTTTTCACACATAAAATAATTATTCAAATCTTTAAAATCTGATTTATTTTTAATACTAAATTTGATTTCTCCATTATCATTCCATTCATTAATATAACTTAATGGGTTTTCTATCATACAATTATTAGTTTCAAAAATAGGTTTAATACTATTATAATCTTTATTAAAATTATTTTCATCTATAACAATTCCCTCATCTATTATAATATTTTCTTGTGGTTTTTTATGAATCCAATTAATTTTATATTCCTCTGTAATTTTATTTAATTTATTAATTGTTTTTTTTATATCTAGTTCTTTTTTTAAATGTAATCCATCAAACATTAAAGTAGAAATATCTTCTTTATCAAAATTATTAATTACTTTATTTAAAATTTCATTTTCATAAATTGTTATAATAGTATTTAAAAATCCTCCTAATGGGTTTTTTTTATTATTATATTTAAATGATTCATATTTTTTTAATTCAATTGGTGTTTTATTAAAAAATAAATTTTGAAAATTTTTCAATTCTTTATCAAATTTTAAAACTGTTAAATTATTTGTTTTAATTGTATTTTTTGAATTTAATGAAACTAGAACTTGGATTTTAGTAATTTTATTTATTTGTAAAAATTCTTTTCTATTTTTTACATAAGACTCTAAATATTCTCTTGAAACTAATGGAAAATATTTTTTAACAAGATATAATAATACAACCAGATGACAATTTTCCATATCATAATCATTATAGAATTCTTCAGTTAAAAATGATCTAAATTGTCTTTGTAGAGATTGAATTGCAAAATCTTCTGAGTATAATCTTCCACAATTAACAAGATTTTTTGAATATTTATAATTAACAAATTTTTTCCCATTATGAAATTTAACCATTAAATTTAACCATTGTTTCATTCTTTTAAAATATGTTTCATGATTCCAAATTGATTTTTCTCCATCCTCTTGATAATCTGTTTTAATTAAACTTTTTAAATTATCATCAGATAATGAGAGTAAATATTTAGCTCTAGAGATTGAAATAGTTTCTTGAATATTCATTTTATATATATAATTATATAAATATAAAAAAATTTTAAATTAAATTAATATATAATTAAATTAATTATTTAAAATAAAAATGTTATATTTATATATATATAAACATAAAAATGCGTAGTTCTAATAAATCAAATTATCATTATACTGTTATTAATAAAATAAATGGAGAAAAAAAATTATATATGACTGTCAAGGAAATTGCCATTGAATTTAATTTTACGGAGCAAACAATAAGAAATAAAATAAAAAATAGAAATAACTCTAAGAAATTAAGAGATTATATTATGATATCTGAATATACACCAGTTTATATAAAACGAAATAATATTTTATAAAATTAATAATTATATTTTTTTTATATTTTTTATAATAAATAATTTAAAAAGATTATCTAATATATATATAATAACAATAAAAAAATATGACTAGAAAAAAAGAATCGTTAAATAAATCAAATTATCATTTTAAAATTAAAGTGAAAAATGAAGATGATATTATTGAAGATAAATATTATTTTACAAAATCCGATATCAAAAAGGATTATAATCTATGTCAAGCTACAATATTTAACTGTATTAAAAAAAATAGACCAATTATTAAATATCCTAATATAGTATCTATTGAAAAGGTAAATATACCTGCTTATAAATCTGTTTTAATTGGTTTAAATGAAATATAATAAAATAATTAATATGTTTTTCTTTTTTAATTTAAAAATAATATCTTATTTATATATATAATAATTAATGAGTATTTTATGCGATTGTGGTAATAAAAAAAATAAACAATATTTATATTGTTATTCTTGTAATGAAAAAATAAAAAAAAAGATTTGTTTATCTTGTAATAAAATAATAAGAAGTATAAAAAACGATTTTTATAATAGAGCATTACATAAAAGTTGTTGGAAAAATAAAAATGGTATTTAATTTATAATTAAAAAAATAAGGATAAAATTTAAAAAATATAATTATTAATCTAACCAAGTAATAGATTGTTTCAAATTCATTTTATAACAATAATAAAAACAATCAAAATTGCAGTTTTTTGTTTTTTGTATTTTTCCATCAATTAATTTATTAAATTGTATTCTTTTTTGTGGTATAATAATCTGTATGTTTTTATCTTTCCAAATTCTAAAATAAGATGTGTTTATTTTACTAGACGGCATTAATAAAATAAAAGGTTTATCTAATTCTAATAATTTAGGCATAATTTTTTTAACATCAGAAAAAGGGGGATTAGATAAAATCATATCATATTTATATTTAGTTGAATATTCATAAAAATCAACTTCATTATGAATGATTTTTTTAGTTGGTAATATTTCTTTTAATATCTTACCACTTTCGCCATCTCCATAAAAAGGCTCATAAATAGATTTATATTTTTTAGGTATAAATTCCTTTATATTTTCCCAAGCATATTTAGGAGTCATATAATCATCATATTTAATAAATGTTTTACTGTGAAAAGAAGCCATATTAAATATATTATTTATAATATATATATATAAGATATTATTTTTAAATAATTTATTTATAAAACATTTAATTTATAATTAAAAAAAATATTCTTTTAAATATAAAATTATTTAAAATCTCAAGATAAAAACATAATTTAATTAAATAAATATAATCTAATTAAATATATATATATATTTATGAGTTTTACTAATGATAAAGATAGTGATAATTACGCAACCGATAAAAATGGTTGGGAAATTATAAAAGAATATATACCAATAGATAAGAAGATATGGGCCCCTTTTTTTTGTGATGGAAAACAAAAAGAATATTTTAAACAAATGGGTTTTGATATAATACATAATGACGAGGATTTTTTTCAAAATAATAGAGGTGATATAATAGTAGATAATCCTCCATTTTCAAAATTAAAAGAAATATGTAAGAGGTTAAAAGAATTAGATAAACCTTTTATATTGATAGCCTTTTCAAAAGTTATTTTAATGAAATGGTTTCAACAATTATTTAAAGAACATTTACAGATTATAATACCATTTAAAAGAATAACTTTCAGCCATTTAATAAATCCTAAGGATAATTATACTCCACCATTTGGGACGATGTATTTTTGTTATAAAATGAATTTACCAAAAGATTTATTATTTATTAATTGAATAAAAAAAAATTATGAAAAATTAAATAAAATTATAATCTAATTATATATATATAATGATAGATATATTAAATTCTTATTCTCTAAAAGAATTAAAAAAAATAATTAGTTCAACAAATATAAAAGGATATTCAAAAATGAAAAAAGATGAAATTATAAAATTAATGATGAAACAAGAACATAAAGATAAATTTAAAGATATTAAAAAGAAAGAAAAACCAGAAAATAAACCAGAAAAAAATCTAATAATTCTTATGGAAAATTTTAATAAAAAATATAATCCTACTGAAATTAAAAAACAAAAACTAACAAAAGTTAATTTAAAGAAATTTACAGACCCATATTTTATAAAATTAGAGGAAATAAAAACTAATTTAGAAAAAATTGAAGACCCGATAAATTTTTTTAATAGTAATAAAAAATTAAGCACTGAATATAGGGATATTGAAAAGAACTTTATAAGACGAATAAAAGTACAACTTAAAAAAAAATTATGAAAAATTAAATAAAATTAAAATTAAAGATTTAGTTTTATTCCATTTTTAAGCATTTATTTAGATTTATGAATAAAAAGCATTAGATTTATTCTTATTTAAAGAATAAAAAAATTTTTTTATTCTTATATTTGGAATAAAACCAATATATAAAATAAAACTAGAATAAAACTAAATCTTTTTTATTATTTTTATTGTTTTATTCTCATATATTTAATGAATTTTAAAATGTTTATTATATATATATAATATATATAATATGGTTTATATTATTCCAGAACAATTTAATGAAAAATGGAATTTGATTATTTTATATATTGAAAAACTTAATACTTTAAAAATAAAATATAATCATAAAAAAGCTATATTTCCAAGATTATATAATTCTAAAAAAAAAGGAATTGAAAGTTCTTATGAAATTTATAATTTAATTAATTTTAATTTTATTTCAAAAAAATACTGGTTAGAAGAATTATGTTTTTGTTTAAAATATAAATTTCAAATTAAAAAAAATGAAAATGATAAAAAAATTTTGTATACAGATAGACAGGAGGTTAATGAAACATTATTTTTTAATTCTCACATTTTAATTTAATAATAATAAGTTAGAAAAAAATATTTATTATTATAAAAAAATATCTTATTTATATTAATATGACAAATAAAAAAGTTCAAAATAATCATATAGTCGGAATATCAAATAATATATTACGAAATATAGAATCAGATGGTGAAATAAACAATTCTTTATTAACTACAATAAGAAATAAAGAATTAAAAAATGATGGTAAATCACAAGCAAATTTATTATATGGTAGTTCAATTTGGGCTGATAGTAATCCAGAACCAGTTGAAGATAAATCAAGAAGAGATGGTTGGTTTTATCAAAATATTGAATTAAACGATAAAATGAATTTATATTTTTTTGATGGAAATCAAGAGACTTTTACTGTTGGAGATTTAAAATATTTATATTGTAAAATGATTATTGATAATTGGGGAAATAATGTTCGTAATTTACCATTCCTTCAAATTTACACTAAACCAACAGGAGTTAATGATATTTCTTTTTTTCATTCAAGAATATCGTATGAAATGACTGCAACTATTCCAAAAATTGGTATTGGTGAAGAATGTTATTTTTTTGGTAAAAATATACCACCAGATAATGAAAAATGGTTTTCAAATAGAAGTATACAAATGAAAGATAAAATTGTTTTAGGAGAAGGATCTGATAATGAGGAAATATTATTTATGGCTTTATCATCTGATAGCGGAGGTGATTTATTAGGTGTTAATATTTGTATTCAAGAATTAGGTTTTTCATTTGGTCAGAATAAAAGGAAATTAAAATTAATTGGTTTTATAAATGATGATATTATTCACCATAAAAGAATATTAAAAGATTATTTATTAAATCCAACTCAATCTATTCTTACTGCATCTTGTAAATTAGATACTCTTCACGGAAATATTTCTTGGTGGGTTCAATCAAGTGGTATTATTACTTCAAATCATATTGGAGTTGAAATTTTAGTTTCTCACGATGATATATTATATGAAACATTAGCATTAAATTCAAAATTTGTTGATAGTGAAGTTGGAATATATTCAGTATATGGAAATATGCTTGATTTTAAACCAAGTTATATTAGATTAAGAATAACAAATAATGATAATATAACACCAGATAATTTTAATGTATATTTGAGTTTTTAAAAGTTTTTATTAAGTTTTATTTTAGTTTTATTATGTAAAAATTAATATATTATATTATATTATAATGTCATTTATTGAAGAATTAAAAGATAAAATAAAAGAAAAAAGAAAAATTAAAGAGTCTAGTTTAAAATCTTATATATTCAATATTAATAAATTACATAAATTAATGTTTGATAAAAAAGTTGAAAATCTTGATTTTCTTGAAAATAAAGATAAAGTAATGAAAACATTAGAAAATAAAAAATTATCTACAAGAAAAAGTTATTTAGCTTCTATTGTTGTTTCTTTAATGGCTATGAATGAAGATGATGAATTAATTAAATATTATAGGGATGAAATGGAAGAGTTAGCTAAAAAATTCAATGATGAAATGTCAACACAAAGAAAATCAGAAACACAAAATGAAAATTGGGTAAGTCTTGATAAATTAAAAAAAGTAATGAGAAAATATAGGAATGAATTAGTTGAAAAAAAGATTTTTCATAAAGAACCAGATTCATTAAATAACAAAGAATTTGATTTACTACAGAAATACGTTGTAGCAAGTTTATATGTAATTGATGACTCCAATCCACCATTAAGAAATAATTATTCAATGAAAATTATAAAAGAAAAAGATTATGAAAAATTAAGTGAAGAAGATAAGAAAAAAGAAAATTATTTAATTAATAAAAGTAGAAACACAAAAATATTTTCATTAGGAGATTATAAAACTAGTGGAAAATATGGAATTAAATTAATAGATATAGGTAAAAAATTAAATAGTGTATTAAATATTTGGTTAAAATTTAATAAATCGGATAATTTACTTTTGAATTCAAAAAAAGAACGTATGTCTTCAAATGCTTTAACAAAATACTTAAATAAGGTATTTT
>WLWF01003097.1_pt1 | contig 11233 bp, 4 predicted proteins | sample 6718331 | NCBI WGS metagenome assembly WLWF01 (sample SAMN12718692, study PRJNA515312) | sponge metagenome | isolation source: marine sponge | host: Mycale hentscheli | place: New Zealand: South Island, Marlborough, Capsize Point | collected 2003-05-01
ATGATGCGTTTGCTACGACAGCATCTAAGAAATCAACTCTACTTCTACCGAAGAATGAAGTTCTTGATAGATAGCTGAAGTTAAACTGACCATCAGGAGTGATGGATGTATCTTCATGAACAACCTCACCAGTGGCTGGATATGCGATAGATACCGTTGGTTCCCATCTCCAGTCAAATTGTGAGTTAAAGTTATCAAATGAGATCTGAATTAGGTTACCTAGAGTTGTACCAGTACTAACTGATCTACCTGAACGGAGGAAGATATCATAGTATACCTCTCCACTATCAGTAACAGGTTCAGTTCTAGCGACAACATCATATTCAAATACGTTTGTATTATCGATCAAATCACGGATTCTAACTACAGCACCTTGTACAAAGTTAGCTTCAATCCAAGCTGACCGATCAGTAGCAACCAAGTCCTTCGCATCCAAGCGAATATACTGAACATCTTCCGGTGCGGAAGTAAATTCTGCCTTAGCTTCACCGGTTGTACCACCAGCTACCGTTACATTACCATTCCAGCTCCATGTATCAGAAGCAGAACCAGGTAGACCTTGGGGACCAGTAGCACCAGTAACACCAAATGGACCTGGGTTTCCAGTTATACCAGTAGAACCAATAGGACCAGCAATACCTGTAGATCCTTGGGGACCTTGTACACCTTGAATTCCTTGCTGACCTTGAATACCATTAACACCAGTAGATCCTTGAGGACCTGGGATTAGTGATACTGGACCAGTTATACCAGTCGCTCCAGTAAATCCTGAAGCACCGTCAGCACCAGTAGCACCAGTTAGACCAGTGGCTCCTGTTGGACCACCACCTGGACCCGGAGGACCTTCAGGACCCGGAGGACCACCTGGGAATCCAGCAACACCACGCTCACCAGTAGCACCTACTGGACCCGCAATACCTGTAGCACCAGTAATACCAGTAGCACCACCAGGAGAACCAGCGACACCAGTAGCACCTACTGGACCGTCAGGACCGATTACACCCTGAGGACCTTCAATTCCCCCATCACCTTGATCACCCTGAACACCTTGCTCACCTTGATCACCTATCGGTCCTTGGGGACCAGTAGCACCAGTAGAACCTGGAGCACCTAGACCAGTTAGTCCAGTAGAACCTTGAAGACCCGTGGAACCAGGAGTACCTTGAACACCAGTTGCTCCGGTAGAACCATCAATACCATTAGTACCATTCGTTCCATTCGTTCCATCACTACCTGGCTGACCTTGAATACCAGTAGGACCAGTAGCACCTGTAGCACCATCAGGGGGACCAACAGGACCTTGGAGACCAGTAGAACCTTGGAGACCAGTAGAACCTTGTAGACCAGTAGCACCTGTAGCACCACCAGGATCACCACCAATACCTTGTGGACCTGTAGAACCTTGAATACCAGTAGAACCGACAGGACCAATAGCACCAGTAAATCCTGTAGCGCCAGTGGCTCCATCAGGGGGACCAACAGGACCTGTTAGACCAGCGACACCTTGAGGACCAGCGGGACCAATTAAACCTGTAGCACCAGTAGCTCCACCAGGAGTTCCCTGAGCACCAGTAGCACCCTGTGGACCAGGTGCGCCACCAGGAGTTCCAGGAGGTCCTTGGATAGTACCAATTACCTGAACATTCCACTGCCCAAATGTATTATCAACATCACCGAAGATTACACCAACTTCACCACAGAATAGCCAGAAATCCTCTGCTGGATAATAATGACCACCCTGACAAGTAAATCTTAGAGAATTATCTAATGACGTTTGGAATTGGAAACCAGTTACTTCACTTGAAGCATCTGCTAGCGGGGCAAAGAAGTACTCACTAGAATCTCTACCAAACTTATCCTTAGGTGAGAAAGCAGCAAACTTAGGAAATCCTTCAGATTGGAAGGCATAGTCCATAGTCACTTCACCATCCGCAGTTGGATAGGTAATCGTAGCAGCAGTACGGTTCAGAGTCTCATTATTACCAGTAGTAACATCAGTAAGAATAACAGTATTGAGATTCAGTGGACCACTTCCACTCTCAAGTACTCCATCAGATACCACGAATACAAATAGATTAACACCTACACTATTAACTTGGTCAGTCTTAGCTCTTACCGTATACTTATAAGAAGCATCACCAGAATCAAGGATAATCTCGCCACCATCAGGAATATTCTGTAGGAAACTAGAGATATTTGTTGATGCGTTAAAGTTAAAGATAGAAACTTTTAGAAGCTTGATGTTCTCATCATCACCATCAGCAGCAAGCACACTGTTATTAGGTGCTAGTGCTGATAATGTTGAGTCCCATATCTGAGTAACACCACCGGCAATACCAGATTGTCCAGTAGCTCCGGTCTCACCAGTAGCACCCTGTGGTCCCAATGGACCAGGAATTAGTGACTGTGGACCAGTAGCACCAGTGGCTCCTAAGCCAGTAGCACCAGTAGTACCTTGCTCACCAGTGGCACCAGTAGCACCCTGACCACCAGTTAGACCACCAGCACCCTGTGGACCTTGGAGACCTTGGGGACCAGTAGCACCATCAGGACCAGTAGCACCAGTACCACCCTCAATACCTGTAGCACCAGTAGCACCATCAGCAGGACCACGGGGTCCTTCAATACCTGTAGCACCAATCTGACCAGTAGAACCTTGTAATCCGGTAGGACCAGTCAATCCCTGTTCACCAGTAGCACCGCGTAGACCAACGGCACCCTGTGGACCAGGATTTCCTTGTGGTCCAGTAGAGCCTTGGGGACCTTCAATACCTGTAGTACCAGTTAATCCTGTGGCACCATCAGGACCAGTAGCACCAGTGGCTCCATCAAATCCAACAGGACCTTGGGGACCAGGAGGACCACCAGGATCACCCTGTAGACCAGGCAAACCTTGAATACCTTGCGCACCAGTAGCTCCAGTAGCACCAGCACCAGTAGCTCCGGGGGGACCATCAATACCAGTAGCTCCGGTAGCACCACCCGGATCACCGTCAGTTCCTCTATCACCCGTAGCACCAACTGGTCCTGGGTTACCAATAATTCCTTGTGGTCCAGTTGAACCAGTAGCACCACCCGGATCACCTACAGGACCTGGAGGACCATCAGGTCCAGTTGAACCAGTTGATCCCAATGGACCAGGAACTAGTGACTGTGGACCAGTAGCACCCGTAGCACCGCCGGGGCTACCTTGGGGACCAGTGGATCCTGTTAGACCAATAAAACCTTTTTCTCCTTGAGGACCAGTAGATCCAGTAGATCCTTTGATACCTCTACCACCAGCAACACCAGTTGCTCCTTGTGCTCCTAAACCGGTAGCACCGGAATCTCCAGTCGCTCCAGTCGCGCCTACACCGGTACCAGGACCAATTGCCCTCCAGTAGGTACCTGTCCAGGCATATGTAATATTTGTTGTCGGATCTGTGAAAAAATCACCAATCGCTGGATTTGCTGGAAATTGAATAGCCATTACTAAACAATAATAAAATGGGTGCTGATATATTTAGGGGCTGAGAATTCAGCTAATTATTCCTCAACGAAATTAACGCCGCCACCTGAACTACTACCACCGCCGCCGCCACGGAATCCACCGGTAGCAGCAGAAGTAGCAGTCTCAACCGCACCCTGAACCAAATTACCAAATAGATTGGGGTTGTCTAGTAGATTACCAGCAAGGTCAGTGATACCCGAGAAAGGAGATACTAAGGCTGAGAATGCGAATGCTGGTAATCCAGTACCATCAAATACTCTATATGCCCACTGCTTCTCTGGTTCAAGTAGGTTACCTTTTAGTCCAGTCTTTTCTAGTGTATTTCCACGAACTAGTACACGTCCAGAACCTGACTGTAAATTGATGTTTCTACCAGCCATAATATCAACATCTTCATCCGCCTGGATGGTAACATTCTTACCACGAACGCGAACACGACCATTCTTTTCGGCATTAATAACAACGTCACCGTTCTTACCAACAATAGTAATGTCTACACCAGCAGATTCGGAGGTCTGACCACCGACAATCTCAATAGAGCTGTCGTTATATATGCGAAAGAATCCATTCTGCTGAAAACCCATTAAGTTAGTCTTACCTTCATTATTTTCAGCATAGAAATTGTATACATCATCTCCACCGACACTAGTCTGTGGATTATTGACGTCCAACCTAAAGTTGGAGCCCATGCTCTGTAGAATTCGTCTTTCCCAGTTTTTTTCGTCAGCCATGATTAGTTCTCAATACAGTCGATAATTTGTAGAATTGTTGCCTCTTGTCCACCAGATCTAGCAGCAGTGATTTCTATTCTCGCAGCTAGTTCAGGTGAAATACTACCAGATTCGAGTTCCTCAATTGTTGGTAGTGTCTTGAGGATTGGTTTAAACTTGAGACCAGTTCCCAAAATAGCCTTATCACCTACAATTCCACCAATAGGAGCAACTGGAACGTCGTCAGGATCAACAACAAGTCCGGTTTCTGGGTCATACCTACCACCAGTTGGAATTGGTGGGTTTATTGAAGGTATGATGATAGTTGGTTCAAATGGTATTGGAATAACTGTTATTGGGATAATCTCAGTTACTGGATCACCTGGGTCAAAGGCATCATCAATTATGGTGTCAATATCTTCAATGGGAGTTTCTGGGGTAACAGTTTCACCAATGATATCAACTGGGCTAGTTACGACTACCTCATAATCATTACCAAATTCATCGGTTACGATTCCAGGGAAGTATCCATCTCCAGTACTGATGATTTCAACGGTATCAACATAGAAGAGATCCTCTCCAGAGCCGATATACCCCTCACCACCAGTGACCATATAGATTTTTTTAACCTCACCTTTGGTATTTAGTGAAGCTCTGGCAACGGCACCGATACCACTACCACAATTGTCTTTAAATTCAATAAATGGTGGGTAAGCATATCCACTACCACCATCTTCAACTTCAACAGAAACGATCCGACCATTTTTAACGATTGGTTTTGCCTTGGCACCACTACCCCTACCACCAAAGATGACAATATCTGGCGGATTACATATAGTATCCTTACCCCTATTACACAAGTCTAGTTCTGATTTAGCACCACTAGATTCACTCATGAATGGGAAGTTACCAAAGTCCTCAATGAGTTTGGGGATCTCAAAAATATTATCAACAGTACCAATAGCACTATTGGCTACTGAAATAGCATCATTCTTAAGACTCTCTCCTACGTTAGCAGCATTTAGGACACCATCAATAATATCGCCAGCATCTGATATTGGACCAATACCAAACGCATATTCCTTAACTAGACCACCACACTTATTACCACCTTGCCCCGCACCAAGAAGACCTCCGGCAAAGTCCCTTACAATATCAGCAGTACCTCTGATACTAGAAGCAGCGTTGAATCCACCACTAAGAACAGTAATGACAGCTTGTAGTAAAGGACCAATTCTAGTGTCAATCTCGTCAATGATTGAGTTTAAAATAGCACCATTAAACTGTGTGCCTACACAAGTATTATATCTATCGTTGTTATCAACCACATCCCTAACAAGACCATCCACCTTACCCAAAAGGTTTGATACTGCCTCAGCAGCAATAATTTGAATAGCTTCCTGTAATGCCTGAATAGGTGGCTGTAGCGCAATAAGAGCAGCTTCTGCCGCAAGCTTAGCCGCAATTGGGTTTTGAGTAGCAGCTAGTACAATTGAAAAGATTTTATTATATAAAGCCTTAAGACCTGCGTTTAGAACAGGAACGAGAGATTCAAATAGATTGTTGATCATCTCACCCACATATGGGTTAACTAGAGCATGTACTCTATCAACAACACCTGTAGTAAGACTCTCCACATACTGAGCATTATCAGAAAACTTATTGATCTGATTAAGCAGGTTACTCATCTCAACATTGATTGCCGTTGCCTTATAGGCATTGGGATCACAGGTATCAGATAAAGCCATCTTATCACCAATAACAGTACTGAACTCGTCAGATCGTGTAGATGGTTGTGTAGCTGAATTTGACTGATTACTTTCGTCAGGTGGAGTATTTTCAGACTTAGGTCTTTTTTCGGTGAATCCAGTATGTGGTGCGGTACTACTATCAGACGGCTCTGCGTTAGATACTTGCTCTGTTCTAGGTAGAATCCCAGTGATTATAGGCATCTGCTCATCTCTATCTAGATAAGAGATACTTACAACATCACCCTGGTTAATCATTGGAAACTGGGCATAGTTAGCCGCACCAGATCCTGCGGTCACTGGCAATAATACCTGTGCCCACGGCAAATCCCGATCAGGAAGAAGAGTCTTGTCTTCAGGGTGCTTATCGAAGATACGGACTTTGTATCTCCAAGACCATCCACCACCATTAACTTGTTTTTCCTGTGGCTCAATAGGAGCAACTCTACCAAAATACAGCCTAGATCCATTACTCATAATACTATCTCACAGATGATCGTTTGGTACCATACGTATCTCTAACAATTTTCATTGTTGTGTAAGATCCTCTGGGGTCACAATGATGATTTAATTCCTTAATCATATATAGTCCACTAATTTGCTCCTTCTCTGTGCGTGAGTTGTTCCCGAAAGAAATTTCAGGGACTTGACAATCAATAACATCACCGGCATGGAGATTACTATTGAGTGGTACCATGATACTGAGAACTTGAGTAAACAAAGTATTGTATCTCATCTTTCTCTGAGAGATATACTCCATTGGGTCAGAATTAAACCCATTCTCAACTTCATTACTAACAGTACCTAAGTCAAATACTTCAGTTAGGATCTGACTAGGTAATTCAGTGAATGATAAGTTTGCCCCAGTTAATGTTAGATCACTATCACTGAGCTTTTGTCCCAAGTTTTGAATACCTGAGATAAAACCACTACCCAAAAAGTCCTGAGATCTTTCAGTTACTCTTTGTTTGTATGGATCAAAAAATCTCCTAGCACTAGCATAAGTGCCTTTTTTTAATTGGGCAACCAAATCTTGGTTCTTTAAGATCTCATATCTAATAATTTTTAGATCTGGTGACGGTAAGTCTGGAGTGGGATGGAAGTCAACGCTATTAACATTGACCTCTGTATAAAAATAACTCGCCTTTGGGGATTGTGAAAGTAGTGTATCTACAGACTTAAACTGAAATCCCTCCCTGGTCTGATAGAAAAAGAAACCGGCACTAGAATTACCAGTTGAATCAGGTACAGATTTGCTTGCTAGTCTTATCAGCATATCAAAAGGATGCATTTGATTACCAATAAATCCAAGCTTGTTTGATGTCCTATCTGGAGTAAACTCACCTGGATTGCTAAAGTTCTCACTCACAATAGTTGAGACGTGATCACTGATTGGTGTTTCTTTTGGGAACGATTTGTATAAAAATTTAACTTCGTTCTCAAGAGCTTCTAAACTAACTAAACTCAGCTCAAAAAATTCTTTTTGAGCTTCTCTAATAACATTATTAACACCTCTAATATATAAAGGCTTATTTAAAAAATCAATAGGTATATTAGATGCTGAATTTGGTTCAACTTTAATTCTAACTGCCTCACCACCACGGAGTTTCATTCCATCATACAGGGATGCTACTTTACCAGTGCTGTCGCTAATCATTCCCGCGACATTTGCTATCTGGATCTTCGCACTTAATGTTGGGCACAAAACATCCTCATAGTAGTCAAAAGAAACCACACCGAGTCTAACGTCAGCAGTTCTACCGTCGTTACTCTCAATGGTTATTGTACTGTATAGGGATGGTTTGACCGACATTACAAGAAATTACTTCAACCCACAACTATTTAGTTAGGTTATTACACGTTCTATTTGCTTGATTACAACGACAGATGATTGACTTTGATTGGTATTAGTTCTATTAGAAGATGCTGCTTTAGCAACCTCGGTAGCCCTTTCCTTTGATTTACCAGTCATTGCTGTGTTACCTGACTTAGTAGTCTTCTTTAGTTTACCAAAGACAACATACTTGACGTATGGGTATGGATCAAATGGTCTGTTTCCACGACGCACCTCAAAGTGGAGATGAATTCCGTCACTTCCACCAGTATCACCAACCTCACCGATAGGTTGACCTGCGGTGTACTTTGATCCACTTCTGATTCCTGGGGAGTATCTTGCTAGATGCATAAAAACATACTCAATTCCACCAGACTTAATGAATAGCATATTTCCACCATCAGCGTCATATCCAAGATGGGAAACAACACCATCTAAAAGTAGTCCGCAATACCAACCAGTCTGTTCACCAGTACCGAAGTCAACACCATTGTGCATACGACCATTGCGCATACCTCTCTCAGATGTTCTTATAATAGGTGATGGTGCTTTGTAGTCTGTAGTATTGAAGTCTTTAGCGTAAAGAACTTGACTACCTATAACATTTCCTGTGCTATCAGAAGCTTTACCTACACCAGACTTTTGTGTTTGTGGGCGTTGTGTTTGTGCTACACCTTCCTTTGGAGTTGCTTCTACTTTATTATCAGATCCTCCAGTTAACGCTGCGCTAAATGCTTTATTGAGGGCAGAGGTATCTACAGTTGACTCATTTACTCCATCACCACTATAGAAACTTCTGTTACCAGCATCTGTTGGTAATCCAGCCCACTCTTGAGATAGAAGAAACTGAGCCTTGCCTGGATTATTTTTAAGCATATCAAAGTCTACTCCCTTCTTACCCTCAATAAGAGCAATAGCAATCTTATCTTGGTTCTCTGGGCTAAACTTATCCGTTGGTTTTAGCTTTGCTCTTTGTGCCTGCTCAGTAGTCAACATAGTGAACTGATACCTACCAATAGCTTTATGCTTTCCACTAGAATCCATTCCCCCAGAAGCCTCAACAGCTTTCTCCATCGTCATATTCTCCAAGCCAGGAATAATCCTTGAAGGATGCGCTGATGAATATGACCCATCAACTGATTCAGCATACGCGATGATGTTTAGAATGGGCTTCCACTTGGTATTAGTAACAGCATCGGTTTTCATACCGTACATCTCATTGGGTCCACTGTAGCTGCTTCCAGGACCCACTGCGGGTGTTGTTGCTTCGGATATAGACGCTGGAGTAACAGAATTAACAGCGTCTTTAAGAGTTTGCCTATCCTCTAAAGAACTTAGCATAATATCTAATTCAGCCTCTTCCCTACTCCAAGCATTTTGAATTTCATCAAAACCAAATCCAATACCTTCAATGTTCTCATCCAACTCAGCCTTGGCGGTCTCAAGTCTCTTTTTAGAATCCGCAAAATCAAACTCAGCTAGATTTTGGAGAAATGCTTTAGAGATCTTTAGCAATGAACTAAAAACACCACCAACAGATCTGATCATATAATTGATACTGGCACCAACAATCCTCAGTCTCTTTACAAATAGCTTAACTTTCTTAATTATTAATGGTAGATTCTGGACAGCCCAAGCCGCTAGGAGTCTAAGAGCTGCTTCAATAGGCTTCATAAGTGCGCTTTTAATCACACCAACAACGGGTTTTATTGCTCCACCAACCTTTCTAGACTCTAATGAAGCCTCTTTCTTCTGTCTTTTAGCAATTTCAGTATTCTTGGTTTCCTGAGCACTCTGATGAGTCCTCTCCAGTTTAATCTTTTTCTTAGTAGAAGCAATTTTGGCGGATGATCTAGCAACAACATTTCTACCAAGACTGAATGTTGAGCGTATTCCCCTATTAAACATCTTCGCACTACGAACCATCGCATCACCGATACGCAATGCTCCTTTTTTATTTGGACTAGGAGATACTTCAGACATAATTAATCAGGTACTAATTGATATTCAATCATAGAGAACGCTTTGTAAATCTCCATGTCTGGGTTGGATGATGAGAACATATCCACCATCTGCCCCGCAGTATTGCCAACATCCTTCGGTTGATTTGATTGTCTTAAATCACGAACAACTTCAGGCAGATTCATAATCTGGTAGTCAGTTCCTCCCATACTCTTACTCAGATCCATACCAGCAGGAGTACTTGACCCACCACTTAGTTCTAGATTTTTTGATAAACCAGTTCCACTGACCTTATATTGGTAATTCTCTGGATCCTGCTCCATATGGGCATCACCAGAAACCTGAGTTGAAGAACCATTAACTTCACTACGTTTCTCAGTGATAGCTGCTGCGGTATCAGTACCAGACGGCTGACTAATAAATGAAGTAATAGCCTCAGCAGTACCGGATCCAGTTACCTTATTTTCAGTACGCTTCTCACCTGTGAAATGTTCAAACGCACTAGCACCTATGTTATCACCAACTGCTCCGGCTAACATTGATCCGACTAGACCACCCAATATTCCACCAAGAGCAGCGCCAACAGCAGTACCAAAAAAAGGAACTACTGATCCTATAAACGCACCTGTACCAGCACCAATTTTAGCTCCACCAAGCCAACCAACAGCTCCAGCCGATCCAGATGCTAATCCACGAATAACAGCCTCTACTGGTTTTTGACCAGCCAAAAGGTTGAGTACGGAATCAACAGTAGCACCAAGGAATGGAACGCCCTTTAGCATTTTTCCAAGAGTACCTAGGAAAGTATTGCTCAATCTAGCAGCAGCACTAGCACCCTTAGGACCTAGCTTACTTAGCGGGGAAAAAATCTTTTGGATTAATGTTTTTGACTTACCACTAACCACACCCTCAGCAGCTTCAGCGCCAGCTTTAGCCTTTGCTGGGGAAGATAACATTTCCTTAGCGGCATCTTCGCCACCACTAAATGCTTTCTTAACCTTATCACCTTGCCTTTGGATCCAATTTCTCGGTTTTTGGGACTCTGGTCCTTGGACCGGGGGTCTCTGTGATCCTTGGACCGGGGGTTTCTGTGGTCCTTGTAGCTGAGGTTTAGGTGGTTGGAAGGCTTTACCGATTGTGCTGGCTGCCCCTTTTAGTAACTCACCAATTTTTTTAGTGACCGTACCAACAACATCCAAAACAAAATTACCGATCTTACTAAAGATCTTTGATGCTATGGAAGTACCTTTCTTAAATATCCATACACCAATCTTAAAAACTTTTGAGGCTATCTTACCTAGTGCTTTCTTTGCGCCAGAAAATATCCTGTCAAGTACACTCCATACACCCCTAGTCTCAAGAGCTTTATCCTTAAATAGTTGAGGTAGATTCTTTAGATTCTCTTTCCACTTGGCTAGACCTCTTTCAATTAGATCAATATTATCAATCGCCCAAGCAGCACCCAATAGACCGAGTGCTTTAATTAGTC
>WLWF01003101.1_pt1 | contig 11217 bp, 8 predicted proteins | sample 6718331 | NCBI WGS metagenome assembly WLWF01 (sample SAMN12718692, study PRJNA515312) | sponge metagenome | isolation source: marine sponge | host: Mycale hentscheli | place: New Zealand: South Island, Marlborough, Capsize Point | collected 2003-05-01
CAAGGCGCTGTCTAGCTGTATAAGCTGCCTGATTGACTGGCTCGTCCGTATCACTCACCATATCACAAAGCAAAACAAGACCGGGGTAATTGGGACTTGGGCTCTTGTAGACTCGGTAGGGTCGCGCAAAGTAAATGGCATTTCCCCGAGGTGCATAACCCGAAATATCCGCTTCCACAGACAGTGCTGCGAGACTGCTAGCCGCTGGTAATTGAATAGGTATCTCCACATCGGCTTCACTATTCTGCGTCTTATCGCGATGCATCTCTTGCGGAATATCAGCGATAACCGATTGACAACGCGGTTCGCCGCTGTGGTCAAGCCATACGTACTGATGCCAATGTTTGTTCTCAAGGGTTGTCATTTATACATCTCAGATGACTGCGTCCTAGATTGATTTGCGATGCATTAATTCATGTACGCTGGAAGCACACCCGAGTTCATGTTCTGGTACAATGGAACGCGTTGACAACCGAAAGAGGAAGGTGGGCAGCGACCGGGAGCCGGGCAAGGCGGGCATTGCGAGTCATCCGGTTTAGGACAGACTGGACGGGGGCACTCTGGGCACGCCGGACACGCAGGGCACACTGGGGGCACGATCTCCCTCTTAAGAATGTACAAATCCTCTTGACCCTTTGGAATCTTGGATTTTGGAATCCCGTGAGGCAGCGCCGATTGCGGCGATGCGTGATGCCCTCCGTGTGCACCGCCACGTCCGCTCTCACCACCTCTTGCTGATATGTGCGAATCGGGTTGGAATCCTGCTTCTCCTTGGTGCACAGGCATCATTCCCGCCGCACCTATCACGGCTCGCTCTGCGGATTTCGCAACCGCTGCGTCCGCACCCATTGCAGTCCCATCTCCCTTAGAGTCCACAGAGCTTCCGGTGCCAATACTCTCGTCAGGCGCTGAGCCAAGCGGTTGCAAGTAACCAAGCAATTGCTCCAACATTGCACTTGGAGCACTGGGAACCTTGGTTGGACCCGGCATGATAGACTGCGACGCCTGCTCGTTACCCCATGGCACTCCCGGAAACATCTTCTTTTCCTCCTTTTGTGACGGAATGTGACCCCGTGGTCCCTTTCCTTCAGGCAACCCCATCCGGGGTGAGTACTCAGGGTCCTCCGATTTACGGTTAGTTACGCCCTCTCGTTTTCGCATGTTCATTGCTACCACTGCTACAACTAAAATAACGATCAAAACAATAGGAATACCAATTTTGAGGCTCAAGCGCATCGTCTAGCATATAGAAAGGTAATCTTTGCTACAGAAGATAGTGAACCCCAATCATGAGCGCTGGGGATAATATAGAATTATTTGAATTTGCACCAGAGCCTATTGCTGATCACCCGGTCGGTTTGGCAAGTGTAAAACCCAGAAATGGTATCCAAGCTGCTACGCCCAGTAGTTCTTCCGATGTCACTACTACTACTACTCCTAATTACACTTCAATACACGTTAATGGTTGGACCGTTGAACTTGAAAATCTCTTAATTGCGTGGGCTGAAAAGGCATCTGGTTATGCGTGGCTTCATAATCGCAGCATAACATTATATAAAAACCGAAACATGTATTTAGCAGTTCCGGCTGCTATGTTTGCTTATACTAGCGCCTCTGTCACATTACTAACCTCACAGTATAGTAACTCGGAGTGGCGCACTATCGTTGCTGGCCTAGGCAGTCTAATTTCAGGCATGCTTATCCAATTTCAAGAGCTATTCACTTTCAAAGAACTCAGTGAGCAACATAGACTTAGTCAACTAGGATTTCTCTCCTTTTTTCGGGATATCAGCTGCGAATTGAGCATACCAAAACGGCAGCGTCGCGAAGCCTCCGAGTACGTTACTCTTAAAAGACTCGAAATGGATAAGCTCCTTGATCACGCACCGGATATTCCACCCAAAATTATTGAACAGTTTGATGCTAAATTTGGTCGCGTTAATACACACAAGCCCGATGTTGTCTCACGGCTCCAAACGGTTATACCGCATAATTCTCCAAAACCTCCCTCTCAAATGACTACAATGAAAAACACAACTAGTCAGAAGCAATCTAAAATTAATTTGGATTTTCGCCCAGGGCGGGAGGTGGATGTTTCTTGGGAGGCGCGCACAGACGTTAGTCAACTAATTGAAATTGCTAATTCAGACACACATAGCGACCGCGATTCTGATATGGAGACAGAACAAGGCGATGAGAGAGCATCTACCTATGCAAACTCACAATTTAACGAAGAACAACTCGTTCTGCTTCCAAATTCTTCATCTTCCAACCGTCTAGAGAATGATGGAAGCACAGCAGCCAGTTATACCCACGAAGTCAGGGTTGCAACTTTTGTCTAGCAAGCTTATTTATGCGTTAGTTGCCTTTGTAGCTCTGGTAGGGGGTGTCGTTTACAAAATGGGCTGGTTCTCTAAAGTGCCGTCAGGAGAATCTGTATCTGCTGCGGTTTCTGCTGTCTCCGCGGTCGCTAAAAACACGCCCATACTTCGTGCAAAGGTGCCAGATGTATTCGATGGGCACGTGCCGCCGCATTCAGAAGATCCACTTGTTTCCGAAACTCTTCACAAACAGGAGGCTTCACCAGTAAGCACAGAAGTTACAGAAGTCGTTTCCCAAGCATCTGCACGCGATACCGCACTTATTGAACCAGTGGTTGCAACCGAGCCAGTTTCCTCTATTAAGCTTGATAGATCATTGCCAACGATCACTCTGAACACTGATACGCCCGCAAGCGCAGAATCAGAAATATCTAACATTTCAATAAATATTTAAATATTGTCTAACTAAACTATGTAGTCCGTTCTACAAATCCAATTTTATCCACTGAGGCAGACATAGTGTCAATTAACCGCTGCGGTACATTAGTTCCGCCTGTTAATAACCCCGCTTTACGCATTCTGTTTCTTGCAGTCACGCTATGACGCGATTGACTTCCCTTCCCATCCGTGCTCTTCGTTGCACGACGGGTTTTATTAAGCGACTCTGGATTCAAGATCAAGCCTATCTTGCCTCCCTTTTGCTTACCCACTTGATACTTAATAGCCGACCTAACGACTTTTGTCTTTTTAACTGGATGCGGTGGAACTTGCGGTGATACCAAATCATTAGCAGTCTCATTCTCTGTCCTTACATCTGGAGTACTCGTTTCTGTAAATGAAACCACAGGATCATATCTTGGTTCGTCAGCTGCGTGTCGTTCAGACCGACTTGCCCTCAGCGTTTTACTGTATTTACGGTATGTAGGTAAACTACCACCCTTTAAGTTGCCCCATTTTGGTACACGCTCAAGCGAAGACGCTCTGACACTGGAGCTGGCACTTTCACTTTCCTGACTTGTTGTATCCACTGCTGATGGAGCTGAGGCTTTTGTGTTTTCCACCTCTTTAGCCATCTTTGCTTTTTGCGTTTTCATTAGCCTACGCTGCACTCGCCGCGCCATAAGATCATTTAACTGCTTCAACGCCCCTCCTATACCCCCCTTATCCTCTTTCGTATCCGCAGTATGCTTGTCTTTAAGTGGAGCTACATTTTGAGAAGCAGTACTGCCTGCCAAATCGCTCACTACAACCTTAACATCGGCGTCAGGGGATGAATTAGCAAGAGGGGGGGGTGGAGTGGTGTGTAATTGTGGTCGCTTAGGTTGATCTGTTTCGCTGATTTGCGTTCGTGCAGAGGCGCGGGGTGTGCTGGCGCTTGCCAATGCTTCTTCAACGGCGGCTTGTAACGCCGCAGATTTGCTTGCGATATCTTTTGCTGTTGGCTGGTCGGACTGAGCCGGTCGGTGCGTTGCTGGACGGGTTCTGGGCTTTGCTGCCTTTGTAGATCCACCAATTCCAAAAAGATTTAAATCCACATTTACCGTCTTGAGCTCCCCATCTCCCGTAGTTGGTGGCATTGTCTACATAGAAAGCACAAATTGAGTTAGATGGACGAACGACCCAGTTTGTAGACTGGCTTGATGGCTGCCATAGCTGCGAGCGTAGGTCATACGCTGTCACATACAATTGATGAAAAGACAACTACAACTACAAATACAAAAAGAAAGACCAAAAGGCAGGTTAATGAAAAAATGTCCGTGAAGACCTCAAAAGAGCAGTTCAATGATCTTTCTTGGAAGATTATTGGAGCTTACTTTGGCTCGAAGAGTGGTCGCCCCACACGGCTCATTCACCACCAGCTATCCTCTTACAATGCCTTTGTGGATGAATGCATTCCTGACACAATTAAAAACTACAATGCGATCTTAGCAAATAACGCTACAAGTATTGCTAAGGAACTAGCTGCGGGTGCGGATCCCGCTACCGTTAGTCTTCCTATTACTATTTCAATTAACGTCGATAACTTCAGGTTGCTGCAACCAACCATCCACGAGAACAATGGATCTACGAGCATTATGTTGCCGAAAGAGGCGCGGCTCAGGGGGTTCACATATTCTGCCACAATGTCAGTAAATCTAAATATTAAGATCACCGTTGGCTCTGGAACTACAGGTCAAAACCCACAAACATTTCATCGCACTCTTACGGATATTCATCTTGGCAAGCTGCCAGTTATGGTTGGCTCTAAGATTTGTGTTTTGAATAATTCGGGTTCTGAGCCAGCTGACCTCGGGGAATGCTCGTATGACCCGGGAGGCTACTTTATCATCAATGGCAGCGAAAAGGCTGTTTTGGCACAAAAGCGAGTGGCTAACAATGCGATCTGCTGCTACGATGTGCGGAAGCAGAACTCCAAGTGGAGCTACAGCGCAGAAGTTAGATCTGTCCCGCCAGACAGAGCTGTATCTCCGAAACAAATTTGCGTGAATTTGCTACGCCGTCCTGCTGTATTTGGCTGTCAACTTTATGTCGTAATTCCGCGTCTACAAAACCCAGTGCCACTCTTTATCCTCTTTCGTGCGCTGGGAGCGCAGAATGACAAGGAAATCTGCGAGTACATAACGCTCGGTATCAAAGAGCGTGATCCTGTTCTATTGGCTTTGCGGGGATGTGTCTACGACGCTCGGCACATTGAGGATACGGAAGCAGCACGCCAAGCGATTCTGGCGCAGGCTAAATACGCTCCCGACGAGAAATCGAATAACGCCACCGAACGCCGCGAAAAGCACTTGAATGACCTGATTGACAATGACGTTTTGCCACATTGTAAAACTACCAAACAAAAACTGCTGTGTCTTGGTCTCATGACCAAGCAGGTGCTCGAAACGTCATTCGGTTGGGCACAGCAAAGCGATCGCGACGCATATCATAATCAGCGTGCTGATACTGTTGGCGTCTTGCTGGGTTCACTGTTCCGCACTTACTATGGGCGAATGGTGAAAGACATGCAAAAGTTCCTGTCTAGCGAGATAGATAACGGTTCCTGGCGTGCCAAGAACGACTACGAAGAAATTGTCAATATGACAAACGTTTACAAGGTGCTTAAAGCAAGCAAATTGGAAACTGGGCTGCGACGTGCGCTCTCGACTGGCGACTTTGCACCGCAGGGATCTAGCTCGCCTAAGGTGGGGGTGGCTCAGATGCTGAGTCGGCTGACTTACATTAGCGCACTCAGTCATCTCCGTCGTGTTGTGGCACCTATTGAAAAGAGCGGAAAGCTCGTCGCACCGCGTCAGCTTCACAGCACATCCTGGGGCTTCGTATGCCCCGCCGAGACGCCAGAAGGTGCTGGTGTTGGTATTATCAGCAACCTTTCAGTGCTTTGCTCACTTACGCCCAGCCTCTCCACACTTCCACTAACCCCCTTTCTAGCCTCTCTTGCTATTGATGTGGAAACGCGAGCACCAAGTGAGTGTTTGGGCTTCACAAAAGTTATGGTAAATGGCGCGTGGACGCACGTAACGGATAATGGCAACGCACTGAAAAACGCACTTGATGAAGCGCGTCAGCGAAGTGTGGTTAACCCTATGATCTCCGTTTCCTACGACCGCTTGGAAGACATTATCCGGATTTGGTCTGACGCAGGACGCTTCATTCGCCCTCTCTTGCGGGTCGAAAATAGCAAAGTGTTTATTGGCGATAGCGATTGTAGCACATGGCTTAACCTGACTCTGGGCAGTGGTGACCGCAAGGCATCGGTTAGCTACGTTGATCCCGAAGAACAACGCACTTCGCTAGTCGCTATGCGTCCAGGCGAAATTAACCATCGCCACACACATTGCGAGATCCACCCCAGCACCATCTTTGGAATTCTGGCGTCATCCATCCCCTTTCCCGACCATAATCAGTCTCCCAGAAACACCTATCAGTGTGCCATGGGTAAGCAAGCGATGGGTGTTTACGTTACAAACTACGCAAAGGGGCGAACCGACAAGACGGCTTATGTATTGGCAACGCCGATGCGTCCGCTGGTTGACACACGACTTACTGACATTCTCAAGCTGAATGACTTGCCTTCCGGAGAGATGTTGATTGTGGCGATTGGAACCTACACGGGCTACAATCAGGAGGACTCTATTATCTTCAACCGAGCCGCTATCGAAAGAGGGATGATGGCTGCGACCATATACGGAACGGACAAGAACGAGGAGCGCAAGGGTGTTGGTGATGATGAGATCCGTGGAATTCCCAACCCTGCTGAGACTCGTGGGATGAAGTTTGCGAACTATGATAAGATTGGTGCCGACGGGCTTGTGCCGCACAACACACACTTGCAGAACAAGGACATCATCGTTGGCAAGTACTCGCAGATCCGGGCGAATCGGAACGATCCCACTAAAACGGTGAAATTCAAGGATTCCAGTGTGATGTTTCGGTCCAATGGCGAAGACTGCTACCTGGATATGAACTACACAGGAACCAACGAGGATGGGCATGCCTTCTGCAAGGTCCGAGTTCGGCGGCTTCGTCAGGCGAATCTAGGCGATAAGTTCAGTTCTCGTCACGGGCAAAAGGGAACCGTTGGGCTCATTCTGGACGAAGCGGACATGCCTTTCATGGCGGATGGTGTGCGACCGGACATCATCATCAACCCCCACTGCATTCCAAGCAGGATGACTATTGCCCACCTCAAAGAGACACACCTTGGTCTTCTCTTGCTACATCTTGGAAAGCTAGGTGACGGCACTGCGTTCGGCGACATGCCGGTGTCCAGCGTTGCCGAGGCACTTGCGCGGGCGGGCTTGTCGCCCTATGGCAACCAGGTGCTGCACAATGGCTTCACTGGTGAACAGATTGAGACGAAGATGTTCATGGGACCCTGCTTCTATCAGAGGCTGAAGCATATGGTGGCGGACAAACAGCACTCCCGAGGAACTGGACCACGGGTGGTGCTGACGCGACAGCCGGCGGAAGGGCGGTCGCGAGATGGTGGATTGCGATTTGGAGAGATGGAGCGGGATTGCACAATTTCGCACGGTGCTTCGCGATTTACCAAGGAGCGACTTTACGATGTATCGGACAAATACGAGATGGTAACATGTGGCGATTGTGGAATGCCGGCGATTTCAACTGTTCCGAAGGAGTCGGGAAGAGCGTTTGGGCATGCGGGCGGAGCGACGTCGCAGGCATTGCAGGATAGACAGATTCATCATTGTCGGTTGTGCGAGAACAGGAGCAACTTCAAGGTGGTGGCGGTGCCGTATGCCGCGAAGCTGTTGTTCCAGGAGCTGACGTCGCTGAACATTGTGCCGCGGTTCATCACGATTTGAGGAGCTATAGATTCTGGCGAACTACTTGGAGCTTGTGAAAAACTTTTTTATCACTTTATAGCAACGAATTATGTCCGGCAGACCAATAACGCGTAGCGCAAAAACGCCTAGCGTCACTCAAGGCCCTAAAGGCGCTCGGAAGGCAGATGCACCTTTAATAACAAAAAAGGCTTCGCGGACTAATAAAACTCCAAGTATAACTAATGCACCACCAGAAGGGATTTTACCTGCGGAGGTAAAAAGAATAATTCTCGAAAAGCAAAAAGAAAAAAAAAAAAAAGAGCAGGAGCGAAATATTAAGAAAAAAGCGGCAAGTAGAGGATTTGATTCGGAAGCTGCCGGACCAGCAGCAGCTGCACCAGCACCTTCACGGAAAGAGGCAGAGGCATTACGCAGGGCAAGAGCAGCAGCAACTCTTGAAGGTATTGGAGCAGCAGTGATTGCTCCCGCTATAGCCCCTGGTGCTTGTCCACTTGCAGGGGCTGGGCCCATTGTTATTGCTGACGGCGAACACTACAAGCTTAGGGAGTATGAAGCGTGGTTAGCAAGCAAAGAGATGGACCCCGAACTATTAAAGGATTTTATAGAGTATGAAAAAGCCCGATTTGCTGAAATCAATGCAGCAAATGAAGTTTATAGCCCACCAGAGCGCGAGGGCGCTGTAAGAGAACAGTTGAATAGAAGCGCTGAATTAATGGTTAGACAGTTATCGATAAACAACATCAGTCAAAGACTATATGGAATAACTGCTGCAATTACATATGGTCGTTTACTTCATTTAGCTGGAGCTACTAATTATATAAATGAATTAATTGATACTGCTATGACAACTGAGGGAGTTCCCGGAATTATACTTGACACATTAGCAATTATAAGGTCTAATAGAATACCGGAGATTGCGGTTGGAGGAGTACTCCAAAGTGAGACTGTTATGCAAGTTGCTGGCACTCTAAATGGAATGGCCCTAATTCGATTTGCTATGAATATGAATGATGAATTGCTAAATGACCTTCCAGAAGAAGTAATACAAGCCAGATACCCATCCGGTTATAATATTGTTAAGCAACTAACAGATTCAAATTTACCTCTTGAACAACAGCTTGAAATTATTAAGGGATTTGTTTTACGTGTTACTAACGAGATTATAGAACAAAGTGTGGAATTAGTTGAGGGAGCGAACCCTTATGATACGGTGCTTAAGACATTAAGCGATCCCGAAGTAGCTGGAGCGATACGTGATAAGGCGTTTAGATATATTCAAGAGGCGATCCATAGCGCTGCGCATCATACTCAGACTGAAGCTACACTACGAGCTCAGAGGGCACGTTTGGCACAAGTAGATAAAGGCTCTCCTTTTCAAAGAACCGATGAAACCGACGCTGTTGTTCTTCCACAGGCCGAGCCAACTCTATTGGACTTCACGAGCGAGCTTGCCTCAAGCGCTGCAGCTAGACTGTTAGGCTTAACACGCGATCTTGTTAAAGTGGCGTTTTTAGGAAGCCCTCCTGACCCATCGGGAGCAGTGCACCGCGCTTTTCATTTTGTGGCATCGGGCATGTATAATGCTTACACACAATATTGTCCTGGTATGCATGGGCGGGCGGTTGATAGAGCATTTCAGCAGTTAGTCCAGAAAGAACAAGAAAATATTGCGAGTGAGCTCACTGATGATGAAATAGCTGCCATAGCCGAAATACCATATTCAGCACGAGCATTACAAATTCGAAACGCTAAAATGACTGAAGCAGAAAAACTTACGTTTTACAAAGCCCTTCAAGAAGGAATCGATGAATATTTAAAAAAAGACGCTTCCATTCATGATTCACAAAACGTCCTGCCGCCATCCTCCCAAGGCGGCGCACGCAAGCGCAAGCACCACAGCACGCGCTCGAGCAATTCATCCAAGTCAAGCAAGAGTGGCACGCGCAAGCACGGAAAGAGCAAGAGGGTAAAGAAGGGCGGTGCGAAAACGCGTCACATGCGCCTCGCTCCCGGTGCTGGACGCCGCACGCGCAAGCATTCCAAACGGGGTCGCAAATAAGTTTTTTAACACAATTAAGTAAGAATGATCTATCCGGTGCGTTTGGGATTAACTCTAGGCATTATTTGGGCAACTAGTGTATTCTTGCTTGCTATCATTAACAAGACCAACCTCACGGGCATCCGCTACGCCGGGGAGTTCTTTGACGGCATCGGCTCCATTTACCCGGCGTGCCGATCTGGCAAACCCCGAGACATTGCAATGTGCACCGCCATGGCATTCGGCGACACATTTGCCCTCGGTCTCATCATCGGACTGCTCTACAATGCTCTTCGCATCAAGGTCTAGATAGTCACCAATTACCGCTAAAATAAATATTGCGTTCTATTAGCAGGATATGAAGGCACACATCGTGGCACTCGTCATCATCGCGGTTATAGCCATCGCAGTACTAATCTATGTTGAGCAATCGGGTGCGCAAACCACACGATTGCAACTTCAAAAACTGATGAATGACAATGGAGAAATTGGTAAAATCATGGGATTAGATTCTGATGGCGATGATGAAACGCCCGAACCGGATATGGATGCGTGCGATTGCGCACCGGCTGAGTACCCAGTAGACGTTGCGAACGAGATCCCCACATCAAGCTCGGCTGTGTCGGAAAAGCGACGAGGAGTGGCATCCGGTATTGTCTTGCAAGGCAAACCCACCGCTCCTCGTGCTCGCCCAGTCCAACCACGCGGCATTGTCGTGGCTCGCCACGCTGCTGATCTCGCAGGACAGGAAGCATTTTAAGAATACAATGAACACACATTTTCCTTATTCCATCATTCTGAGTACTCCAATCGCCAACAGAGCAGTCACGCCGCCGGCTATCCACTCTTCCGGAGTGGGCAACAAGGTGGCTGCACGATTTACACTGACCCTCTTTCGTTGAACCCCACCAGGTCCCAACTGATGTGGTTCCCCGCGTCCCCCAACTAAAGTCTCTGTGCACGGCTCACCAGTGAGTGGGTTACCACTATAGGGCTTCCCAAACTCACACGGATCCATGCCTGACAGCTCAGCATCCGCCACCCATGCACCTTGATTACGCTTTACATTATCGTCACCAATTGTCTCCATCGTCACATATGAGCACGGCGGATTAGCGCCCTGCATAAAGCCACCGAGCAATGCAAGAGGGTTGAGTGCCTCTGCGGATTGCATAATTCCGGGGACTAAACCACGAAATTGTTTAAAGTCAACGCCTGTAGCCGACGAGACGAATGGAATGTTGCCAGTTGGCACGTTGTTAATGTAGATGGAGCGAGGAGCGTTGCCATCCTTGTCCAAACTGGGACATGGATTGAGCGCGTTTCCATTGATGTCCATACATTTCACTTTGTCTGAAGGCTTGCAAGTCAGTCCTTGAATGGGCACAAAGTATTTGTTGCCGAGTGGCTGCCCTGTCGCCGAGGCATTCCCTGTTCCTTCAATAAGTATTTGAACATACGACATGATTCCCTCGATGTCAGATGCGAGAACGTCCATCCCCCCGTTCCCGGACATTCCCATTTGAGAGGGATTTTTAACAACTTT
>WLWF01003102.1_pt1 | contig 11217 bp, 7 predicted proteins | sample 6718331 | NCBI WGS metagenome assembly WLWF01 (sample SAMN12718692, study PRJNA515312) | sponge metagenome | isolation source: marine sponge | host: Mycale hentscheli | place: New Zealand: South Island, Marlborough, Capsize Point | collected 2003-05-01
TATTGGGTTCCACTCGATGTGAATTAACCCACATTTTTTTAGTTGGATTTATTTCAAATACATCCATCAATGATTTATCCCAATTTTTAGTAACATAAAAATCAGAATGTAAAAACATTATAAATTCTGTTTTAACCCTGTCTGCACAAAAGTTCATTCCTCCACCAATACCTAATGGTATATCATTTTTATCAATATAATATTCTAAGTCATACTTGCTACTATTTTCTTTTAACCATTCATTTGTTCCGTCCGTGCAATTTTCTGCGTGGATTATAAATGTAGAGTTATTATAAAAGCTATTTTTTCTAACAGAATCTATGGCTATTTTAAGATATTCTAAGTTATTATATGTACTAATACAAAATGTTATCATTTCCATAAAAATTATATTTTTCTCCATAACTAAACAAATCTTTATATTCTTGAGCAAACTCAGAATTTTCAAAATGATTTACCATGTTATTATAATTATCATTCCAATATTGTTGTTTAGTTATTGATGTTAATTTATCAGTCTGAACTGTGTAATTTTCTAAGTGACAAACTGTTAGAGTATCACTTACTCCTATATTAAAATTATTCCTATTAGCAATAATGCACTCATGGAAATCAGTTCCATAACCAAGATATAATAGATCTGGAAATGGATATAATTTTTCTACCATTCTTCTTGAAAAGATAGGAGACTGATCATCAATATATTTAACTTTCCTTACTCCTTTAGTCCCCCAATTATGAACTGTTCTCCATTTGCATTGCTCTATTTTACCATTTATTACAGATGGATTTGACGCCATTGCTCTTTCTCTTAATCCCACAGTTGTAAACTTACCCACAGTTTTCTCATACTCTCTTCTTGATAAATGTATTTGATCATTTATTCTTACTGCAAAATCACTAACATTATAAGACCCTTTAGGTAATTTAAATTCTGTTTTATATTGTTTTACTATATGTAAATCAGTAGTCCATACTCCTTTATTAGGTTCATCATAATCAATTGTTACATCTCCAGTTTTTGGTGATTGAATATGAATACTACAATTTGAATCATTAAAAGCATTAGCAAGACCCCAAGACCCTTGTCTTAAAAGTTGATTTAGTGATAATGTATTTATATTTGTTCCAGTAATCCAACTATTTATACCAGTTCCTGACGCCCACGGTTCTTTTTGATTTGTTAAAGAATAAACATCTGTTTTGTTTTGTTCTCCTGCTTTAATTCCTAATACTTGAAGTCCTGTTGAGTCTTTACTTTGATATGCTGTGGTATATGTGCTTCTATTTGTTTGGTTTGTAAATGGTATTCCTAAAAATGGTACTTGTGTATTAGTCAAATTCTCATAATCACTATGAACTTGATTATCATTTTCAATATTTACTTTTACTAATGCACCAATATTAGCAAAATCATTTAATACCATATATGATTGTGCTTTTTTGGTATATTCAGGTGATGGGAAATTTCCATCAGCAAAATTATTAGCACATACTCTTGTCTGAAATGGTTGTGCTAAATAAACATAATCATCAGCAGTAGGTTTACATGTCCAACTAGCAAACTGATCTCTTCTTCCTGCTTCTATAACTTCATTTACTCCACCTACATCAGGTTGTCCATTTTCTCTAGTATCAGCATCATATTGAAATGGTGTGTAATTATTACCACAAGCACTCCATAAAAATGATAATCCAGTATTTGCTTCTCCATATAATCTCTGACTATCCACAGAATTAGGGTATTTAGTGGTTTGATAATTGTCAAAATTAGTATTAGGATTTGGTCTTCCAGGATTTGGGTCATCAACAGGAACTAATTGTGGACTTTCTGAATAATCAGTTAAACACATTTGATATGCTCTCATCTGTTGAACCCTATTTGTTTGAAGTTGGTTATCATAATTATATAATCCACCTATTACAGCACCATTTAATCTATTATTATTTGGATAATTTGAATATCCATTCTCAAATTCCGTTGAACCATGTCTATTTACAGTAAATGTTGAACCATCAGGATACCTAAATACTTCATTTCTACTTTTTACTGCTGCTGGATTTACAAAATCCCATATATAACATTCCATTTCACCATATTGATTTCCGTCTGTTCCGCTTGGTGCAGATGTTCCATTTGGTAATGTTATAGTTTCATAAGTTTTTATAAATAATGTTGAATTATCAATATCATTTAGTGTATGACCTCTTACTGCCAAAACCTTACCAATTACTGATTGCGGCCCAGCAGCATATCTTGGATAACCATATCTATCAACAGAACCATCATCTTTTACTGGTTCATTAAGTCCTCTTGGATTAGTAGGATTTGCTGGAATACTTTTTAACCCATTACTATCATATCCACTTATATAATAAGTTGCTATATAATCACCAACTTGCCACGGTAAACTAAAAAGTTTATTTGGCCATTCCATATCATATTTTATTACACTTGGTGCTGGTGCAGGTGGATTTCTTGAATCAATAGGAGGTGCTTCTACTAAATTATAAAAAGCAGCAATACTTGTAAATAATGGTACTCTTACCAATTTACATAAAGTTGATATATGAAATTCTCTTGGTATTGATACATTATTAAATTCAGAGTTATATGTCCCAGGAAAAAACTCTGTTTCTGTTGCTTGTGTTGTAGGGTAAAATTTAGTTACATCTGTTTCTGTTTGTGTATCTCCTCCCCATCCTATTTTTTGACTTCTATCTCCATCTAATTTATTTTGATTATATTGCATCATACCATTCATAAGTCCTAATGAACCTTCACCATAAAGTTGTGCTGTAGTTAATATTAACCAATCAGAAATTCTTGGACTTAATGTCTTAACCACATTATCTAATGTTGCTAAACTATTTTGATCTGTTGTTAATTGTTTTGTATAACCAGGAGGTTCTACTCCACATGCATCAGTTGAAAAGACTGGTTCTGCTATACTTCCTAATGTTATTTGATAATCTAGTCCAGGAGTCATTACGGTTTCTGCTGTAATATATGGTTGATGAGTAAATATAAAACTCTCATCAGTAACCTCAATAGTATCTCCTCCTGATTTCTCCTGAATAAATGAACCCAATACCCTTAAAGTATCTCCAGGATTCATATCTATACCGCCACTAAACTCATTTATCCACTCTGCTTCATCAATTTTTACTGATGCATTATCTCTACTACACTCATATACAAGATTTTGAAAAGATTCACTCATATTATTATAATAAAATATAATTATATAAGTTTTTAAATGAAAGTAATTAGTAAAAAGTTTATAAATCAGATACAGTTACACCTTGTGGCGTAATTACCATACTTCTTCTGTATTCAATAAAGATATCCAAATCTATCTGTGCTTGTGTATCAGTAGCAGGGACAGCAGGATTTGATAGTGTTTTCTCACATTCATATTGAATCTCAATAGGAGCACTACCAATTCTTTCACCATTACCAGGTGTAGATCCTAATTTAGGATATTTCATCAAAGGAATACCAATAACATTTTTAGTTCCAGGACACCACCTTCCAGTTTCACCATTATTATTGTCAGTATTATCAGCAGCACCTAACACACTTGAATTGTTAAGAATATTATTAAGATTAGCGTCGTAGTTCATAGCATCATACTGGACTGGTAGAGCAGCATATTTATCTTCACATTCAGTTAAATAGTGGTAAGCAGTAGCAGCATTATCTACATCTCTATTGTATAATTTCTGATTGTTAATAAAACAATTATATTTTTCATTTCTTGTCGCCACACTTCTAAACTGGATAAACTGGTCGTTTCTATTATAAGGAACACCATTTAATCTCATATTTCTCTCTCCTTGAGTTGCTACACTAGGTCTTTTAACTAAATATATGTTTTGAACTTCTTTACCTGCCATACCTATTAAATGAGTAGATCTAACTACTCCATTTACTGCAACATTAGTCTGTGCTGGATTTATACCTTTAGTTAATACTACTTCTCTAAAATTCATAGTCATACCTCTTTGAACTTGATTCATGACATTCATTCTTTCTTGGTCGTCATAGTGGAGATAATCAAGTGATAAAAATGGAGTAGCAGCAAAAGATGCTTCCATACCAGTAGTAGCAGCAGCAAGGTCAGGATTGAATGGGACTACTGTATTAGCAGATATATCCTGAACTTGAGTAGCATTAGCAACTGAAGGAGCCCATTCAATTTCTAATTCAACCTGTGCCATCGCTAAAAGTGGCAACTGATTCTCCTTAAAGAATGGAAATATATCAGATAATCTCACAGCAACTTCAGGCCCTCTTCCAGCATTAGCAACATTTCTTAATCTTTTTGCAGTTTGTTTAGTATGAACCACATCAGCATTTACTGTTCCTTCCGCCTGACAACCATAAATATTTTGCTGGTCTAAATAGGGATTAGATATTTGACTAAAACCTTCTACTGCAGATGGAGCAACACCTGCTAAAAATCCAGCATTAGCAGCAGCACCAGGTTGGGCGTTTAATACTTTAGTTAAAGCAGCATTCATAGAACCATGTCTAACATCAATTACATTCTGTTGATAGTCATGAGAGTTAAAACCACTCTTTAATGTGGCATATAATCCTGCTTCTGATACTTGTGAAAGGATTTGACCTCCGCATCTAACAGTAGCTCTTCTAAAACAAGCAAGACCTCCACTCCATAATGGAAAAGATAATCTACCATCTGTTCCAGGATTATTAGCATCACCACTTACAATTTCAAAATTTATTGTGGCATTAGGTGCATCAAGAATACCTGACGCTGGAAACACCCACCTAGTTGAACCTCCACTAATAATATTATAATTATGAGATACAGGATCTAAAATTTTAGTTTCAACATTTACATTAACCGCTCTTTCAAGTGGTTTAGGTTGAAGAATATCAGGGATAGACATACTATTTTCTGTTAATTCGGTCATATAGTATATATAAATAAAATAATTTAAAAAATTATAAATATCAATTAAGAATTATTTTTGAACTGATATTCCATTTGGGGACATCATTAGCACTTGCTTATTTAAAAAGAATATATATAATCCTAAAGTGGTTGCTACAGTACCATTAAGTGTAGCATTATTAAATTCACAACTCCATACTGTCTGTGAAAAGTTTTCACCAGCACCATAAGCATCATATAATATACCTGAACCATCAATAGTTCCCTTATCATTACCAGCATTATTCTGTGTCTGTGTTCTATCAGTTATACCACTTGAAAAAGTATTATAACTTAACATAGTTCTTCCAAATCTTCCTATAGGATTAGTTGAAAGTGCTTCTAAATAATTCTTATCAACCATTTCTCTACCTTGTAAACTGGTTCTATTTGCTCCTGCTATTAAATTATTACTAATTTCATCATTAAACAATCTGTATTGGTTAGGATATAACAAACCATTTTTACTAAATCTTAATTCTTGTAATTGTCCCATATTACTTAATCTGCAAGAGTTATTATTCTGATTACCTAATTCATTAGTATTTATAGCATTCATAAAAACACTAGACACCCTAGATAATCCAGGAGTAATTGATACAACTGATGCTGATGAGTTTAATGTTTGGAATATACTAGTAATGCTATTAAATTCAAACTGACTTTGAGATACTTGCTCCATCATTTCAAATGCTGGTACAGTTAAAACTAAATCACTTAATTTAAACTGGCACGGGCCTGTAGCACCGCCTCCAGCATTAGTAGCAGCATCACTACCAAAGGCAACAGACACAGAAGGTTTAAGTAAAATTTCAATAGTTAAACCTCCACAACCATTAACACTAATATCTATATCTTTACCACTTTGTAATATACCACAATATAAAGGAGATGAAAATGATTTACCCTTAGCGTTTTCTTGTGCTACTACACAATTTCTTGCTAAAAAGTTATTAGTTACATGTGCTCCTTCATGGAATAATTCACAATTTATATCATTCTCACCATGTTGTCCACTTACTATTGATGGAATAATTCTTGAATAATTAGTTACTCTTTCTAATACACTATTTAATCTCTTACTTGAGATAGTTACATGATCTATACAATTATGGAAATCACCAGCAAACCCATCTCTAAAGTTATTTAATAAACCACCTACTTGTGCTTCATTTCCTACAGTTCCAGTAAAATAAGTTACTTTACCATTTATTCTTAAAGATGATAAATCCAACATAGTTGGCATTTCAGTTGAACTTATATCAAACTTAATTAGTGGTAATCCACTTGAGGGACTATAATCACCACTTGATATAGCATTAACTGGATTTAATTGCAGATAGCGTTTTTTCATATTAGGTAAACTCATTTTATATAATATGAAAATATAATTTTTTTAAAAATAATTATGAAATTTAACTTAATATCTAACCACAACTCCAGCAGGCGTGATTTCAAAAGTTCTGATATGTGATACAAAGTTATGTAAAAGTTTAAGATTACCAGCAGCACTATAATTAAGATATAATACACTACTAATTCCCATTAAATTCTGGCTGGTTCCATACGGGCCTAAAACTCTACCTAATGCCCAGCATCCCATCTGTTGAGAATCTTTAGTAATAAAACTTAAATTTCTGCAAGGTATTCCAGCAGCTTGTAATGCTTTCTCCAATTCATATCCGTGTATAGCACCAAGATTAGTTCCTAATGCGTAAGGAGGAACTGCTTTTGTTACACCATAAGCAGCTTGGTCAGCTGGGGTATTAAATGCTTCTCTTTCTAAATCAACTCTTCTATCAGGTGATAAAATATTATTTATTTGGAATTGATAATTGGAAGCATTAAGATATTGACCCATATTGTTATTTCTACTATTTAATGAAGTGGTTTCTGATTGGTCTACTGGAACAGATATAATTGCTTTAACTCTTGATAAGTCAGCAGGAATTATATTTGTTGAATTAGTAACAGCACCAGGTATAGCAGTCATATAATCAATATATGATAAGCAGTCAATAGCATATTTACCTTTCTGAATAGATTTAGCCATAGCTTGAGCAAATTGAGGTGGGGGCACAACTTTGGGAACTATAAGTCTAGGATTCTTCCACTGATAATTTGGTTGATTATTTCCTAGTAATCTACCATTAGCATCAGTTTGGAAAATTCTAATTCCTGTTGCTTGATTTCCTCCTCCGCCTCCAGCAACTAAAACATTTACACCAAAAGATATTCTAAATTCAGTACCATTTTGTTCTATGGCGGTAATTGCTCTACCAGCACCTGCTATAGTTGCGTCTATAGATTGATTATTATTTTCGCCAGTAAGTCTACAGAATTGACCAACTTTAAATGGACATCCTGATACAATATTATTATTAGGATCTGTTGATAAAGTTTGACCTGCATCTGCTCCTATCGGCCCCCACTGAGCAGCATTATTACCATTAACAACAACATACTCTTGAGCAACTGGAACAGGTGTACCGTCTTGAGGTTGGTCTTCACAAGGTAATCCAGCAGCACCTCCAGCACCTTCAAGAGTATTAAGACACTCATCAGCAGGTCTTAAAATGATTTCCACTTCAAGGGGCATTGCCATTAAAGGAAATGATTTAGGGTTTTGGAATATACCACCTAAAATAGGTATTTCAACTTGTCTATCAACAGTTCTAATAGTATTATTACCAGCAATAGTAATTTGGGTTGCGTTAGTTACAGCAGCATTAGGAACATGATATGGTGAATCAATAATCCTATTAGACTTCATACATCCTTCAAGTCTTGCTCTTTTGTTTTCAACTCCATCATCACCTGAAGCACTATGGTGTAATTTAGCATATAAATAATAATTATTTAGTTCTTCTAAAACTACACCATTTGACCTTATAGTGCATCTCTCAATAAACATTTGGGCTCCACCAATTCTATCAGGAATATATGGGGCAGATGCTTGTCCTGCTGTTCCATCATCATCAGGTGCTAATCTAACACTTGTAAGAATTCTTGCATTCTTAAGATTAGCAAAACCTACATTTCTAGGTAAATCAAAATATAACTGTTGATTTGGGCCAAAATTAGTACCATTTCTACATGGAACTAATACAGATTCTACACCAACTTGGACGGCTTCTGATTTGGGTCTAAACATTATATAATATAAACTAATAAAAAAATATTCATAAATAAATTAAGAGAAATTTAAATAAATTGTTTATTGTTGTAATCCACCAAGAACACCCCTATACTGAGAACTATCTAGAGGTCTACTTGATACTATACCTACTTGTGGTGCTTGAGGCATAGGTGGAGGTGGAGCAGGTGCTTTCTCTTTTCCTTTTTCTACTAAATCAGCAATCAATCCTCCTACTGCTGTTAGACCCATTAATATCTCTCCTGCTCCTGGTAGTAATGCTTCAGCACCTTCTACTGCTCCCACAGTTCCAACACTTTTTGCTATTGATTTTGCTTTCTGTCCTGCTGATAAAGCACTATCTCCAAGTGTTTCAGCAGTTCCTAATACTGCACCTGCTCCTGGTGCTACAAAATCAAGTGCGGTTGTTCCTACTGCTCTTGCTACATTTGCTCCTTCATTTTTACCACCTTCTACAGCAGCACTTGCTATACCTAATGTATCCAATCCTGCTGCTAGTCTTCCACCCTCACCACCTTCCAAAAAACTTAAACTACTTTCAGGATTACTATCTGAAACATTACTTCTTGCAACTGGTTGAACTGCTCGTTGTAATGAATCTTGTGTTAATGTGGGTGCTGGTTCTTTTGGTGCTACTAAACTTTCTTGTGCTCTTGCTGGTGTAGGAGGTCTTTCAATAGGTTGTTGCGGTTGTGTCCCTTGTGCTGCTACTCTAAATGGTGTGCTTCCTAATGATGTCCCTCCTCGTCTATATGTTCCAACTGGTGATGGTTCGGCTGCTACTGCTGGTGCTGGTATTGCTGGTAATGGATTACCAAATACATCTTCAGTTTGTTCTGTCTGAGTAGATATTGGTTCAGCTGCTACTGGTTTTGGTGGTTGAAAAACAGGTTCTCTTTGTTGAAATAAATCTACTTTATCCGCCATACTCCCTGATTGTGATATAGTATCTAACATACTTCTAGTTTGTGGAGTTAATCCAAATGGTAAATCTCCTTCAGGGTCTACTGTTTCAGGAACTGCTTGTCTTTCACTACTACCCTGTCTTACTTGAACTTCAGTTACTGGTTCTCCTGTTTCTCTACTTACCATTCTTCCCTGTTGAGGGTCATATCTATATCTTGATGTATTAAAATCACCACCTCCTCCCCCTATACCTTCACCTCCTGCACCTCTTGTCTGAATACCTTTAGTAACTGTTGCTACAAATTTAGCACTTGAACTTTTAGGTGGTGCTGCTTCAAATCCCACATTATCAGGAAAGTTTTTAGGGTCTTCATCAAATTTAGTATCTGCAAGTCTTTGTCTACCTGCTGCACTTTTTGCTAACATATTTCTTATATTTGTTAATTGTTCTTCTTTTGATAATACATTACCCTTTGAATCTATACTTTCTCCAGTATCTACTTTATTGTTTTGAGCATTAAGTGCTTTACCATATTTATATCCTCTATACGCCATGTGTGCTGCTATTCCAGCAACTTCTGCACCGCTAGTTCCTAATAGATTATTGATTTGGTCTTCTGCTGTCTTATGAATTTGTTTTCCTATATTACTACTCATTACACCATTTAAATGGTTGCTTATATCCATATTATTTAGTTGTTCAAATCTACTATTAAAATTATCAGATTGTTCTTGTAAAGTATTAAACATTTGAGCGTCCATTTTTATATAAACTATTTAGATATTTTTATTTTATCATTATTTATTGTATCAGCATTTGGTGGTGTCCAAGCATTTCCATCATCATCATATTTTCTCCACAATAATTCAGGACTACTTCTATTAGCTCCGTGGGCGTATAAACTTAAATTTCTAAAATCACAAACTAAACAACCATATTTTATACTGGTTGCTGTTTCATAATGTTCTCTAAAATTTTCCTCACCACCAAAAAAACTATGGAACTCCTCTATCTGTTTATATTCTTTCATACTTGGTATATAATAAATAACTGATATAGTAGTATTTGCTCTTAATCCTGAGGGAATACCTTTTAATCTTTGTAATGAAAAAATAGCAATACTTTGTAAATGTCTAATTACTGAACTAAATTTTGATACATAAGATCTATGACTTTTAAAACTATCTAAACAATCATCAAACAATACTAATGATAATCCCCTCTCATCTTTTGGTATACCCATTATATTATTATAAATACCTTTCAGTAATTCATCTGAATAATCTTCCTCTATGAAATCCATAGCATCTTTAAGATAACATGATGAGTCATCATTATTTATTGTGGGTGATATACAATATGTTGCACCATCAAAACAATCTTTAAAACATTCCTCTGATAATATCATATTATTTAGATATACAGATTTACCTGAACCTGGCGGCCCTAATATAATACAATTACCTCCACCTTTATTTATTAGTTCATCAAATGGTTTTGGTAATTGCTTATTTACTTTTATAAAATCATTCTGTTTTTTTATTGGATAAATAGTAAACCTACCTTTTTTTATTTTTTCTTTTTTCATTTAATTATATTATAGATATTTATTTTATGTTTTTTTGATTGCGTATGTTCTCTTAATCCGTCTTTTCTTACTTTCGCTCCACACTCACAAATAACTTTTATGGTTCTTCTTTTTTCAAGCAATTCTTGTTTATTTTCTTTATACCATATATTTACTCTGTTGATTGCTTCTGCTTTTTTTTCTTTTATAGTTTTTCCTGGTATTAATATATTTACACATATATTATTTTCAATATAATACCTTTCCCTTTTATATAATTCTTGTTTATCTTCAAATTCTATTTCTTCAACTTTTTCATATCCATAATTATTTCTATTGATAATAATACTACTTGTTGTATTATTCTGTCTTCTGTGTTGTCCTATTCTATCAATAAAACATTTATTAGTTGATGAACCATAATAAACTAAATTATTATCTTCTTTATCAAAAATTTTATAAATATATCCCTTCATTTTATATAATATGGTTTTTATCTTTTAAATCAATTTTTTTTAATCACTATCCTCTAAACCAAAAAGAGAATAATAAGGGTTCTTCGGTTTCTTCGGTTTTACTGGTTCAGATTTAGGTATATATCTTTTTGGGTGTTGTTGTGCTG
>WLWF01003103.1_pt1 | contig 11205 bp, 8 predicted proteins | sample 6718331 | NCBI WGS metagenome assembly WLWF01 (sample SAMN12718692, study PRJNA515312) | sponge metagenome | isolation source: marine sponge | host: Mycale hentscheli | place: New Zealand: South Island, Marlborough, Capsize Point | collected 2003-05-01
CCATCGTCAATACTTTTAACGATATAGGTTAATATATTTGTTTGTACATTAAGAGATACTATAAGGTCTAACTTTCCTGTTGGACTTGGTGTAAAGCTTGAGTCGTGAATGAACCAATACAACGTCTCGTTACCTCCGTCCTCATACGCCCCAATACACCTTGCATTGGCACTCAATGCATCTCCATTGTACTGCAGCTCAGTTAGTTGTGTGTTGCCCTTACTGTTCTCCACAGAACCAATCTCAGAGTCTTCAGTAGAACCTAAGCGTACATTTAAGGCATCAACATACTGACCATTGGGTAAAAGTCTCTCATCGATACTTTTATTCATTACCCCCTTTATAAAATTTCTTTGCGTGTTAGCCATATTATTTTAGCCATTTATTTTGTCCTCTAAGATTCATTAATAATCTACCGGGATGTATATTACTTATTCTAATCTTTGCATTTCTTAAAAGAGAACTCTTTCTTTTTCTTGCTCTTGCAATCACATACTCCTGTACGTTTAGCTTTGAGCTTAGTATAGCGTACTCAATGTAAGCGTATATATAATCTTCAAACATCTTGTTCACACTAACCTCTGTATTGTCACCGTTCTCCATTCCATCGGATACATACTCAAGAACAATACTCTCGTTAGCCATATCAGAACTAAAGTTTATAACGCCACCCTTCTTGTTTATACTGAACGTAGGATTTGCGTTAGCAGTCTCTGTATTTAAACCAAACCGAGCTCCTATCGCATAATCAAAATACCACATCCCATCACAACAGTAACCTTCGTATCCGTTAAATGGACTGTTAGCATTTAAGTATATAGACTTCTTGCCGCCTGTAATCCTATCCATATCTAAGTTAGAATGCTCAGGGCTTAAGGCGTTACCGTTCTCATCAAATAGAATCCTACAGTTATTGTCTTGTAGATACGCATCACTCCAATTAGTCTGAATGTTTTCAGTTAGAGGATATAGCAATCCATTCTTATACATAGATACCCTCACCCAATTCACATAGTCAGGAGGAAGTACGTATCGTAAGGTATTGCATACCGTTAGCTGTAATATTTTTATTTCTTTAAACGCATCATAGTTAAGCTCTTGTATACCACGCTTAGCGTGAAACAAAACCTTAAACCTCTCCTCATTATTTATCAATGAGTGATTGCCTGCGTACATCAACATAAAGTTGTTTACTATATCATACAACGACACATACTGATAAGAGCCCCAATTTGCATCTTCAGGAGTGTTACCATTATTTTCGTAATATTCATACTGTGAGATATAAGCCATAGTTTATTATTTTTCGTCTTGGTCTTCTTTTTGTTCTAATCCTTGTCCAAACTGAACTGCTGCAACCTCTCTGATTGACATCCCTGCGTACTGTAGTATCTTTAATACTAACGTAGGCTCGTCAGATATACTCAACTCGAAGTCTTGAAAGTCAGTTTGTGATTGGTCAAATGAAGGCTCTCCTCCAATTAAATCAATGTACGTCCACTTAGGGTCGTTAGGGTACCTAATGTATTGACATTGAACCGCACCTATAGTATTTATACTTGGTGGGAACAATGAAAGGTTAGGCTCCTGTTGTGTGTATGCAGGGAACATTGTTGACGGTGCAGTTAGTAACGAGTTGTTCAACATAGTTATCTTGCTATGCGTAACCTTCTCTGCTTCGTTTACTACACTATCATCGTACACCACATACCCCTCAGGGAAGTTTTGAAATATATCTGCAGGATTACCATTACCATCCGTTAATACAAGTGTATCTGTCCCTGTTAACGACTGAACAAATGCTGTCTGATTCGTTGTGGTATTACCTACAATATCACCTACATTAACACCTGCTGATACAAAGTTAATTGTGTTGTCTACTAAGTCACCTACCTGTACTGATGTGTTGCTTCCACTTGCTAATAGTCGTGTGTATACTAATACCTTGTTTAATAGATAGTAGTCATCGTTTGTTGTCGTTTGACTTGGTGTAAAAAATTTATTAGATATGTTGTGTAATAAAAAATTGTCTACTGAGAATATATTTATTACCTCCTCATATCCTTTTGTTATATCTGCATAGCCTGTCCCTGAGGCTCTTGCATTCTCTTTGTTTATCTGATAGTTATACTGATAAAAATAATCTTCAAAAATATCTAACTGTGCCTGCTTAGCGAATAGGTTAAAGTCAGATGGAGAAATGTATCCGTAATTATTTTTATTTAGTATAGACAATACTGTGTTCCTAACCGAGTTTATCATCTGTAAATACTTTCATACAAAGATACACAAAAAAAAAGAGGGGTCGTTAAACCCCTCCTCATCCATTATAACCTTATGTCTATAATTGTTTTTCTAAAAACACTAACACATCTACGCCATCGTCAGACTTAAACCAATCAGCTAAATACTGAATAGGGTCTACACCAAACGGTATCGTTGTTAATCTTTTTTTGTTTCCTTCTAAATTAAAGTATACCTCTCTCTTCTTATTTCTAAATGCAATAAGCTTGTTGTCAAAGAACAACTGAACAGTTGACTGTAGTTTTAATTTAGGGTCAGATAATATATTTAAAAATGTACTTGGATTTTGTTTTGCAAATATAAGTACATCTCTTCTTAACTCAGACGATGTCATCTTAGATACATCCTTGTTAAATACAACACGACCAAGATTTTCAAGCTGCTCTATGCTAAGTGACTTAGCTTCGATTAACGCATCCACCTCAGCAGTAAGCTGCTCTACCTCTTCTTCCGCATCCTTACCATAATCAACCTCAATAAATCGTTTACCGTTTAATGGGTGATGATGTAAAAACTGTTGAAGCACAGGATTTTTTCTTGAAACTCTAAGCATACCATCTTCAAATATTACAGGCGTAACAACAGCGTTACCGTCCTGTTCATCTTCAAAACAACTTTTTTGATTGATAGCATATCTTATGGTTCTGTTAATTCCTTGCTCCTCGTCAAAGTACAGCAGTGCTGCATTACGAGAGCTTCGTGAAGGAATAATGCACGACAATGGTGCTCTGTCTCTTGTGAGTTTATAAACTCTGTCTTTTAATTCTAATTTCATTTTGATTAAATTTTAAATTTTAAAAATAAAAAAGTTAGGAGTGCCTACTTAGGCACTCCCTCCTCTTTGCAATATTAGTCTTCGAATAACATAAAGTTATTTGCACCTAATGTACAAACACATCTTTCAGACAAGAAGTGTACTTCCATCGCATCTAAAGACGATGTAGCTGCACCACCTGCAGAACCTGTAATCCAAGTCTTATATCTTCTGTCCTCAGTTTCAGAAGCTCTGTAACGAACGTGTAAGAACGGACGTTTAGCATTCTTTCCAAGAACTTGGTCATACACAGATGTTGAACCTGCAGGTACCAATAAACCGTTGATATTACCTGTACCTGCGGCTAAACCTCCACGCATAGTTGGGTCATTCAGATATTTCCAATCAGTCTTGTAGAAGTCATATCCTCTTCGGAATCCTGTGAATCCTAAGTTCAATGCCATTTCTTCGTCATTGTCAAACAATCCGTAAGAAGTACCACCCGGTGCACCATAAGAGTTTTGAGCAGCTAACATATCGTCAATTGCAAATCCAAAGTCTCTATCTAAGAATATTACGTTCTCTTCAATTGCTCCTTGTGCATCAAGTCGTCCGATGATAGCATCGAAGTCAGCTAATGCATTAGGAACGCCACCTGTCCATAGGTTCCCTCGTTCTCCTACAGTATGAAACACACCTTGAGAACCAATGTAACCTGCGGCTGTTGCACCTGATAAAGCCTCTGCAGGTACTGCCTCAATCATTGCAGTCTCAAGATAGTCATCGAAACGCAATCTTGTTTCGTGCTCAGACTTCATATACCAAAGGTATCCACTTGCACCGTTTTCTGTTGTTACTTCAACCCATCCAATCTGAGCCATATCAGAACCTGATACTGCGTATCTATCTTTAATGATAATTGGAGAGTTCTCAAAGATGTAATCATCAGACTCTAAAGAACCTTGCATTCCTGCAGTTCCTTTTGCAAACTCAGAACCGTAGATGAAGATAGTAACGTCTGCGTTTCCAACTCCTGTACCTGCTGTTACAAGTCCACCTGCTTCGTAGAAAGCAATTGTAGCTGTAATAGGAGATACTGTTAAATCAACATCAGTAACAATACCCTTGTTCTCACCTGAACCATCGTTTTGGTGAACAACAACAGTCTGTCCTTCTCTCAATGCGATACCGCCTTGAGCACTAAAAGGATTCTGTCCTGTAGTAGCTTGACCTGCAGGTGCTGATGCATCATTGATTTGGAATACTGCTTCATCAGCAGCAGCTAATGCGGCTGTACCCACGGCTGTATATTTAACGTGAAGTCTTCCTTGCTCTGCCCATTTTACAAGGTCTGAGTTAGAAGGCATCTCTGCTCCAACCATTCTTAAAAATGAACTAATCGTTCTGTTTCCGTAACGTTCAAATTCTTTTTCATAAGTATCCGGAAGATACTGATTCAAGAAATCAAAGTTAGTAATGTAGTTTGTTGCCAACGGCACTTGTTGTGCGGACGGCTGTAGGTCAAAACCGGGACCTGTTAATGCTCCTGCCATTTTTTCTAATTTTTAAATGTTTAAAATATTTTTACTTTTTACTCTTAATTTTCAAGCCTCTACTACTTGGTGTAGATATAGACTTGATTTGCAATCCATCCTTACGGTTTGATACTTGAGGTGCTTTACGTTCTGTCATATCGACATTTTTCATTTTACGTGTTACACTCTCAGTAGCATCCGATTTACCTTGTTCATAAAAGAACGAAGCAAACTTGTTCGGATTCATTGCGACAGCTAATGCTCTGTGGTAACCTGCAGCATCGCTAAGCATACCCGTGTCTTTATCAATAAACTTCCTTACGAAACCTTGATAATCCATTTGTTGCTCTTTGATTCTATCAGTCTCACCCGGTTTGAAAGTAAAAGTATCTTCTCCAATCTTGAAATCAAAACCTTTGAAATCTTGAAAAACTTGGTCTGTCTTTTCAGTAAACCATTCTCTTTTTCTTTTCATCTCTTCTTGAGCTGTATCAGCCTCAGCTAAATATCGCTTATACTCTTCAATCTCTTGCATCTGCTCATCAGAGACTCCAACCGTACTTGACTCAAGTGGTTGTTTGTACATCTCCTTTTGCTCTTCAAAAAAGTTCTTAGCTTTAGCGATAGCCTTTTTCTTTGCCAACTTAGTTTTCTTAATATCTCTCTCTTCGTCTAAGTCCTCATCATAGCTGTAGTCATCCATAAGGACCTCTACATCTTCTGAGTCGGTAGCCTCGCCTGAAGCAAGAAGATATTCAGATAACAGTTGGTCTTCGTCCATAGAAGAAAAATCTCGGTTTAGTTTTACGTAATCTTCAATCCCTCTTCCTGTACTTTTTTTATAATCAAAATAACCTTTAACATCTTCAGGCAACTCTTCATTTTTTTCTCTTTGTTCGAAAAGTTGGTCTACAGATGTAAAGTCTTTCTCATATCTGTTTTTAATAAATGAAAGAACGTCATCCTCATTTAACTCAGAGGATTGAGTTTCTACATTATCCTGCATCTCTACAGTCTCTTGTGTGTCATCAGATGTAGAGTCAGATGGTTGCATATCAATCTGTTCTACATTTGTTGGGTTATGTCTTTCTTCTGCATCTTTTAATAGTTTAGCCTCTATTTCCTGTTGAGACTTTTCTTCAGTCCCGGTAACTTCTTTTACTTTAAATTCCATTTGATTAAATTTTTACAAAGTTAGTTAATATATTTTATTGATTTTATTCGATTATCTTGGAGAGAACTCAGCTAAGTCAAATCCATCTAAGCTATCCTCGTTAGACTCAAATCTTTGTGGAGGTAGATTGTTCTTACGTTGATTGATTAACTGTGACTGCTGCGTGTTCTGCTGATTTATCCTTGAAGCCTTTGCATCCTCTCGTTGAGTCTCTCGTGATTGTAAAGCATTCTCAGACATATCTCGAAGCTGCTGATTGTAGTTAAACTCCTCCTGCATCAACATAGACTTTAACTTAGCCTCGTTGTTCATCTTCTCAATCTCAAACGCAATCTTAGCCTGCTCAAGCTGCATCTTGCCTCTCATCTCCATCTCTATCTTTTGTGCAGCAATCTGTGCTGCCATCTGTTGAGACTGCATATTTATCTGACCTGTCATAGCCTGCTTCTGCATCTCCATCTGTTCTTGCTTATCCTGCTTCTGCTTACGCTTTAACTTAAGGAGTTGATTAGCAAGCTTAATATTCTTAAGCTCTCTAATATCTATGGCATCCTCAAGATTAATGTCCTGCTTAGATAAAGCCATCTGTATGTTCTGCTCAAGCTTAGCTTTGTCCTCTTCGTCAGGTGCTACCTCTATAAATATACCAAAGTCATATACGTAAAGGTCACTTATCTCGTTAAGTATTGAGACATTGTACTTTCCTATCTTGTTTGCAAAGTCGTCTTTAAAGTCAGCGTACTCAAGTATATCCGCAACACGGTACGTTAATGCCTCAGCTAAACTTCTGTATATGTAAAGGCTTCCATCAAGTATATGTCGAGTAGCTACATTAGAGTTTAATGCTGCAAGTTTCTGTAGTCCAACCAACGAGTTAGGGTCAGGATTACTTCCGTCTCGTGCCTCGTTTAATCCTGTTACGGTTCTAATCATACCTAAGTAATGATTGTAGTTTCCTATAAGCATCTGTGTCTTAGACGCTCCTGAATTAGATGTAAGCTGTTGTATAGGAACTTTCGCCTGATTATAGTCACCATCCTGAGTGTATGACCTTCCTATCACACTACCCGTTTGGAAGTATAACCTTAATGCATCCTCAGGGTTATATGCGTTGCCTGTACCGAGGTCAACCTCGTTCAGTCCATCTGCATCTATATATACACCATCAGGTACTACCCTTGCAATAACCTGTTGTAGCTTTAGGTGTGTCATCTGTATTAAATCAGCAAATGGCACCATCCGTCTTACTAAAGACTCTAACCTACCCTTATACATCCTTGGGGCAACTGCCACATAGTTTGATAATGCGTGCTGACTTGTTGACTTAGGTCTCACCATATTCTTTGCAAGCTCCCACTTTAATATGATATTGGTTCCCATAACCATTACACCGTCATACCACACGTCAATTGTTTTCTCAAACTTCTCAAAGTTCCCTTCCTCCATTACATCTACAGGTGGGTCAAATTGGTCATCTTTTTCAATCACCTTATTACCGCCTGTTGCTGTAATCTTTTTCTTATAGACCATCTTCTCTGTGGTCTTATAGTTAAAGTATAATAGTGTTACAGTATCCCTGAAGAAAATATCGTTCTCATAGAACTGAGCTACGTTATAGTAGTCGTACCAAGATTGGCTGTACTTACTTATCTCCTCTAAATCTTCTGTTGTCAATGAAGGGTCTATCTTCATTAGCTCTGTAATAGGAAGTGTCTTAACCTCTCCCCAATAGAAACAATCCTTAAAGTGAGGGTCTTCCGTGTAGCTGTATACCACATTAGCCGGGTCTACATACGATACCTTTACACCTGAGCCTTTTAAAAACTCGTGCTTTGCTATACCAATACCCACGGTTGCTATGTCATAATCTACTCGCTTACGTAAGTCTATGTAGTGATTTTCTTCAAATATAGTATTGATAGCCTCTTCCTCTGCTATCTCTATAGCAGGCTTGTAGTTGAGCTGCATATATAAAGCCATCTCCTCATCATCTTGAGGTAGTGCATCCTCAGGCATTATAAACGGGTCGTATCCTGACTTCTCTTTTACTATAGAGAGCTGTTCTTTTGCAGCCATCTGCCCCTCCATCATATCCTGATACTTGCTCCTCTTAGCTTGAGACATTGCATCCTGAGCATATGCCTTAACCTTGAACAGTCTGTCAGACATTCCGTTCACTACTATATCCACAAACTTAGGGATAACAGGAACAGGTGTCCAATCTAAGTTAAGATAAGACAGGTCGCCATCAATAGCCAACTCGTTCTTATACTTGCTTATTGACTGCTCACCTCTTGCGTATAATCTCAATCTGTGAAACTCTCTCCATTGGTCATAAAACCTACAACCATTTCCATCCTTACGAAACCATTCATACTGAATGGCTTGCCCTATCATCAACCCGTATTCATCTGTTGCTTTCTCAGCATCAGAAACAAACTGACTTGGAAACCCTGCAGATGAAATATTAATTTTTACATCCTTCATCTAATTATTTGACTTGTTTTTCCTGTATTAGTATACCTTGCAAAGTTAACTTTTATTTTTGATTCTTTTCTTTCGGGTTGATATAGGTTTTTTTGACACGCCATAATCGCCAACCCCGTACTAATAGAGGCATCAAATTTAGTCCTGTTGGTTATATCAAACTTTGCCCAATCCTCCAATGTCCTATTGAATGCCATCGAGTTCATATCACCATTATCCCGTAACCCAATGTGTCCCTCTATGTAAGACTCAATTGCTGCTGCGTGTGCCTGCTTAACAGCCTCACTTGAGTTAGGTATACCACCCAACTCTCTTTCTGTCTTAGACAGCTTCGTAAATGCCTTGTCGGGTCTGTTGGTACAGAACCCCCTGTAACCTCTATTCTTAAAATGATATAGTAACCTTGGCTTATTGTTCTCTATTAGTATCGGCATACCATAGAACACGCACGCCATTAGCACATCCTCAAAAAATATCTCGGCTGTCTGTGGTCGTGCAATATACTCCAAGAAGAACTCGTTGCTTGGAGCCTCCTCCATACTAAACTTTGTTAGTCCGTGTAGAGAACCGTTTGAACCAACACCTCCTACTGTCCCACTAATATCATATGAGTCACATCCAAAACTCCCTATGTGTTCGTTGCCCGGATACATAACCCCATTCTTTTTTACTATCCTGTTCTGTAGGTTTCTATTTGGTACCCACGTAATAAAAAATCTACCTCGCTTGTCAGGATTAAACATAACCGTACTATCCTTGATACCGTTCTTCCAACTAAAAGACCCACGTGTCACATACTGCTCTGTTACCATACTATCGTTGTAGTCTATCTGCTGATATATCTTTGTCAAGTTAAACAGTGACTGCTTGCTCTCGTCCCTAAATGCGTGGGACTCAGTCCTTGGAAACTGTCTGTAGTATTCGTTTAATGCATCAGGGTCATTCTTTAATGACTCTACCTCGTTGTCCCAATACTCTACAGCACCTTGTGTAATCCACTCATTGTCAATACCTTTAACCTTACCGTCAGCATTCTTTAGCACAGGCATACCGTACCTGTCAATAAACCCTTCCATATTCCATTCCATAGGAATAAACAGAGAGTACATACCACTCTTGGTCTGACCGTTAGCATTTCTTTTAGTTACATCAGAGTCGTAGTACAGCCTCTTAAAGTTTTCTCCACCCTTGCTTAATGCGTTTGATGTGGAGCCCATCATACACTTACCTATAATCCTGCTACCTAATCTTAGACACGTCTTGGTGACACGCCAATTGTTTAGGATGTTGTTGGGCTTTAACCACTTACCACTCTCATCGTGTACTAACAATAGAAGCTTCTCACCATCATAGCTGTTGTCGTCTGTGTTCTTCCAATCTATCGTGGTGTCCAACCCCTCTATCTCATCAGCATCTATATCATACATATTCTTCTTGGTAATCTTAGCCGCAGGTACACGGTATGCTAACTCAGTCTTTGGTTTATCCATACCATCCATAATAGGCTTGAAGAAGAACGGCAGCCTGCTGTTTATTGGCACAACCTTGTCGGTGAACATCTTCTTAGCATCGCTACCCGTCTTGGATAGTATCCCTACCCTTGCATCTTTTGCAAGCGTACCTGTATTGACACACTCTGACGATGACATAAACGAGAACCCTGAACGCCTAATCTTTAGGTATATCATCCCAAAGCTTCTCTTGTCTGCCTTACAAGCCTCCCAATATATATACAGTAACCTATTTGCCTCTCTGAAGTCAGGGTATCCAACATCTATTGTAGTCCATTGCAGATACATATAGTGTGCCCCGGTTATGTATGTAGGCTTGCCGTTACTCATAAACCAAAAACCAAGCTCCCTATTATCGAACTCTGCTTCAATATAGTCCACCCATCTTGCCTTAAAATCTGACAGCATCTCATTCCACTGAAAGATGGATGAAATCTTAGATAAAGGTTTTGGTAAATCTTGACGCTCCCAATACTGTTCTTTCTTGTCCTTATGTCTTTGGTATATTTCTTTTGGAGGCTTAGGAAGTGCTATCTTTAGTCCTGATACTTCAATTATCTCTCCTATCTCTCCGGTCTTTGATATTACTATAACGTCATACTTCTCGTTATAACCGTAAAGCCAAGACCTGTTGCGGTTCTTGTTAGTATACACGCTCTTAGGTATGTAGTCGTGTATTACTCGGTATATATTATTTGGACCTTCTTTCTGCAAACCCTTGTTTTGTATCTAACTTATTAGGCACACCATTACTCTCTATAGCCTCACGCTCCTCTTCAATTCTTTTTAATATCTCAAAGGCATCGAATATTGCAAGCTTCTTTGTAGCAGCAGCATTCTTCAACCTATCTGCTGATATGTCATCCTCAGGGTCGTGCTTTATAATCTGCTCCTTAGCAACCTTTATTAGTTGTTCTACAGCCTTGTGACCTGCTTCAATTATTTTTAGCTTTATCGCCTTGGTGTCCATCTATGTTAAAATATTAATGATAAACAATATTAGTATTATATCTAAAATAATCTTTGTTATAAGCAAGACAGCTAATGATTTAAAAAACTTTCTCATAGCTGTAAGGTTATTGAGTGGTCGTACATTCTCCATAGTATCTCATCGTCTACCTTAAACTCATACTCCTGTGATGGCTTATAGCATACTACATCACCCTCCTTTAGCCCCTGAGATTTTAGTCCATCGTTTAGAATAGCAATGGTACCCATTAGAGGCTCATTGCTCACAGCTTTATATATGTAGCTTTCTTGTGCAGGGATGGGTTTTATAAAACAGTAGCGGTCGTATCCGTGCCACTCACCATTTTTTTTATATGCAAAGAATTGGTCGGGGTCTAAAAAGAATATGTTCTCTTTAAAAAAACTTTTCCCGCTCTGTCTCCTGCCCTTCATATCATTGTAGAACTTAAAGACATTGTGGTGAACCAATAA
>WLWF01003104.1_pt1 | contig 11200 bp, 14 predicted proteins | sample 6718331 | NCBI WGS metagenome assembly WLWF01 (sample SAMN12718692, study PRJNA515312) | sponge metagenome | isolation source: marine sponge | host: Mycale hentscheli | place: New Zealand: South Island, Marlborough, Capsize Point | collected 2003-05-01
TCTAACAGAGTCTGAGTGTCAGGTGCTCCAACATCAGAAGACAAGCCTGGTCTCTAATAATCAGGGCTAGATACTGTTATTTTGTCTCCAAGCCTACCTTCTGCTTCCGTGAGCAACGCCTGCTCCTCTTCGCCAAAAAGATTAGTTAATAAAGAATTAGCACCTCCTTCATCTAATAAAGAATTAGCACCTCCTTCATCAGTTTCGGATTCCACAGGAAAACCAGACCCTATAGAAATGTTAGGATTAAGATCAGTTAGCGATGATTTAAATCCAAATTCTTCTTCATCTTCAAATCGGACATCACCAAAAGGATTCCCATCTCCCATAAATCCCACGCGCCCCAGTGTATTTGAATCAAGCACTTCATTGCCTATCTCGGCAACAGGTTTCTCTTCAGAATAAGGCTCCTCAGAAGCAGGGGCATTTGCTAAGCCAAACATTTGCTCATAAGAAATTGCTCCGCTTCTGTAATCAGCTATTCTTTGATCCGCCTGTCTCATTGCTTCTTGTCTTCTTGAAACAGAGTTAGAAAACTTTACAGGATCAAGGCTAGGAGTTATTAAATCTATTAGCTCCTCTCTGCCAGCGCGAGGATTATTTTTTATAAGCTGTTTTCTTTGATTTTGTCGATTATATTCATCAGTTCGTGCTTGCGCTCTTGCAGCAGCTTGAGCTTGAGCAGCTATTTGTTGGCGCTTGGTTCCGCCTCCATTAGAAAAACCAAGGATACCCCCTGCTGCCATACCTTGCGCCATTAACGGGGAGGAACCATCCATCTGGGATACAGAATTGGAAGGTGGAGCAGGCATAGCAGGAGGAGGTAAAGAATTCTGAGGAGCCATAGCAGCTCCAAGTCCTTCACTAACAATTCTTTCCGCAGCAGTGGTCTGAGGCTGAGGCTCTGCTGCCTCAAACCGCTTACGCATATCAGTACGTCTTTGTATCTCCGAGATAACTAAGAACTGAGGAATATCTCCAGTAGGATTATCAGCTTGTTGAAACAAAGCTTGATCAGGGAGTCCTTTGATAAGGTCTTCTTGCTCTAGAATATTCATTAACCGCCTCCTCCCCAGCCGCCGCCAGTGCTACCAAAACCGCCTCGCGCACCCATTCCAAGTCCTGCGAGGCCCACCAAACTACCTGCTACCTGCTGTCCTGCTGTAGGTTGATTACCATACACAGCCGAGTATTGTCCCGGCCCTACAGGTACACCTCTGAGCAGTCCACTATAAAGATTAAGCTGCTCTCTTGGGAAAGCTTGTTGCCTCAAGAAGTCAGCGTAGCCCATATCCAGACCTTGCTGAGCAAGTCCTCTTCTTCTTTGTCCTGCCGACTCAAGGTTAGCCAACCTGTCAATCTCCTGAGCCTGACGTTGACCAGATAGATCAGCCATACTAAGTGCAGCAGTCCTTCTTCGATCAACATCTCTTCCTATTCCTTCAAATCCTCTAAGCCCTAGATCAGCCAAGTCCATTCTGTTCTGTCGGTCAGACTCATAAGCTTGTCTGGCCTGTTGAAAGTTAGCCATATCACCAGCAGCCTGTATATCCTGAAGCTGATTAGCTAAATTTCTGTCTTGCTCAGAACGAGCTATAGCCTCAAAACCACCACTAAGCACACCTGCCTGAGCCGCATCTAAGCCTAAATCTCTACGTTGTCTTTGAGCCTCATCCCTAGCCATACGTTTTTGTCTATCTAGAAATGTTTGTTGGAAAGGATTCATATACCTTTCCATTTCTGAAGAAGTTTGTGGTCTTGCCGCCATTGTTTCGGCAATAACTTCATCCATGTTGTCATCTAACGGAGATGCCTCTACAACCTCATCAGTTACAATCTGTTCACCCACAGGCCCATAAAAATCAGGAGTCTCCCCAGCTTGTTGAAAGGTACTCGCAAGCTGCTGAGTTATCGCATCGCCTTGTACTGCTCGCTCATACGGACTACCCATTGCTATTTCTCTGATACCACTCTGAGCATCAGCCAAGGCTTCAGGAGTTCCCTCTAAAGCCATATTTGCATACGCTTCCTGAGCGCCAGCTTCGTAAGGATCAAAGTCTGCAATTCGTCTTCCTTCATAAGGCGTATAACCCGTCAAGGATTCATAAACACCTCGACCTAGTAGGTCTTTATAAAAAGGAACTAACTCAACAGGTAGCTTTTCTACCTGAGTAGTGACTGTACTTTGTGGTGCGCTGCCTCCGCCCTTACTCATTAGTCAATCTCCTTCTCATATACTGTGTATGTATCTTTATAATCATCTTCTTTAAACCATTTCCACAAACCCTTTCGGCCTGTGGCCTCTATACCTTGGCATTTAGCCGCTTTCGCAAACTCTTCGACCCGCTTCAGATAAGACATTCCCCATGTTTCTAAATCATTACCACCTAGATACTGAATGGCTAACATATTCTTGTTGGGGTAAGACAATATCTCCGTAGTCGCCACGCCCTTGATAGGCTGTCCTTCTTCAAAGACAACCCAGAGCTGTTGCTTTCCCTCTTTCAAAGCAATCAATAAAGTCTGCATAGTCCATCGACCATGAGAACGCTCGACTGCTGGATACAACATCTCCTTAACGTGCTTCCACAAAGAAGCTACTTCATCAGAAGGTATCGCTATTATAATGTTTTCAAGTTCTAAATCTCTGGCAGTTACATTCATGCTGGCATCACCGCAGCCTTGTTAAGAGGTTTAGGCTGTTGTCCTCCAGACCTAGCATTCCTAACTCCCTGCATCATCTCATCCAGAACAACCGCTCCAGCGTCTGAATTACCATCTCCTAGACCAGAGACTACATCTGCCGCAACGATATACTCGCCCGGAGAAACAGCTACTTGCTGATCCTCGCCAATCATACCCATTACCTCGTCATCCATGCCTCCGCTTTCTCCGTCAATCATCCCTTCGGTCTGAGCTTCAGGAACAATACCTTGCAACACTATTTCTCTTAAATTTCTAAACTCTTCTACGCCGTATTCTTCTATGAATTGATTAATGACTTCATCTGAGTTTTCAATATTCCCTTTGATTGCTTCAACAGTCATCTCTACCAGCTCAGGAAAGTCTCTATCAGGCATAGGTTCTTCGATAACTGTTTCTGATTCCATCATAACTGTTTCCTCAGGAACCTCAGCAGTCATAGGAAGATTAGCAGGTAGCTCAGCAATACCCCCGTTAGCCATCTCAACCATGCCTAAAGGAGTTTTAAATCGTTTTTTACCCACCCTTCCTCCATGACCAAAACCAGCTTGTTCTCTCTCAGCTAAACTCATACCCGCCAAATCAGCAGCTTGCTGATCAGCTAATACTTGAGGGTCTATCGCTCCAACATCAGGAATTACAGGAGCTGGAGGAACATAACCCGTAGCCGCCCTCTGAGCAGCAATCGCATCCTGAGCTGCTCTAACTTCTTCGTAATCGTAATCAAAATAATCTGCTACCTGACTTACACTTACTGAACCGTCTTCAATAAGATCGTAAACCTGCTCCACAGGAACACCATCCAAGACCGCAGCAGCCTGAGCCTTCGATGCCTCGGCAGCATCTCTTGCAGTAATCGCATCAAGGTTTGCCTGTAACTCCTCACCAGTAAGATTAAAGTAATCTGCCGCTTGAGCTAGGCCAACTCCGTCATCAGAAGTAAGATTTTCATAAACTCTAGTTACATCATCCTGATCAAAGCTACCTTCACCACCAAACTTTTGCCCTAAACCGAGGTCAACTCCTGTTTGATATCTATCTCCAATGGCAGCAGCAGCCTCCGCAACATTTGCGGTACTTTGTGTCGGGTCATCAAGATAAGCTTGATCAAAAAAGTATTCAGCTACTTCATCATCCCCAACACCATACTCTTGCATGAGGTCATAAACAGCCTCACCTTCCTCTCGGTTATAGTCTTGATCTAAATCTATGCCCAAACCTTGAATAGCCTTCATTCCTGCGCTGACACCCAATGGTTTATTTGGGCCAAAACCTGCGGGACAAGAAGGATTAACCCCTGTTACTGGCACAGACTCTCCTGTTATTTGGTTATAACAAGTTATTGTAGTCTGTTGGTCTGTTGTGCTTCCAGCACCTGCACCTGCTGCACCTGCACCTGCACCAGCACCTACACCACCTACACCACCTACACCACCTACACCACCTACACCAGCACCTGCGCCTCCTGTGCCTCCAGCAGGAGGAAGAGGGGTCATTGCTACATCTCCACCCTGACCAGCTCCCGGCCCTACACCAGAGAATTGATCTCCTTTAAGAGTGGCCGCATCTACATCCCCCAACTTGTAAGTTGGAGTAGTAGGAGCATCACCTGTGTTACCAGCTAATAAACCAGCCAGATAATCGCTTGCACCCGCTCCAAACAAGTCGGCATAACGCTCTATTGGCCTATCTTTAATAAAATCAAAAAACTGAAATTCTTTTTCAAAACCATGACGATAGTCAGTGGGAGGTTTTTGTGCAAAATTGCCTCTTAGAAAAGATTGTCTTTCTGCCCCAGTACCTTTTTTAGGTCTTATAAAATAACGATTATCAGCATCTAACCCATAGCCAGCGATTGAATCTTCAGCCTTAGCGCCAATCATGTAATCTCTGTACTCTTCGTCAGTCATGCCTTCAGTCATGTCCAGATCGCCACCATTCCGCATCCCAACAATACCGCCTTTGGCATACTTACCCATGTAAGGATTAGGATTAGTACCACGAGCCATCCCTAGAGAGTCTGTCAGAACGTCCTGAAAGTCCTGTGCGTAACGATTGTCTCTTGCTGTAGTCTCTTTGCGGAGCTTGTCCATGCCTTCCTGAGCTTCTACCTGAGCCATTGTGCCTTGCCCGACTGCTGCTGGCAGAAGAACATCTGCGCTCATAGCTTTGTTTGCAATCGAAGTTAGACCTTCTGGGGTAGTAAAACCTCGACCTATGTTTGCAAAATTTTCTCCAAATGTTGGTGTAGTAGCGCCTGTTAGATTGTTGACGTAAGACATCTGTTCAGGACTTAACCCACCAGCAATATTTGTAAGTGGTTCAGCCCCTGCAAAAGTATTCACCCCTTGAACAGCATCAAAACCTGTAGGGGTAGGAGGGCCAGCAAGAAGCTCAGGAACAGCCTGATCACCTAATTTAGCTACCTCTCCAGCATCTCCTGCTGCACCCATAACTTTACCCAGACCAAAGCCTGTAATACCGCCAATCAAACCTTTCTCGAAACTTCCTGTCTGCGCCCATGTCGCAAGACCAGAGCCAACCGCTCCTGCTAATCCGCTACCCATGGCTTTACCTAACGCCGCCTTACCTAAGGCACTGCCAAGTAGTGGGGCAAGAAAAGGTAAGAAAGCTTCTGGCTGACCCGTGACAGGGTTCTTAGTGAGCTGTCCTGTAGGCGACATTGCTGCCAAACCCTGAACCTCATACGGGTTCATGTGAACTAGCTCGCTATCTCCATAACGACCATGAGTCGCAAGCTGTTGTCCTTGTCTAGCTAGTGGTGGTTTAGGTGCTATATTCATACTTATACCTAATCGGTGGTTTCTACGCCGAATATGTTAAAGCTCAAGTCTGAATTACTTGCGTAAACTTTAACTACATCGGTTTGATTAAGAGTTATACCGATAACAACTGTTATCGTATCGTTTGCAGGTACTTCTTTGTCGTAGTACAAAAATTGCTTATTATCTGCTCCCGCTCCTGCCACATGAATACTTACTCTAAAAGTTTGGTTTCCAGCATTCCTATTACAAATAACCAAAGAGCTTATTGTGGTTTGAGCGAGATCAGGAGCAGTGTAAAGAGTTTCTGTTGTAGTAGCAGACGGAGATAGCTGACCAAGTACCTTGATTACATCAGCCATTACCTTTAGCTCCCATCAAAAGAAACTGATAACGCTTAAGAGCTAAGGACTCTACCTTTCCTACCTTGTTCTCTATCTTTTCAAAATCATCTTGCGTAGTTGCAAAAGATCGTTCTATTGATCTTCGCATTGTTAATTCGTTTTGAAAATCGTATTCAGGATTAGCTGTAGGCAATACAACTAAGTTTATTCTTTGAGCCATTACCGCCTCCCGTCAGGTCTTACGTCAAATCTTAATTGTCCTAGCGTCCAGCCATAACCAGTACCAGAACTTTCTACACGAATAATGGACTCTCTGGTTCTTGCTCGGACGAAAGACTGATTACTGTTTTCAGTCACAGTAGCTGTGGCTAGTGTAGACGATGAGTTCAAAGGAAAATCTTTACCTTTCATGGTTAAATTCATAGATGCACTAGCAGTCGTTCCACGAAACTCAAAGTCAGGTATTAATCTGTTTACAAACATAAACTGTTCGCCATCACCTATCTCTACACCTCCAGATTCTACATAAGCATTCATGGCAACACCATCAGCGTCATAACCGTTCTCATGGTTGTAAAGATAATTATTGTCAGAGTAGGTAATAGCCGAAGAAGCAATCGGATAACGTCTGGTATTTGCAGGTATCCAAGCCGCTCTAGTCAGAGTCCCGATAGCCCAAGAATCTTCCATGTAATTGTAAGATACATAGTTCGTGCATTCTGTATTCCCGCTTCCTACAGGGTAGTACCAATAGACCTCAGAAAAGTCTACGCTGGTAGTAGCAAAAACCTTATATTCTTGATCTTTGTTGATGTTGCTAAAGACATAGTCCAAAACAGTGCAGGTAAGACGTTGAATTGAACCGTTATAGAAATAGAAACCGCCTCTATCCATGAAGAAGACCATGTCGCCAGCGTTGGTAGCTGCATTTGGCGAAATCATAGACAGACCTTCGTTGATCACATCAAACTGATAAACGAAAGGTTTTCCAGAAAAACGCATCGTGTGGATGCTGTTGTCTGTAAATACTAGTATTTCCTGACGAGTCTTGATTGCACCTACAATAAAAGACCCTGAAGACAACGTAACACTTCTCGATGAATTAAGTGATGTTTGCTTCCAATCAACAGGATTTCTTTGATCAGACCATCTAATATGCAACGGATTAATGGTAGTTTGTCCCTGCTCATTACAACCAAAACAAATTGTATGAGCATCTGTTTCTGAAACCATTACTTGCAAAGCAAGAATAGGAGCTTCTAACGCACCAGCGACATCAGGTAAAGCTACAGCTCGTGTCCCCGTTCCTGTTGATTCAATCCAGTAGTAGACTCCACCGCCGCGAACATTAAACAACAAATTATCTTCAAAGGTGTCTTGCGAATAAAGTCTAAGCTGGTTACCTGCGCTAATCGCTGTAGAACCACCCCATCCGCCAGCACCCCATGTACCTGCTCCAAATCCAGAGGAGGCAACGTAAGTGTTTAGTCCTGTGTTGATCTGATAAGCACCAACGACAGAAGCGCCACCGTTTCCCGTGTCTGATGCGTTAGCAGTAACTGCTGCTCCAGCCGTATCTTTAGCTTCTACGGTGTAAGAATTTCCATCTATTATGGTAGCTATTTCATATTCTTGATTTAAAACAGCAGCCGTAATATTTCCACCCAAAGAAACAGCACCGCTAAAAGTAACAAAATCGTTAGCAATCGCTCCATGATTTACATCCGCGACAGTAAGAGTTGAAGAACCGTTAACCGCAGAGAAGGTTACATCACCAGCCGCTGTGGTTTCTCTAATCGGAGTAACATCAAAGTAAGCATCACCTTGGTTTACATAAAACTTTAAATTAGTACCCACACCAAGATATTCAATAGAAGCAGCCGCTACCCAGTCAAGCAAAGAACGACATATTCCCAGAAACGTATTAGTAGAATACTTCTGCCATCCACCAATCTGCTCAGCTCGACCTTTACGAAATCTAATTTTGTCGCCGTCATACCAACCAGTCCCAGCCGTTAGCTGAGTTCCCTCTCGGTTTATTCCGGGCTTAAAATCAAACTTAACTAACATCTAATATTACCCTTGATCGGTTAAGGATATGAGCTTCTTGTATATCTTTCTTAGATTGTCCTTCATATTCAACCGCATGATGATTCTTGATAAGTTCTTTGCATAGCCACTTACCACCTACTTTGATGTCAGCTAACCACCGTCCGTATTTACCTTTTTTGTAAGTCCTAAGTGTAACCTCAGTGCCTACCGGAGAGAACGCTTTGACAAATTCTTTCGCTGCAAGACCGTATTTTTTCTCTTCCAAGTTTCTAGTGCGAGATTCTGGAGTGTCAATTCCATTAAGGCGCAAACAAATACCGCCCCCAGTATCACCACGATTAACAACCCCAAAACCCAAATTGATGTCAGTAACATACATTGTGTCTCCATCAACAATTTTAGAAACTACAGCGGTGAAGATATAAGGATTAGACATAAGTGTTTGTCTTAATCATGTCTGTCACCTCTAAGCTTCGTCCTTTAACTTGTTTGGCCCATAGACTATCTAAGAACTCCACAGCAGCAGCCTCATGATCTTCCTTTTCCATGTGAGCAATAGCCTTCTTAAACTTAGCAAAGCGAACCCTGCCAAGATTGAAGTGCATATTGATAATTCCGTCACGCCTTGCTCCTTCATCAAGACTGTTGAACCAAGGATACTCAGAGCTTAGCTCCTGAATAGTGCGAGCAATGTCGTTGGATAGCATAAAGTCTATTTCTTCTTCGCTTAGACCAACACCTTGGTTAGCCCCTTCGGGATGAATGTTTCTGCCAGCCCCGATATGCCACGTTCCAAACTGATCTTGGTAAGCTCTCGACTTTACCCCTTCATGACGTTTCAATGTATCAATTAGTTTATCCATTTTATTTCCTGACATTACTGCTTGATCCATAGAAGCTTGAGGCAGCGGAACTAACGAGACCCCCAAGATAACCGATAACGAGATTTGTAGTAGCAGCATCGACATCTGCTCCCATTAAAGTTACAAAAAAACAATATATTAAAAAGCCTATTAACGAGATTAACGCAAAGGCTTTGCTAGTCCTGTCTTTGCTAAAATGACGGCGAGCATCTTTGGCATCTTCCGCTTCGGTTTGAAAAGCTTCGAGATCAATCTCCATCTCGCGTATCTTATCTTCAAACTCTCTGTCTGCGTCTTTAACTTCTGCTACACGGTCTGGATTTTTTTCTAAGAACTTTTCAATTTTTACAGGATTCTTCTCATCAATACCCAGCTTGTCTGACAACATTTTAATTGCAAGACCAGCCACAGGATTGCTAGAGGCAATCGTTTTTGTAATTGTTGGAGCGAGTGTTTTTAAAAGACCGTTAAGTTTCATTGTTCAGAACCTAAACCAAAAATTAAAAAGACTATTCCAGCTATGACAATTACAGCACCTGTTATAGAAATAAACACCATGCCTAACTGTCTTAGGAGCGCATCTTCTTCTTCGTTTCTTAAAGATTTTTGATATGCCTTTAAATCTCTTTTCTTTTGTATCCGCACTGCATCAGCTTTTATCTTCACCCAACGATGAGTCTGACCTTTAAAGGAATAATAGTCGCCCAACTTACGCATCATTTTTTCCATGCGTTCTTTTTGTTGATCTATAGTAATAGCTTCTTCAAGAGCAGAGCCAACTAGCAAATCTTCATTGCCAGAAGATTCTGCTTTAGCCATAGCATCTTCCACACGCTTCTTGGCAGAAAAGAATTTCCCTACTTCTCCAGCCATGTCATCTATTTCTTTCTTCTTAGAAATAGCACTCTGACAAAGCACAAAAGCAGAATCCAAAGCTTTTATCGCTATGGCAATCTCACCAATCATTTAAGTAACCTCTTTATGTTCGGAGAAATAGCCAAAGTTTTAGCAAAGCTTCAAGATTCTTTACTACTTTCCCTCAGCGTCTTCCTCAACGATTTCATCAATCGTGTCACATACGTCAGGTATGCTAATTCCTGTAGTTACTTCTGTAGTGACTCTGCCGACAGCTCGTATACCCTTGTATACGCCGCTACAATATAATTCTTTGTTAGCAATCATATCCTCAGATACAGCACAACCTCCTAAAGACATAAAAGCTAATAGTGTAATTACCCTAATCATACGAATCCTCCCCAATTAATTTTTTAAACTCTACTTCTTCCTCTTTGGTAAGACCATTCTTTGATTTTGCAGCTCTACTTTTAGTAGAGGTTTGAGCTTGCCTTTTCATTTTATTTTGACGTTCTATAAAGTGAAATAAACGCTCTTCGTATCCCGGCATAAAATGATCTGATATAGCCTCACCCTTTTTACTCATAAAGTCTTGCTTTTTAAAATCAGACGTTGGGTTAGTTATATCTGTACCGTCATTAGCAAAGTAGATCATCTTCTGACTAACGCTTGCTCCGTAACATAAGCGAGGTATTCTAGCTACTACATCACTGCCTGAGACCAAGGAAATTTGCCTTACTAAATTCATAGGACGTTTAAATCCTTTGAAGAAAGTATTAGGTTTTCCAAAAGTAACTAGACTCAAACGATTGTGTTTCTTGTGAAGCTTTGCTGCTGACAGCTCAGCAAGAGCGCCACCGAGACTGTGACCGCAAATTAACGTGTCCTTATCATAATCTATGTGCTTCTTTATCTTTCTCCACACAGACGCATGAGCAGCCACGAAACCTCCATGACACAATCGACCAGCATAAGGCACAGGAATAGCTGAGATATTAAACAACCAGTCTCCCAACTGTTGTGTGCCACGAAAGCAAATAATGTCCAAGGTCTTTGTCTTGACCACATAAGCGGTAGTCGATGTCAGCCTTGACTCTATCTTGATTCCTTTCTTGACCTCTTCGTTATAGGCCAGTGTGGAATACTTACACCCTGTCTCTAAAAGCAAACGCTCTTCATTTGCCATTGTTACAACGCTTTAATACGGTCTATTTCAGTTTGTACTGCGTCTGTAAAAGTTGAGCTGTATGTGGCGTTGGCTGCATAACGAGTTTTGTCAGCCTCAAGCATTCCTGCTGCGGGATCAACCCAGCCACTGACATCGCCCCAAGAGCTGCCGTCATAGGTGTGCTTACCACCTGCCCATCCGCTTGGCGCAGTTACGCCTGAGTGCAGAGTAGCATTGCTGGCATTTAAGTCACCGATATCAAAATCGTTGCCGCCGTTGTTACGCACAGTCGCGTTAGGTGTTGCTGATAAATCGACATTAACGCTGTCGTCAAAAACGTACACCGACACGTTGCCGTCATTTCGTGTAATAGTCTGGCTCATTATGAGTCTCCGTTTAAAAGTAATGATGTTGTTGAAATTGCTAATCCTG
>WLWF01003105.1_pt1 | contig 11199 bp, 15 predicted proteins | sample 6718331 | NCBI WGS metagenome assembly WLWF01 (sample SAMN12718692, study PRJNA515312) | sponge metagenome | isolation source: marine sponge | host: Mycale hentscheli | place: New Zealand: South Island, Marlborough, Capsize Point | collected 2003-05-01
TTGTTTTGTAGGAACATTCAAGCCTTGTGGGTTAGGTCCACTTCGAGGTGGAATTAGATTAGTCTTAACGTGTTGCATATTTACAACAAGAGTTTTGTTGGTTTTACTCATCTTTGTTCAAAAGGTTATAAACAAACCCTCTGCCTTCTGTGTATTTTTTATATTGGTCATATCCTTCATATCCTAAACTTAATGCAAGACCCGGTAATCCAAAAAATTTGGAAGCTGTTCTAATGGTTGCTGGATTCATTCCTAATCTTAATGATCTTGCCAACAAACCTCTTTGATTCATTCCTCGTGTTGCTTCGTCAGTTAAAGTTCCTGCAAATGCTGGACCTAAATAATTAAATGGATTAGTTGCTATGTCTTCTACAGAATCACCTGCATAAACTTGACTTGCAACATTTAATGGTGTGGTTGCAGCTATTCCTAATGGTGTGGCAAATCCAGATAACGCTTTTCCAACAGGTCCTAATGCTGCTCTTGCTGGACCCATCGCAGCTCTTGTTTTAAATGGTTTTCTTCTTGCTTGATAAACTGCACTAGCACCGGGAACTGCAGCACCTGTTACAGCAAGTTCTGCGCCTATGTTTGCTTCGTCTAATAATTCTGGTGCATCACCAACTGCTGCTTGCCTTTCTTCTCGTTCTAATTGATCAGCTGTATCAAGAATCATAGCGTTAGCTTGTTTGTCGTTTGTTAAATAAGTTGTAGGGTCATCGTTTTTAAATTGTTTAACTAGAGCACTACCTAAAGCACCCACAGCCGCTGTTGCTCCAAATGCTTTTCCTTTGCCTGCAAATTTTAAAAAAGTTGTTGCTGCGTTTTTAATTCTGTTAACAGCGCCACCTTCTACTTTTAAATCTTTTGCTTTTGTAGCTACTCCTACTGGATCATTGTCTAAAGCTTGTGTCATTTCAGCAGCACAGCCTGCAGGACCTCCAGTTGCTTCTCCTTTTATTCCTAAAACAACAGGACATATATTGTGTGTGTTTTTAGAAGCCAAAGTTGTTAAATATTTTTTAAAATTTGTAAATTCTTTTGGTCCATATTTCTTTAAATTACTTTCTACAAATTGTTCTGCTTGTCTAAAACCACCAATGGCAGTTTTTGGTCCACTACCATATGTCATGCCATCAATAGTTATTGATGCGCCAGCATCTTTCAAAAATTTAATATTCTTAGGTGTAATATTTGCTGGATTTGATCTCATAGCTGACTCGACGCCTTTTATGTTTGAATTTATAGCTGAGTTCAATATTTGAAAATCTCTTGTCGGATTTAACATTCCTCCTTTATGGTGTAAAACTACAGCTCTTCTTGTAGGCTCAACACCTTTTTCATTTATCATATACTGTAATAAATTATTTAACGTGACTCTATCATCAGTAACTCCTCCTTTAATTAATAAGTCTTTAATAACTTTATTAGGAGCTAGTTTAACTCTGTTTGCTATATCTATATATTTTTTTGTGTTTTTAAAATCAGGGTGCTCTGTCATCATCGTGCCATTAAATTTATTAGCATATTTTTTAAGAGCATAATAAGTTTTACCACCACCGTATTGATTATCAGTAAACCCTACAATTTTTTTCTTGCCATTAACTAAATCATATTTAGGAATAAAATTAGGGTTTTGTTTAGATTCAAAAGCACGGTTCATTTGAGTTAATAACCATCCTTCAGCATTACCAAAGTCTGCTGCAACTTTATAAGCTTTAGGTTCGTTAACAAAAAATTTAATTCTTGCTCCAAGAGCGGAGTTTTTCCCCCCTGTGTCTGGTATACCGTAAATATTACCGCCTTTGTTAACATCAAAGTTCCATTCTTTTATACCCTTTGGTAATTCAAAGTTTGCTACAATGTCTCTTTGTGTAGACACAGGTAAAGATTTTTTAAAAGACTTTACATAGTCCCTTTGAATAAAATTATTAACTGCCGTGTATTCTGGGTTTATTTTTCTAGTGCCTTTAATATAATAAGGGACTCCAAATCTTTGATTTTTTTTAAACTTAAATTCAACATCAGGAAAAGCTCTTATAATCTTTTTTTGATTTGTTTTTGATAATGCATCGCCTTGAAAAGTTTTTCTAAATTTTCCACCAGATATATTATATCTATTTTTAGCTAAACTTTTTTCTTCTGGTGCTAGATCAATAAAATCTTTAGCACCGTTAGTTATATCTCGCGCATATTTATTAAGAACAATTAATTTTTTCTTGGGTATTGGTGGTCCTGATCGTAATTCTTCTATCTTATCAAATTTTTCTTCTACACCTTTTGCAAAAGCTATGGCTTCCTTTAATTTATCTGAAGTAAAATGTTTATAAAATTTTTGACCACCTTTTACCGCTTTTACCTCGTAACTGCCATCCTTGGTAAGATATAAATATTTTTGGTTTTTGTATGCCATTACATCTCCAATATTCTTGCTAAGCCACCCTTAGACATTTTAGTCTCTGGCTCGCCTTTAAGAATTGATATAGTTTCATCTGCAGATTTTCCTGCACCACGTAAAGCCAAAGCTTGTTCGATAGCTGCAATAGCTTCTGCTTTTCTTTGTAAGTTCGTGTCATTACCAATAAGTTCTGCTAACTCATCTGTTATACCTGGATACTTAACTCTAAGAATTCCTGGTGTTAATTTTTCTAAAGGTATGTCAACTAATTGATTATAATCGTCTGGTATAATATTTTTCATTGAGTCTAGCGAGTCTAGCTCCTCTGCTTCATCTATAGTAAACAATCTTCGATCACCAGACTCTTCAGCTTCTTTTAATTTTTTTTCTAAAAATCTTTTTCTTCCTGGTTCTCCTGGTTTAGGATCTAATCTTCCAGCTTTGTAATCTGTAAACATAGCAGCTTCGTAAGCTTTTTGACCCGCTACAAATTTTTCAGCGTCACCAACTGTTTCTAAATAAGGTAAACTATCTCCGTAAATTTCTTGAAGTTCAGCATATTCCTCATCTGTTAATTTTCTAGTTCTTTCGTTAAACGCTGCAAACTCATCACTTAGTTTTGCTGCTTCTGGTCTGTCAATCTCATCTGCAACTTTCATCGTGTCTTTACCAAATTTTTTATTAATTAAAGCCATAATACCTTGCACAGACTTACCACTTCTAAAACCTGGTCTAAAACCTTCGGGTCTAATTTCTTTAATGTATTCTAAAACATCGTCTGCAATAATCGATGTGTCGTCGAATAATTTTTGGTTTATGATAAAATCAATTTTCTTTAATTCTTCGTCAGTAAAATTACCTATGTTTCTAAATACTACTAATGGGTCAGGAGCATTAGCTCCGCCTCTTTGTAAATCTTTAAACTTAACAATGCTTTCAGCTGTTTCAGGTGGCAACATAAAAAAATCTGGTTCTTTACCTAATACCTGTCTAACTACAGCTCTCCTTGCTCCTTCAGCTTCTATACTATCACCAAAGTTAGCTGCACCCATTCTAAGAAAATCTTTTTCTGCTTTTGCTTTTGTGGCTACATCATCTGCTCCGCCTGTAAGTTTTGTTTTTAAACCCTCTATGCCTTCTTTAATTTTATTAGACATAGCCGTTTTGCTTGTTCTTAAACCTTGAGTAAATCTCTTAATCTTATCTGTTTCTCTCAACGACTCTAGACCTTCTTTGTTAAGTCCCACGGTCCCTGTTTCCAGGTCAATAACATTCATCGGTCCAGGAGGCGGGTTAAATGTTTCGTCAATCATTTTAAGATTGTTAAACATAGTGTTAAGCTGCGAATCATTAAGTTTACCGGCTGTTACATAACCAGCATCTTGCTCAATGATTTTAATCATATCATCTTTACCAAAACCTAGATTTAGAAAATCATCATTAATGCTGCCAGAAAAGGTTGTGCCTTTCATTCCCTTGTCCCCGGTTCCTAAAAAATTAATATTCTGTTTAGTGCCCATGAACTTATTGGGGTTGGCTCCTATCTTTTGAGCTAGTCCTAAGATTGATTCGATTAAAAATTTTCTATTAGCCATAGTACTTCAAGTTACCCTTCACGATTGGTTCAGGTTTATAGTCTTCAGGATGAGGAATCAGACCACCTTGTCTAATTCTCATCAACGCCTGAGTCATAGAATCCACATAGTCATCGTGATCGCCATGCGGAAACGCTGCACACTCTTCCACAACTTCTTGTGCAAAGTGTTCGTGCATCGGGGCCCATACTTTGCCTGCTTCAAATAATGGCGCAATAGAGGCAACCCTTACGTGTTTATCATTTCCTTTGCTCGGCGTAAAGTTAATAACGGGTATCCCCATTTCTCTAAGTTCGTGTGTCAGAGGTATCCCTGATGCCTTAGCCTCGATTATAACTGAGTCTGGTCTGTGATCTAAATACTCTTGATGGGCCAAGCGCCTTAGTTCAGGGAACTCGTACCTATCTTTAAATGCGTTTAATAAAATAATATTATAGCCCGAGTCTTCTGTTTTGAATACACCCCACGTAGTTATGGCTGAAAAGTCAGATGATGTCTTTTTTAAAAACGCTGTATCGTACGATTGTATTGTATATTCTATTTGTGGAGGATACTTTTCCTTCCAGTCCATCCACCAGTCTCGTTTAATAATGGCACCTTCTTCGGCAGTCGGTTGCTGCATATATTGGGCATTCCAGTTTGAAACGGGGATCGAGGCTCTTGTTTTTTCTAGTTCCTTGATATCCCAATACTCTGGCCATACAGGTTTCTTGTTTGGTAGAATAGCAGGTAGTTCTACAATATCCCAAGTATCGCCATCTTCATTTGCCATTTCTTGAATTAGTTTACCTGTCAGATCTTTTGTAGACCAACGAGTCATAACCAAAACAATTTTACCGCCAGGTTGCAAACGCTGTCTAGGTCCTGACATGTACCAAGTCCATGCTTTGTCAAAAGCAGAACCATCGCCTTTTAAATCTTGTTCTTTGTGTGGGTCATCAATAATTAATAGATCTGCACCCCGTCCAGTTATAGCACCACCGACACCGGCTGCAAAGTATTCGCCGCCTTGTTCGGTTTTCCATTTACCTGCTGCCTGAGAGTCTTCTTGTAGTCTAGTGTCAAACATTTCATGATACTTCTCATCGTCAACTAAATTTTTAGTTTTTCTTCCAAAGTCAATTGCAAGATCTGCTGTGTGAGTTGCTTGAATAATTTTTAAATTAGGATTCTTACCTATCATCCAAGCTGGTAAAAAGTAGGATGCAAATTCTGATTTTGTATGACGTGGTGGCATGTTTACAATTAGACGGTTTATTTTACCGGTAGCCAAGTCATTAAACTTCTGTCCTATGTCTCTGTGGTGTTTGCCTTCAATAAATTCTGGCCACATATATTTTACAAAATTTAAAAAATCATGTGTAACCAATTTTTGCATATTCGCTAGCTCATCAGCTAACTCTAGATCTGCGTATTCTTGTGCCTCGTTTTCAGGTAAATTTTTTATAATATTTTTTGAGTCTGACATTTCTATAACCGTTTTCAAATCAACCTACCATAACTGTGTTTAATAAGCTATATAGACTGTCTCTGGGACCCCTACTGCCTTTTAGGGTGGGCCCCCACCCGTAATTTGCAAGCTATTTGCAACCTGCAGTGGTACCTCTATGGGGTGGGCCCGCCCCAGTTTACAAGCTAAAAGCCCGACCCATTTTGGACATAGTGTCTAGGATTATCCTTGACACTATATCCAGTAGTTATTTGTTAATCTAATAAAACCATATATGCTTTCGCATTGTGTTGCCTAAACCAGTTCAAGTTTTTTCTCATCTCGTTCCAATGTTTGCTAACACCTGTGCCGAGTTCCTTATCTTCTATTGTGGCTAGTGCCTCATCAATAAAGATTTTATCGTGACGCTCAGCTTCTTCTTTTGTTAGTTCAATAGATTCGCCTGTGAATCTATTACGTCTAGTATAGTCGTTGTTTGTTTCTGCTTTCATATATCCTTTCATTAATCGTTAGAGTTATAAAATAGATCGTTTATAAACTTATCTATTTCTTTGTCAGTTAGCCCCTTTGCTTTGAGATCGTCATAGTGCTCCTCGTATGCTCTCTCGAACCATTGTGTATTTACTTCGCAACTCATAACTGATCTTCCATACACGCATTGTAATAATCGTTTTGCTCTTGCTCACAATCCATACAATGCTCATTACTATTAGTTGCCCACTCATCATTTTTAGGTATGCAACCACACTCTACACATTTTCTCATATGTCCTTTCGTTTTGTTTGTCATATGTAGGATAATATATTATTCTGTGATAGTGTCAACCCTTTCTTTTATGCTGATATAACCATATTCATTTTTAGTAGGGTCATCAATCCTTGTTTCAAGTGGTTCGTTTCGTGGATCAAGTGCAACTATGCGTTGTATGTGTGTCCTCATAAAATCCATTAAACAAGTTTGACTACAAAAATAATTAAACACTTGGTCTGGGTGATACCACTCTGAATTTATGTGTTGTTTTATTTTTCTAGTTCGCAAGACTTTAGAACCCTTGCTACCTCGCACACGATCTTGCGTACGTGATTTGTGACACTTCGTTCCCTGACACCAGTTATAACTCACGTGTACCACCATAGGATAGCGATCGAGCCTACGATCGCTATACCCCACTCTATTAGAGTTAATTCCATTTTATTCTCACTTGACCAGTTGCATTTCGCCAACCATTTGCGTCTAGATCCCAATAGACTAAACAAGGGTTACCCTCTTTAGATACGAAAGCTTTGCCCTCAGTTCCCTCAGGGCTATCATACTGACCTTTACGAGTAATAAACTTTTTATGCTTTTTAGCAAAATAAGTTATATAAAAATTACTCATTACCAACTTTCTGCGTGATGATGTATGTCGTGCTGTCCTGATCATCTAACACTTTAAGGGCTTTGACTTTTGCTACTGCCTCGTCAAAGGTTTTAATCGGCTTTCTTACTTTCTCAACTGTGAAATAATCCTCAGTTAGTTTTTGTAGTACTATATACATATTTGTCCTTTCGTTGTTAATAGGACTATCCTATAACAGATAGTCCTATATGTCAAGTGTTAATTTACACTTTGTTTTTCGTATTGTAGTCTTGCCTTGATCTTATCTTCTCTAGTCTGATTTTTATTTTTCATACCTTTAATCATAGACGCAAGATTACTAGGATTGTAAATTGTCAAGCCAGTAGAGTTAGTTCTAACTAATTCTGCCTCGTCTAATTGTATTCCAAGTTCACTAGCAAGTTCGATACCCTCGCTTAAATATCTGTATGCTTTCAATCCAATTTTTAATTGGTCTGTCTGCTTTGTGATACTGTCTATCCAAGTTTGGTGTTTCGATACAACATTAGCTTTAGCAGTTCGCCACATTAGAAAGATATTGTATTCATCTTTAGTACAAGCTATTGCTCTACTTCTACAATGAGAAGTTCCAATGACATCAAGTTCAAATTGTTTATTAAACAATCCAGTATAACCAGTTCCCTCATCTTCACTATAACGCCCTTTACCCAAAAATTTATCGTTTGCGTCAATGTGTTTTGTTTTATGTGGGTTATCATCTTTACCACTTTGTTGTGCAATTATATCAGGGTTCAAACCTTTCTCTTTAAGTTCTTCCCTATAATATGCGTGGGCAAAATGCTGACTACCCTCACCACTACTATAACTCTCTCTACCATTTAGATTGCCATACAATCCAAAGTCAAAGTGTGATTGCGTTTCTGTTTTCTCGCCCTCATCATCAACATCTTCCGAGTGTGAAAAGTAGAAACACTTATCTTTGGCAACTACATCACAGGGGTCGCCATACTTCTTTTTAAATACTCGTAGAGTATTTACATCTTCAGTAGGGTATGACCTCTCTACTACTCGTCTTGCAAGTTCAAAAGTATTTTTCTGGCTTTCGTTAAAGTTTTCTCTCGCCTCTAAAAAACTTTGACGTTCCTGAGTGTCCTCTTTTTCGAAGACATCTTTAATCCGATTATAGAGTTTGTTTCTATACTCGGTATTCATACGTATTTTAGACATTGTGTCCTTTCTGTTGTTAATAATTATCCTATATTATCCCTTGACAAATAGATTGTCAAGCATTATATTAAGTTAGGAATAGCCAAATGGGTGTTTATCTCCCAGCGTGCTAGTCCTTTCAGGTTTAAGGCGTTTGGAGTGGGGAATTTAAACCCTATAACATAGGTCGCGAGATATGATATATCTGGGAAAGTAGGGATGCATACCAAAATCCTTGCCTACGTGCACCTGCGCCCTTGAGCCCTGATCCACTTTCCATAGGGCCAAACAATTGTTGGTGGATCTGGGGTCAAGTAAATGTCGCGCGATGAGGTAAAACGCATTGCTTGACCAAACTTGAGCCCTGATCCATTATGAAATGGACAGTCCTCATTAAGACTTGCAAGCAAGTAGTAATGGATCTGGGGTCAAGTACACAGTGGCCGGTCCCTAACCAGGATTGGAGTTAAAACTTTGGGGTTGTAAAATATGTCCATCTTGAGACTGTGTCTGGCCCAAGCTCGAGGTCAGTCGAGAGCGCAGTCAAAACGCTCGAGCTACAAGCCAATCAAAAAAAAATAAAAATAACGCACAAGCTACAAGCTTCAAGCAGGGTGGGCCCGCCCCATAATGTACAAGGGTCCAAGAATAATAAAGCTTGACACGCCTGAACGGCTGGGATACTATGGGACCATCAACAGAAAGGAAAAACATGCAAGTTAAATTTGAAGAGAGCGGTACGACGCTGAAGAGATCTAAGAACAGACACGGGGAGACATGCGAGCAGCAGCTTCGCAGGATGTGCAAGCGCATCGCGGACGACATAACAGAGAAGGCCATCACCAGGTATAATGGTTACGAGACTGAGCACGACGAAGACGACGAAGGCACGCTGGCCACGCGCTTCATGGACCACGTCTACGATATAGAATGGATCACGCACCGGGACAAGAGCTACAAGGCGGCCAGGCTGCTGGTAGCAGGCGGCGGGCCCAACATATGGGTAAACCTGCAGGACATGAACGTTGAAGGGTATTGGGGCTGTGACAGAGTCATTGAACCATTTATAGACAACATCGGGCTGGATGACTGCTTGGAAGAGTTACATGCCTGCTCATAGAAAGTACGATCACATCATAACCCGGCTCCATAATGACTGGTGCAGGGCCAATGGTTATCCGGAGCGCAAGCCTTCAAGCAGAGTGCATATGGCCGGTAGGCCCAGGGCACAAGGTTCAAGCTTCAAGCCTTCCCTTACAAGATCCAAGATCCGTGAACCAGAGTACAAGCGATAGGTTCCAAGCTTAGGGGAACAAGCAACAAGGACAAAGGTACAAGCTTTGTGTTTCATGTGAAATGAAATCTGATGAGGGGATAGCCTCACAGAGTTAACTTTTGTTATCTTAAGCTCAAGCGTAAAAAAGACTCCTTTAGCGTTCTGACAAAGACAATCAGGAGTGCCAAGTAAGGCACGATTCTCAATACGAATAAACGAAATAGATTTAAATTCTTTCTTTAATTTTTTATATAGGTTTGACTCTTTCATGGTGGTCTGAGCTATAGTTAACCACTTATAATTTTTTAATTACTTCGCCCATTACAAGTGTAGGTTTTTCTGCTTTTAAAACTAATCTATGTGTCTCACGTGTACCCAAAACTCTATTCTCCAACAACATCATTGCCGTTAAATCATACATATCGCCATTAGGTAATTCTATTTGAACCCTAGCATGTTGACATACTGGGGATTTCATGAACTTATCTAACGCCATTCTCAATTGCTTTCCACTTACCATTCTGCCTTGTAATATACAATATATAGGATATATTGCAAGTATGAGTGATTATCCAAAGCCTAGTAAATACAGCCCAATACCAAAAGACAAGTATGGATTGCAGCAGTTAACTGCTATGCAACGTGCTTTCTGCGAGTATCTAGTTATGAACGAGGGTAGATGCACAAACAAAGACGCAGCCATACATGCTGGATACAGCCCAAAGAGTGCAGCCGTAGAAGCATCTTGTTTGATGAAACTATCACACATACAGGCATACCTGACTAGACGTATGAACGAAGTAAACAAAGCGTTTGTTGTAAACAGACAGAACTTTGTAAAGCGTCAAATAAATCTATCAACAAAGTTAGAGAAGGAAGGCAAGACAGAAAAGACAGCGGCCTTTGAAGCTATGATAGGAAAAGCTATGGGTATATTCATAGACAGAAAAGAGATTGTAACCAGAGATTTAACTGCTGAAGATAAGTTAAGACGTAAGGAAGAACTACGTAAACAAGCTGAGAAGATGCGTAAGGTGAACGATCTTATTAAAGAATAATCTTTTCCATTTTAACTATACAACCCATCGGGAAAACATTACGGTCTGAGAAGACTTCGTCGTTCTCATCATACGAACTAAACGTCCAAAGGAATTTTTTAGTTTTTTTATATACGTACGCTTGCGATACCATCTTCGCACATTCAAACTTATCAAACTCTTCAGGTGTGTTATGACCCGCATCGCCGGTGATGTCGAGCCACTTGATAGAGTAGAAATAGTATTTCTTTTTACCGACTGTTGCATGTTTATATCTTTTCTTCCTTTTGGGCATAATACAGGTATAGTCTTTTTTCAATGAAATTTCAAAAAGCAAAATGCAAAATATACGCGCGCGTCCCTTATTTTGTTGGTATTGCTAGCTTTTTTGACTATTTTTAGTAAATTGTATCTTTTGTATCCAATTGTATCCTGACAAAAGATACAAATTTGGCGTTATTTCCATTGGTATACAACACTTCTAGCTTTTGTATCCTTTGTAACCACTTTTTAAAAAAATTATTTTTATTTTTTTTATTTTATTGAAAAAACCCTATACAATGGATACAATTGCAATTAATGGCTAATTTACTGTACTATTTGATCATTTTTTGTATCTGCACAGTCTATTTCTTTGGATACATTTTTATAATATTGGTCTACTTTGCGAAGGAATGCGTGCTTGTACCCCTGAAACTCCTTATCCGATACCTCAAACTTCTGAAACAAGTTATCTTTAGAACACATTAGAATGATTCCAGACTGTATCTGCGTGCCATATACTTGATTGTGGGCCATAGCGTATGCTGCCAGCTGTGTAAAGTAATCGTCTATCCACTCTCTACGTTTTGGCTTGTTCGTCTGTTTAAAATCTATTATACTTTCGCGCCCGTTATAA
>WLWF01003107.1_pt1 | contig 11197 bp, 6 predicted proteins | sample 6718331 | NCBI WGS metagenome assembly WLWF01 (sample SAMN12718692, study PRJNA515312) | sponge metagenome | isolation source: marine sponge | host: Mycale hentscheli | place: New Zealand: South Island, Marlborough, Capsize Point | collected 2003-05-01
TGGAAGTAAACTTCCTATCTGAAAGATGTTTAGTAACACAAGCTGCTAACAACTTTGTATTATTCAAAGGAATCTAATAATGATTCAAACTTAATAATATCCCCGTCTTCGGGCGGGGTATTATTTTATTAACTATTTAATTTTATTATATCATGGCTAAAAAAGCTAAAGCAGTAGAAACTGTTGAGGTTGCACCTCAAGAAGTAGCGGTTAAAACCGCACCAAAACCAACTAAACCAAGTTGGGAAATTAAAGATAGAGTTTATTACTTAAAAGGTAATAAAAATCCTTTAACATTAACAATACCTAGTAGACATACTAAAAAACACTCTTTATTATATTTTGATAAAAAAACAGGTAAGCAAAGAGAAATTAGATATGCTACAAATCAAGATTCGCCACTTGTAGACGAGCAAAAAGGTGAAGCAACCTTAGGTCATATCATGTTTAAAGGTGGTGACTTAAAAGTAGGAAAAGAAAAACAAAACCTACAAAAACTACTTTCTTTGTATCACCCATTAAGAGGTAGAATATACGAAGAGTTTAGTGCTGTTGCTGAAGCGGAAGATGAACTAGACGTTTTAGATCTTCAAATTGATGCTTTAAATGCGGCTAGAAATATGGAGATAGATCAAGCAGAGGCTATTTTAAGAGTTGAACTTGGATCAAAAGTAAATACTATGAGTTCTAAAGAACTTAAAAGAGATTTACTTTTATTTGCTAGAAAAAATCCAGCTTTATTCATAAATCTTGCTAATGATGATAATGTTCAATTAAGAAATATAGCTATTAGAGCTGCGGAGGCTGGTATAATTAGATTATCTGGCGATCAAAGAACATTTACTTGGGGATCAAACGGTAGAAAATTAATGAACGTACCTTTTGATGAAAACCCTTACTCGGCATTTGCTGCTTTCTTAAAAACAGATGAAGGTGTTGAGATCTATAAATCTATAGATAAAAAACTATAAAAACAAGTGATACTAATACATAGGCGGTTTCGGCCGCCTTTTTAGTATTTAAAAAAATTAATATGGCAGTAAGCGTAAATACAGTATACCAAACAGTCTTGTATATATTAAACAAAGAACAAAGAGGATATATAACACCTGCTGAATTTAACAGCCTTGCTACACAAGTACAAGATGAAATATTTCAATCTTATTTTCCTGATGGTAATCAAGTAAATAGATTGAATCAAAATAACTCCCAAAATGACACTGAGTTCTTTAACATGTTTAAAGATATAAATTATAAATTACATCCATTTGAAAGAGAATTAACTTTTACATATAACTCTTCTAATGAGTGTTTTTATAATAATACAGGTTCTACATTGTTCAAAATAGGTGATGTTGTAACAACTTATAGTGGACAACCTCAGTATTCTTCCGTAACTCAACTTGTTAGTAAAAAAGATTTTGATAAAATAACAAGATCAAAATTAACCGCTCCTACTAAAAGATATCCTATATTTAGAACAACTAGCAGCGATTTAGTTGATGCTGCGATTTCTATAAACAATAACGGTTCTGGATATGTAAATGGCTCTTCACATGGAACAACTGGTGGTAATGGATCTGGCTTTACAGTTACTGTTAACGCTCCTAATGGTTTTGTTTTAGGTGTTAATGTTACTGATTATGGATCTGGTTATTTACCTGGAGACGTTCTTTTAATTGATGGTGGAACTACTTCTGCTCAAATAACTATAACTCCATTAAATAGATTAATTTTAAAAATACATCCAAATCCTAATAATCCTAGAGACACTGTTAGTATTAATTGTATTTTAAAACCAAGCTCTCCGGTATGGGGTTTTAATACTGGATCTGTTGGTCAATATATATTTACTCCAGTAGGAGAAACATCTTCAACGTCTGTTGATTTTGAATTAGACATATCAGAACAAACTAATTTAATAATAGGTATACTTAAATATTGTGGTATTATAGTTAATGATCCAACTATAATACAAGCAGCAGCGCAGCAATCCGCACAAGTAGAAGCTAACGAAAAATCTTAAAAAATGAGTTTAGTAACAGAAACAAATCAACAGTATTACCAAGGCGCTCAAGTTTTTTTAATACCAACAACTGGCACTGAGCAGAAATTTGAAACCACATTTGACACTAATTTAATATTTGGATCTTCTGATAGTACAGACACTAATTATGCTTTAAATAATTTTAAGTTATATTTAAGTCCTAATGGACTTCCTGGATCATTTCAAGAATACGAAGATCCTTACACTGTTGAAAATAATACTATAAAAGTAGCAGGCTCCTTAAATCAAAACTATTATCTAGTTGTTCAATTAAAATCTTTAAGCGGTGGTAATTATGGTAATCAAGACGCTTTTGGCCAAACAGTTGAAAATAATTACGGAGGATATGAATATATAACATTAAATGACGCTATAGATAACTTTATGGTTGGTTATGTTGGTGATGGTAAAATATTACAAAAAGCTAGTAAGTCTGATGTATTATTTTTTGCTAAAAGATCTTTACAAGAATTTAGTTATGATACTTTAAAAAGTATACATTCGCAAGAACTAACAATACCAGCTAGCTTGAATATAGTACTACCTCAAGACTATGTAAACTATGTGAGCGTTTGCTATATTGATCATTTAGGTGTAAAAAGACCTATATATCCAGCAAACAACTTAACAACTAGTCCTTATCAAAATCTAGTTCAAGATGCAACTGGAATTCCAATTCAAGATAACTTTGGCTCAAATATAGAAGGAACTTCTATTACTGAAGAAAGATGGAAAAAAGCAAATGATGTTATAATTAACCAAGGTATATTTGATAATTTAGATGACTATGCTTATTGGGCTAACTATTATGGCTTTGACAATACTATAGCATATGGTCAGCTTTATGGAATAGAACCACAGTATGCGCAAGTAAATGGTTGGTTTAACCCTAACTACAGAGAAGGCAAAATGTCTTTTTCAAGTAATTTAGTAGATAAATTGATTGTACTAGAGTATATATCAGACGGTTTAGCTTATGATGGTGATAGTAAAGTACCAAAACTAGCTGAAGATGCTTTATATGCTTCTATAATGTACAATATAATATCTACAAGAGCTAATCAACCTGAATATATAGTACAAAGATTTAAAAAAGACAGAAGCGCTAAACTTAGAAATGCTAAAATAAGATTATCTAATATCAAGCTTAACGAAATAGTTCAAGTTATGAGAGGTAAATCTAAATGGATAAAACACTAAAATTAAATGGCTAAAGCTCAAAATACTTTTCTAGGGTCTAAAATGAATAAAGACATTGACGCTAGATTATTAAGAAACGGTGATTACAGAGATGCTTTAAATGTTCAAGTAAGTAGATCAGAAGGAGATGGAGTAGGATCTTTAGAAAATGTCTTAGGAAATTCTTTAGCTGTAGATTTTGGTTCTTTAGAAGACGTCAGCGATTTAACATGTATAGGTTATTTTTCTGACGACATTAATAATAATATATATTTATTTTTAACAAACTACACAGATCCTTCACCTTCTAACTTCAGATATTCTCCGACTGCATCTAACTTTATATATGTTTACAATACTGTATCAAAAGTAGCTAGCAAGTTGGTTGAAGGTGCTTTTTTAAATTTTTCAAAAACAAATTTTATATACGGTGTCAATGTTTTAGAAGACTTTTTGTTTTGGACAGACAATAGAAATCAACCTAGAAAAATAAATATAATATCGGCTTTAGGTTCTAGTTCTTATTATCAAAAAGAAGATCAAATATCTGTGTCTACATATAATCCATATCAAAGCATACTATTGTACAGACAAAGCTTATTATCTAGTTCTGAACAATATGAAACAACTATGCTAGATGTTACTAGTAAATTTTATCCAAATGGAGGTACTGCTAATTCTGTTGCCGGAACTTACACAGCTGGAACAGATGTACCTATTTCTAATATAATTGGAAATATATATATAAACTCTGTTTTAAAGTCATCTGCATCTCCTGGATCAACTATTTTAAATGACACAAAAGTAACTGAAATTGATACCTCAGTATCACCGCCAGCTTACATGCAACTAGATAAAGATATAACAATAGTTAGTGATGATTTAGAAATTGTTTTTGAGCCAAATCCATATTTTGAAAAATCATACAATGGTGATCCTAATTACTTAGAAGATAGATTTGTAAGATTTGGTTATAGATTTAATTTTGTTGATGGTGAAAACTCTATATTTTCACCTTTTACTCAACCTGCTTTTATACCAAAGCAAGATGGTTATTTTGTTACAAATAAAACAGACTTAGATAGTCCTAATGTTGCTGGTAATATTTACGCGAGTAAAGAAATTAATGATCAAAAAGCATCGTATCAAAGTACCATAGTTGAATTTATGGAAAATAAAGTAAATAAAATACTACTTTATATACCACTTCCATTTAATAACTATGATTTGCAAAATGCTTTAAAAGTTGATTCTATAGATATTCTTTATAAAGAATCTAACCAAGCAGCTGTTAAAGTTATAGAGCAAGTTTCCATAGAAACTATATTCAACTCTTCAGGTAAAGCCGAAGTTACAAATCCCGTGACAGCAAGTCAAGGTCCATTTGCTATTGAAAATATTAAAGGAGGTATATTAGTTGGCTCTCAAGTTACATTTGAAGGTAGCTCTGGTTCCGCTATAACAGTAACTGATTTTTCACCAACTAACCCAGCTATACCTACATCTGGAAATATAACACTTAGTGAAAATGTAACTTTAAATGCTGGTGATATAATAACAATAGGAAATCCTAGGTTTTATATATATGATTATCAATCTAGAAAACCTTTTAAAGTTTTACCAGAAAAAGATCTTATTAGAGTATATGATAAAACTCCAGTTAGATCTTTAGCGCAAGAAGTAATAAGCAATAGAGTTGTTTATGGTAATTTTCAAAATAAACATACGCCTCCGGCTTTTTTAGATTATAACGTTAGCTCAAGTCCTAAAGCTGAATTTTCAGTAAATAATGGAACTGCTGATTCTCAAGTTCCCCCAACTGGAAAAGAACCGTCTAAAATAACTATAAATCCTGGTTCTGAATCTGGAAGCATATGGGATAGTGGCAATATAATTGGTTCGATTATAACTAGTAGAGATGCAAGTATACCAGCCGGAACTGTTGTTAAAGACTATGACCCTCTAACTAATACGCTAACATTGACTGATAATGTTAATTATAATAACGGCGATATAATAGAGCTAATGCCAGCTAGTAATACTCAAGACGCTACTAGTATTATAGAGTATCCAAACCATTCTGTAAAACAAAATAGAAATTATCAAGTAGGTGTAGTTCTTTCTGATAGATACGGTAGACAATCAAGCGTTATACTTTCAAATAGTTTAAACACTGTTACTACTAGAGGCGTAGAGTTTAAAGGGTCTACCATATACTCTGCTTATAATTCAAGCTCTATAGTTCAATCTACTTGGCCAGGTGATTCCTTGAAGGTTTCTTTCAACAGTCCTATTGGACCTAGTAATAAAAATACTTCTATTGGTTGGCCTGGATTGTATAATGGAGATGAAAATAGCTCAAGATATAATCCTTTAGGTTGGTACTCTTGGAAGATAGTTGTTAAACAAACAGAGCAAGAATACTACAATGTTTACCTACCTGGCGTAATGGCTGCTTATCCTAAAGACGCTTTATTAGAGTTAGGTAGAACATCACATGCTGTTCTTATAAATGATAATATAAATAAGATACCAAGAGACTTAAATGAAGTTGGTCCACAGCAAAAACAATTTAGAAGTTCGGTTGGGATTTTTGGAAGAGTAGAAAATCATGTTGATCCTGCTGTTTTGAATTTTTCTGAAAATAGACCTTATTACCCAGGGATAAAACCAGATACTGTTTCTATTATATCCACGCTAAATGATTTATTTGACTTTAGCCCTTTAGTTTCCGAAAGACCAGATTTTTTTCCACAATTTTACTCTTATACTTCAAACCCTTTAATAGCTAGAATAACTACTGAAAATAAGATAGGTCAAATAAACAGCACTAATCTTGTTACTGGAAGTGGTATTGTTGACACTACTAAAACTCCTGCACTAGCTGGCACAGTAGTGCAAGAAGATACAGTTACATTGGCTGACATACAAGGAACTATAGTAAGTGGCATGTCTGTTAGAGGCGGAGGTTTAGCAGAAGGTACAGTTGTTGCAGTTGCATCGCTTCCTACTGTAAAGCTAGCTAATCCAGCTCCTGGAAGTCCTATTTCTGTTGGATCAGCACAGGGACAAAGTATATTTGAAACAGGAACTACGCTTACGTTTTTTGACAACCCGCAAACTAATCCAGTTGGAATACAATATTTAGCTGTTTATGAAACAGAACCAACAGAAAGCTTATTAGATATATTTTGGGAAACTTCTTCTAGCGGTTTAATATCTGATTTAAATACATCTATATTGAGTGATACATTAGGTGCTATTGAAATAATAGATTTTAATGATGCTTTGTTTTTTGAAGATTTAGCTGTAGGATCTTCTATAATAAATGGTAATGGTTTTACTGTTCAAGATATTTTTGGAACAGACGTCGACCCTAATGATTTTGAAATAACATTAGAATCACAAGTGCCAGGAGAAGCTAGTATTATAGACCAAACAGGAGCTGATAGAAGTACTGCTTTTGTTTTAGAAGAAACAACTACACCAGGTTTTTATCAAATTAAAACAAATGAATTGTTTGTTTTCTTAGAAGATCCCGCTATAAGAAACTTTGTTGTAAATATTAAAGTAACAAATACTGTACAAGACTCTGTAACATATTTCATAGAAAATATAGAGCTTAAAAATAAAATACCTACTTTTATAAGTTGTCCTAGCACGCCTGGTTATGACGGGCCAACAGGAAATACTCCGCCAAATATAGACATATCACAAACAGAAACTATAGCTATAAATATAATAGAAGCAGAGAATGGTTCTAGATTTTATGAAGATGGTGCTGTTTCCGGACAAAGATTTTTAGCAGGTCAGGAACTTCAATTTGAAATAGTAGCGCAGCTACGTACAGATCAATTGCAAGAATTTGGAGGCGAGTTTAGTGAGCAAAACGTTTTTGATCAAGTATATACAAATCCTGTGACTGGCTTTACTATTGAAAATATTGGACAAACTGGACCTTTTGCTTTAAATACTACTATAGCTACTAGCGATTCAATAAACTCAGGCGTTAGTTTTTGCACATTAGAAAAACCTGATCCAGCTTCACCGGCTTTTTCTTTTAATACTATTGCTGGAGGTACTGGCTTGGCTTTTGAAGATTTTCAAGATTGGGCTATTTGGTTGAAAGTAACAGATGCTAACGGAAGTTTTGATTCTCTAGAAACTCAGCAACCTTATTGCAGAGCAATAGTAAGAATAAATAGAATTAATGTTGAAAAAGCTTGGGGTTGGAATTTTATAACACCTAAAGATCTGGCTGTTGGTGGTGATGTTTATAAAGATGGTACTTGTACTGTAGCCGAGGTTTTAGATGGAAATATTTTTAGAACAGAAAACTTGTCGGGTGACAATGCTTTTTTTCCAAGTGGAGCAACATCAGGTATTTTTGATCCTAACGTTATAGCTGGAGTCCCAAGAGGACCTATATTTGTGCAACCAACAGACGGAAATACCTCTAACCCCGCTAATGGAGATGAAATTTACGATCTTCCGTCTGGCGTTTCTTCAGCGCCAAACTCTATTATATTAGATTCTAACGACAATCCTACAGTAAGAGTAAGTTCTGTAGATTACACAAATGCTGGACCATCTTTTAGTAATGATTTTGGAACAGATGCTATAATAACAACATTTGAATCTCACGGTTTAAGCGTTGGAGATGTTATTAGTTTTTCAAGTGGTAGATGGTTAGTAGAAATGCCAAATGCAGCCGGCGATGTTTTTACAACTCCTGTATTTCCTAGAATGAGGATTGCTGGGCAATTTCCTTACTACTCACCAGTGAACCCAACCCAACCAGCAACATATCAAGAGCTATGCGCACAGGTTACAAACGCTTTTCCTCAAAAAACAGCAGTTATAGCGAGAAACTGTGATTTTGAAAGCTATCCTATAGAACAAACAGATGTTACACCTTATAACCCATTTACTACTTTTTCATTCGGGCAGCAAATGGTGTCATCTGGTCAAGTCGGCTCTGGAACTATAAGCTCTTGTCAAGAAAATTGCACACCAGGAGCGTAGAGTTAAAACAAAAAAAAATAAGTGATAATATAATATGGCAGCTATAATAGAAGTAAAATATTTTAACACCTTTATTCTAAAAAAGAGTAATAGCGGCTTTAATTCAAGCGATGGAACAGCCATGTGGAATGGCTCAAGAGGTGTACCTCAAGAAATTGGTGGTTATCCTAGAACTTTTCCTTTGTCTGTTGATGATGACGATTTAACTAATTGGTCTATTGAAGAAGCTAGAATTAGAGGTGGCTTTAATAACACTTCAACTGATTACGGTGCTAAAGCTTATTTAGTAGAAGACGAGCCAAATGCTTCACCAAGAGTTAACACGCTTATATACTCTGGTATATTTAATTCTAGAACAGGTATAAACAATACTAATGTTTTTAGCGTAGGAGAAGAAATAACTAAAAGTTTAGACCCTGTTAATGGATCTATACAGAAACTTTACGCTGAAGATACTAATTTAAATATATTTCAAGAGCTTAAGGTAAGTAGAGCTTTAATTGATAAAGATGCTATTTATTCAGCAGAAGGCGGTGGCACTGTTACTTCTTCTAATTTAGTTATAGGTGCTATTCAACCTTATGCTGGTGAATATGGAATATCTAAAAATCCAGAAAGCTTTGCTGTTTATGGATACAATAAATATTTTTCAGATTCAAATAAGAATGTTATATTAAAACTTTCTAGAAGTGGTATAGATGAAATATCTTCTGCTGGTATGAAAGATTATTTTAGAGATGAATTAAACAGAATAAAATTATCTTCAGCTCCAGGAAGAATATTAGGTGGTTGGGATGTATATACAAGTCAATATTTTGTTAATACTAGAAAAAATATAACATTAAATGACAATAATAACAAACCTACTACCTTAGCTTGGGACGAAAGGGTTAAAGGTTGGACTAGCTTTTTTAGCTTTAAACCAGATCAAATATTATCAATTAGAAACCAAACATACACAACGGAAAATGGTAGACTTTGGCTTCATAATTATAATGAAAACAAAATCACCCAGGCATTGACAAATGGTGCTGTTCAGACTAGTCAATTAATTACCCTTGATAATATTCAAGGTGATTTAAGACTAGGTGACATTGTTTACGGTTCTACAATAAAACCTGGAACATTTATATTAAGCATTAACGGTAACACAATAACAGTTAATAAAGCTCAAATACTAAATGACAATACGCAACTTAATTTTAGTGATTTAGCAAGAAACAAATTTTATGGAATAAATTACAATTCAAGTATAAAATTTATTTTAAACGAAAATCCTAGTATATCTAAAACTTTCAAAAACATAGAATACGAAGGCTATAATGGTTGGCAGGTTGATTCTTTTATTTCAGACTCAACAGGTGAAGATGAAATTAATAGTGTTTATTCTTTTTCAAATGATTCTACAAATAGTGTTTTAAGTTACGAAGAAGGTAGTTATGATTCTTTTGGTAATGTTTTTCCTACTCCTCTTACTGGTAATATTTTTAGAGCAGGTTTTAATCGTAAAGAAAATAAATATTATGCTAATTTAGTTAACAATAGTGCACCGGTAAAAGGTGAAATTCATTTTGGAAATGACATAACTGGTATTAAAGGTTTTTATTCAGTAGTTACAATGTCAACGGATTCTACTACTGATTTTGGAGGTGAAAAACAATTATTCCAAGTAGGAACAGAATATACCTATAATAATGGATATTAATAATAAAAATATAAAAAAATGGTAGGAGCTATAATAGGCGGCGTAGCTAGTTTAGCTGGTGGTATTATTGGGTCTAGCAAGGCTAGAAGAGCTGCTAAAAGAGCTAGAAGACAGGCTAGAAAACTTGAAGCAAAATTAACAGAACTAGAAAATAATAGACAAGCTATTATAGATCCTTATGTAGGTATTCAAGATTTAAGTTCAATGCTTAGTAATCCTTTTGCTAATTTAAGCGTGGCTACTCAAGCGGCTGAAATGCAGATAGAAGAGTCTGATATTGCTTTAGCTAACACTTTAGATACTATAAGAGCTACAGGCGCATCAGCAGGTGGAGCCACGGCTTTAGCCCAAGCCGCATTGCGGGCTAAGAAAGGAGTTGCAGCTAGTATTGAAAGCCAGGAAGTAGCTAATGAAAGACAAAGAGCAGCTGGTGAAGCTACATTACAACAACAAAAAATGTCTGAGCAACAAAGACTACAACAAGCGGATGTAGCTGGTAGACAATTTGTATTTGGTATGACAGAGCAAAGAGAACAACAACAGTTAGATAGAGTTTCTAATCAAATATCAGCTTTAAGAGGTCAAGCCGCTTCTGCTAGTAGAGATAGCACAGCTGCTTTAACCGGAGGTATTGGAGCTGCAGCTAGTTTACTAGGAGGAATTGGAGGAGGTTCTTAATAAAATATAAAAATGGAGAATAAAAACATAACATATAATCTGTCTATACAACAAGCTAATAAAAGTAATGCTCTAGCCTACAATGAAGATTACGTTGCGGCTAACATCGACGCTTCTTTTAAAATACTAGACAATGCTTATGCTAATACAGGTAAGATGTATGCTAAACTAAAAATGGCTATACAATCAGGTAAATGTTTAGATGAAAGCTGTAATTATGAACATGAGCAAGTAAAGAGACTAGATGAAGCTCCTCAGAAGTCCATAGAGTTCTTACAACAGGTCGTAGACGAGCTTTCTGTAACAGAGGATAATTACTATGATGTTAACAACGATTACTCTTTTATGGTCGCTAATTGCATTATGACTAATAAGCCTGGGTTTTCTAAGACAGAAGGATATAATGTTTATTTAAATCTTATGCAAGATGGTTCTCAAGAAATGGTATTTGAAGGACCTTTATTTGAAAAGCCTTTAGTGATTAACAACAACACGCTTAGTGCTTTACTAGAATCAAATACTAGCCTTATAGTTGAAACTCCAGATATAAATGCAGACATGCT
>WLWF01003110.1_pt1 | contig 11196 bp, 13 predicted proteins | sample 6718331 | NCBI WGS metagenome assembly WLWF01 (sample SAMN12718692, study PRJNA515312) | sponge metagenome | isolation source: marine sponge | host: Mycale hentscheli | place: New Zealand: South Island, Marlborough, Capsize Point | collected 2003-05-01
TAATCATAGCCTCTAATTCTAGCTATGTCAACACTTAACTGCGCATTCTTGCAAACCTAAGTGACTCTCTAGGCTCCTCTTCTCTACCTTCTAATGCTTCTACTGCCATTGCTTGTGCAGCATGCTCATTGAAGCCTTTGGACTTGTAGTTGTCCTCGTATTGCTGATATTTTTCTACACTACTTTCAAAATCTTCACCATGAGTCAGCATCTCTGCTGTCATTTGATTGGCAGCCTGATCAGGCACACCATCAGTCTTCAGGTGTTTCCAGATAGTCTGAAATACTTCAGGATTTTCTTCTGCACCTTGCCCAGCTAAACGCACGGTATTTAATACTCAGACTATTACGATTGTAGTAAATTTATCAACCGTATTGATTGGCCTGTGCACTAGCAGAACCTAAGTCAGGACTCATACCAGCTGCCAACAGCTTACCGGTATAAATGTCATTTTCAAACTTAGCTTTCTCTGGACTTTGCATGACAGCGTTAAGCCGCATCAGTGCACTTCCTGACTCATTTGCAAACAAAGCTTCGGACATCCTTGTGTTCAACAGCTGCTGTGCTTTTGTTTGTGCATCAGTCTGCTCTGCACCAGCTGCACGGGATTGTCCCATTGCATTTGCGACAGCTTGACTGCTTGCAGTGCGAGAATTTTCACCAGCATTCTGCATCGCCAAACGTTCATTATTAAACGGCTGAGTATTTACAGAAGGCTTAGACGCGCCACCTTGATCATATGCATTCGGACCAGGACGAACAGGGCTAACCATACCTGGTAGTCCACGTCCCATAGACGCTTCTCCAAGCATTCTTTCTGAAACTTTAAAAGGTGAGTTCATTGTTTGACAACCGTTCTATATATCTATTGTAAGGGGACTGAATAAACAATCCCCTAACAGTTATTAGCCTTCCTGGACGAGCATCTTGGCTTGCAGTGCACCCTGTGGTGCCTGTGCCAGATACTTCCAAGCATTCTCAGGATTGTTATCCATCATTTGACCGAAGCCACCCCAGAAATCATTAGCCTGATTAACCTGACGACCAGGTGTAGGCATTTCCATTTCAGGACGCTGGAAGTTCTGAGGAACGTTGTTCATCTGCTGAGCGAGGATCTCTTGCTCGAACTGGGCACGGGCTGCTTCGTTCTCCATATATGCAGCTTCTTCTGCAGTAGGAGTGGGATAAGGACCTTCAGGACCATAGAAGTCGTTGACGTAATCAGCAAGCACGTCGGGATCGGTGAGCATGAGGTTCATTGCTGCACGCTCTTCACCAGCTGCTTCAAGCATCAGTGACTGTGACTGACCACGCTGAACTTGCTCGATCAATGCATCTTCAACAGCACAGGCATACTGGTTAAGAAGCACGGGAGCTTCAGCACCGAAGTGCTCAAGGACTTCAAGACTTGCGTCGCTGATCTGACTTAGATACGCGTCGCTTACCTGCTCTTGCGCCTGACCCTGCATTGGGGCCTGTTGCGTTGAGTAAGCCTGGGTTGAAACTTGGGGACTGTAAGTCGGCTGCGCCGTAGGGGCCAACGTTTGCTGGGGAGCCGAAGCCCAACTTGCTTGTTGAGGAGCCTGTGGGGTCGGCGTTTGATAAGCCGAGTACGGAACCTGGGTTTGGGAGGGGCTGCTTGTATTCAAACTTGCGCTGAGCGCCTGGAACGCCTCCTGCCATGGATTGCCCTGGGGAGCCGAAGCCTGCTGGGCCGGAGCCGCTTGGTAAGCCTGGAGCTGCTGCGGTACTGGGGCTGCCTGATATTCCGGCGAGATCGACGGTTGGCTCGTCGCGGACTGGTAGGCCGAGGGTTGCGCGACGGAGGTCGGCATCGCTGAGGGCGCTGACGCTTGGGCCGGAATCGCTTGGTTTGTAGCTTCCACTGTAACTTAACTCCTTACGTAAAAATTCGAGTGATCTATATAGGAATCCTGTGATATCAAGATTCGGATCAGACGCCAATGGCATTTCTGGTGTCTGTGGGTGTGGTAGTTGATAAAGACTACCGAGTAATCCAATGAATGAATTTAAAGACTGTTGTGTTTGTTGAACCATTCTGAACGGATAACCTGAAAGCATTGCTGCCCTCTCTTCGTCCGTTTTGCTGGGGAAGAGATACTTAAGTGCTTCAATAGAATCAACACCTAATTCTTGAAGGTTACGAACGACAATACTGTTATTAAGAATGTCATCTGTACTATCTTCAAATACTTCACCCATCCAACGCCAGCTAACTTTAGTGCTACCGTCAGGTACTAGTCCAACTACTCCTGGAGGCATTTCGCCTGACTCAAGTGTAGCACGGATGTTTTCATCTCTTTTCTTCTCAAACGTTGCAATCTGCTTCTGATACTTCTCATATGCTGCTTTAAAAGCATCAGGATCATCTTGATATTCTTCAGGCAACGGATGCGCAGGTTTCTTTAATCCGATTGCTACAGCAAACGAATCTCTAAACATCGACTCCTCATGACTAATCATCATTGAGAATAAATTAGACAAGCCGTAACTAAACAATGCTTTCGCTTTCTTCTCTGCAGTTGCAGCTACACGTCCGTATAGCGTTTTAATTTCATAAGCAGTACCGGCTGTATTAATATCAAGGTCATCTACACCACCAAGTGCTAGACGAATCTCTGATCTATAGCTCTTGACATATAGGTTCTGGTCACCAGACACGCTGTCAGGTGTCATGTACTGAACACGGTCTGTAGGCTCAAGGTTTGCAATCACCCTTGGGACTTTGATTTGACCGTCTGAACCTTGACCAAATGGTTGACTAACACGAGTGCTATGCATTGACCCACCAGTCATTGGTGCAAAGCCTGCTTGTGAACTGATGGTTGGCTTAAAGCTGTTCTCGTCACCAGACTCAATTAGGTCATGACGCGGGCGACTGGATACCAGTGTTGGGTTACCAAAGAACTTGAGGTTCTTACGGATGTTGCGGGTTAGCTCATCGTGATAGAGGATCTGATGTGCGAGCCAATCGAACTCACCATTGCCACTTGCTTCACCCGTGCAGTCCATGTGATTAAACACTTCAACTGCTGGGATAAACCCAAGTGAATTTACTAAGGTCTCAGTAGAACCTGGTCGGTTCATAGGCATCGTGCCTGACTCGTCCTCAAACTCAATCTTCTCGCTTGAGATTGTTTGCTCGATACGATCTTTATATACTTTCAGTCTGATGTATTTCTTTTTACCGCCACGAGTGTTGTTCTGTGAGTAGGGATCTAATACATTGGATTCGCGTACTCCAAAGCTATAAATAAGTACTACGCTTTCAATCTCACTGTTCTGATCTCTATATGCTCTGTAGCTATCTTTTGGAAAGAATAGTAACTGATAATCGTCACCTGTTGGTCTGAAGTAGAACAGACCCTGCCCGTCACATAGGAAGTAATCGATGATGCTATCAAGCTTCATCTCAAGCATATTGTGTTCACAGACACCCGCAATAAACTCTCGTCGCTTGCCGTAGGAGTCCTGGTCTGCGTAGAACTCAATACCACGACGCAACATAAACATCCGCATCTGTGCTAGATGAGATGAAACAATCATGCTGTCAACAGACAGGTCTCCTCTGCGTTCTTTAGCAGCGGTAAGTATTTGTTGAAATTCTGTCTGTATCGAATTAGCCATTCCTATTTATTCCTACTTGTATTTAGTCTAGTTGGTTTACACCTTATAATCGTCAAGATCTTTTTTGGTTCTATCGTACATACCCTCAAAGTCTGGAGTTTCTACTCCTTCCATTGGTGAGGGCTGATTCCATTTAGGTGACTCTTCACGTCCATAACGATACATATCACCGAAGGTATTAAGATCTTCTAGCTTACCTTTCGCTTCGTGGTACAGAGGACGACTACGAATACTCTTATCTAGTGCTTCAACATTAATTGGATTTGCACGAGCAGCATTCTGAATATACTTATTAACTACGCTAGAAGAGTTAAACGAATCATTGGAACTAGAGCCACTGTTATAAGAAGGTATTGATGGAGGCCTAGGGATAGAGCTAGAGCCTTGTCCTGATTCAATGGACTGTTGGTAAGAACTGCTGCTTGGTCCATATCCACCATTCGCACCTAACTGACTAGGTAGTGCCTTCTCTCGTGCAACTTGACGTTCCCATCCACCGTCATCTACAGCACGGTTGATACGCATGTCTTGATCAACTAAGCCATTATTGCCTGTACCGCCTTCACTCTCGTATGTGAAGTCTCCACCAACTGGCTGTGAGCTACGGTTTAACTTATTTTGGAAATCATCACTTCCTGCCATTCGCATAAAGCGACTTCCACTAACGTCTCGCATCGCTATCTATATTGAGAAACTATCCTTATTGTAGTCTAATTGTAGACTGCCTCTTCGCAATAGTCCTCCCATAGTAAGCACCATAGAATCAACAGCGTCATCATGCTGTGAATGTCCGAAGTTTAATAGCTCTTCCTCAAGTACATTCCATTTACGCCATTTATTCCATATCACTTTTTTATGTTCGTATAGACCTAGGACACCACGTAAGCGAGCAAGCTTATCGCCTTTGAATCCTTTAACTGGTGAGCAGTGCAGGTTATACAAAGCACGCTGGTCAAACATCACACGTTTAAAGTCACCTTCAAATGATGTCTGGTATGCCACGGCTTCTGGCCATATCACACATGGTGACATCGTTGGGAACCATTGACCTTCATCATTCTCTAATAAGATGTTCCAATCACTCAGCATTTCACATAGGACATCCATCTTCTCTAGGTTGCCCATTGTCCGTGACCTGCGTTGATCAATTAGATATATCTTGCCATCTTTAATTCCACCTAATGTCATCACGGTCCAGTCATTCTTCTCACTCAATCCAGCACTAAGGTCAATACCTACTCCAAGGCAGTCATAATCTTCTGGGACAACGTCCTTACAGATAAGGTCAGGTGAGATACCAACGTCTGCATTACGCACAGCAGTGTTGAGATACTGGTATGCAAATGCAACACGGTCCTCTGACTTACGTTCGTTTAGATATTTCATTGACCAGAACTCTGGCCAGTAACTTCGTTGCCTACCGTCAGCGTCAGTAATGACTGCTTTCTGTATTATCTGTTTCCAATTGTTCTTGGGGACAAAGAGTGTCGCGTGAATATCGTCAAAGTGGAAGCGGGTTCCCAAACAGATAGCCCGAGCTCCTTGGAACATCGTTGGTGCGATAACGTTAGACCACGTCTGCTCCATCTCACGGCGAATGTCTGGGTTGTTGATCGAAGCGGCAGATTTGATAGGGTCATCAATAAGCACCAGCTGCGATCGTTTAGAGGTGATTGCACCTTTGAGACCACCACACGCAATTGTGAAAGCTTCTTCACCTGCTGTATCAATGCCTGCAAAGTCATAATCAATACTCCAGTATTCGTCAGAACGTTTAATCTTTGAGAGTCTCACCATTGGGAAGACTTCTCTGTATTTATTGCTAGTCAAGATACCCTTAATCGTTGCACTCTTTGCACGACTGATATCAACCATATATGCAATATACAGTATACGCAACATCTTCTTAGCTGCGGTATGTCGGCCTATCATCCAAGCTGCAAATAGTCCAAGCACTGTTGACTTAGCAGAACCTCGTGGTGCAAGGATTGCTGTGTTAGGTCCACCGATGCCCATCAACACTTCACTATCTACACCAGTGCATAACTCTGCATGCCACTCCAACATATGCTTTGCTGGTGCCTTACCCATAAATACACAGAAGTCTTTGAAGTCATCCCGTGCTCTTAATACTTCTGGTGATGGTGGCTTAGTTGTAACTTTAGTTGCCGTCATTAATGCTGAACGACGGTAAGCTGAAGCTGCACTTGCTATTGCCATATAGGTAAGTTATCTTTCCCTTAGTCTATCGGCGCTCCGCTGCTCTTTGTGCTTGTCTGTTTTTTGCTTTAGCAATTGCTCTACTTCTTTGTGCCTGTTGTCTAGAGATATCAAATGCTGCACGCATCTCATTTGCATACTTCTCTGCTTCTCTACGACGCACATCTGTAAATGATAAATCGTTTAGATCACCTGAGGGCATCGAAGGTAATCGTTTGGAAAGTGTACCTTCAAGACGTAACGTATCTATTGTTGCGTCTTTAATTACAGGTAACTCTGGAAGCTCACGCATTACTCAACTCACTGTAAATCTTTGCCCATACAGCATTGATTGCATTTTCAATAGGCTCAGCGAACTGTGGGTCATCCTTGAAGATGCCTGTAAGTTCACGCATCACACGGTCAGCACCGGCAAGTACTAATCCACGCTTATCTGTCGTCCGGTTCATCTTGTCCGACGTTTCGATGTGACTCCTGAGTTCCTTCTCCAAGGCAGCAAGACGCGCACAGCCATTGTCCGCTTTGACTTCGCCTGAGGTAATCGCCATTCGAAGCTCTTGTATATCGGAGTGAAGAGCAGCAATTTCACTATTAAGGATTTCACGTCGGTTCAATTTCTTATATTTCATCTTCACCCAACGACTTAAGTCATTGAATGAGCCAGGATATTGAAGAATACCGGCATATACCCAAATCTCAATGATACTTGGAGTGACTTCAGCAAATTCTTTGAAGTCTTCACTTTCAGCAGCAGGAAGTGTATCTAGCCATTGGTCTACGTATGTAAGGTAGACCTTTCCGCTTGTTGCTTGCTGTGTAGGCATCAGAAAGACCTCGCCATTGCACGACTGCGTGCTGATTGTCTATTCTCTTTACGACCTTCAATCTGGTCACTAAAGTCAATTGTTGTGCGACCTTCTTGAGCAACATTGCTATCGGTCAAACGTTGCTGCTCTCCGCCTGTGACTAATTTGTTTGTATCAGTCTCACGTTGCTCTTGGCCTTGCTTGCCGATTGTTAGACGATCCTGTTCACCACCAACTGTCAAGCGGTTTGTATCAGTCGTACGCTGCTCCTTACCTGTTGTTGTGATTCTGTTTGTATCTGTAGATCTTTGCTCCTTGCCTGTCTCTTTAATGTTTAGACGATCTTGAGAACCTTGAACGCCAATGTTCTGTCGTGTCTGCTCTCCTTGAGTAACAGTCGTCAATCTATCTTGTGTGCCTTGAGCGCTTATGTTTAGACGGTCTTGCACGCCCTGTGCTCCAATCGTTTTACGGTTATCATCTCCTACAACGCCAACCATTGCCTGGTCTCGTTTGCTCTGGTTTTGAGCGAACTGTTCCTGGAAGTCATACTGCGCACCCATTGATTGCATGCCATAGTTAAACTCCTGTGCCATATTGGCAGATGTATTCCTTTGCTCTAAATCAGCAGCAAGTGTCATGTTTGACTGAGCAATCTGTGACTGCTGCTGTGCCATTCCTTTTGCTAGCTGAGCGTCAAATCCTGACTGCACCATGTTTGCCATGAAGCTATTCTTAATTGCTCTACCTTCCGAATCGTCCTTACCAGGTTGATAGCCATAGAACGTATCCATGACACCTTGGAAGTTGAACATACCCTTATCGATACTCATATCTATTAAACTGGGGTCTGACTGTTATTCATATTCTATCTATTTCTTTCTTCTACAATAGATAGGAGAATACGTATTAGATATATGCGATTTGCATCTCTCTCTAGTAATGGTAGTAACTACGCAGCTGCTGGTAGATCTGTAGCTGATAGTGCAGCCAAAATGCATGCGATACAACGTAAGACAGGTCCTGATTATGGGGAACTATCTAAGGTTGCTATGGTGACGAATGCAGAAGAGAAGATTGCTGGAATGCAAGCATCAGCAAAAGTAACGAACGCTGGAATTAATGCATATTCAGATGTAACCAAAATGGGCCAGAAGGTGGCCGTAGTAAATGACAAAATTGACAGATTTAAAAAAACGAAAATGGCAGGTAGTATCGCAGCTATCGGTAAGATTGCAGGAGCTGGGTTCCTTGCAGCTACCGACAATACCAAAGGTAGGGAAAGACCTAAGTCAGGACTTAAAGGATTGCTTGATGAATATAACTCCGACATGGCTGGACTTAAAACAAGGCAGCAAAGTGAGTTTGATGCTCTTGGTCCTTACAAGCCTACAAAGCCCAGCACTGGAGACTCGCCTGGGAAAGTAACGACGGGAACTGCTAGTCCTTCTAATGGTAGTTCCCTTTCTGGCAATCAAAAGATTGTTGCAGACGCTATTGCAAAATATGAATCAGGTGACTGGGGGTATGAAGCTTTTAATCAAGGAGGTGCGGCAGGTGGAACTAAGGTCTTAGGTAAGAGTGGATCCTACAAAGATACTTATGGTTCATCTTTAACAGATATGACACTTGGTGAGATTTATCATAAACAAAATACTAAACAGCGTGGCTTAAGTATGGATGAACATATTTCTTCTGGTGGATTACATGCTGTCGGGCGTTATCAATTTATTGGATCTACACTGCAAGATGAAGCACGACGCATGGGACTCTCACCGGATACTAAGTTTACACCACAAGTGCAAGATAATATTTTCTTGAATCACATTAAAAGAGTTGGTAATATTTCTCCATGGGTTGGACCTTCTAACAACTACAACTCAAGTCAGAAGCAGGAGTTCAATCAAATGATTGCTGGCTTTTAATTAGAGAGCAAAGGCTCCTCCTAAGGAGCCAAGTCCTGACATCAGCTGTGCAATAGCAGCACTGCGCTTATCCATACGTGCTGTCTCACGGTCGTAGTCCATACGCTTCTCAGCAAGGTCATTCTGCATGACTTGCATCTGTAGGCTCAGAGCATCACGCTTATCAGCACGCTCATTCTCGTGCCTACGTGTAAGAGCATTCTGCTCTGATGTATGAGCAAACTGATTAGTCTGAGCTGTAAGTCTATCTTGACCTTGCTGCTTCGTTAATGCCAAAGTTTCTCGCTGTATAGCTGTTGAATCTTTCTGAGCTTCAATTGCACGAGTTTCAGCCCTCTTTGAACTGTCAATCCCTTCTTGTTGCAGGGGAGTAGGCTTTTCTCTTGTAATTTTTTCAGCCGTCCTGACAATACTTCCAACATTTTTTGCAGTAATTTTTGTATCTCCTGCTGCTTTTTTTAAATCTTCTCTGTCTACAAGAGCAGTAGTATCACTAATTATTTGACTATTTTTTAAATCTTCATTTCGTTGTGCTGCTGTCTCAGCAAAACCTTCTTTCTCAAGCATTTGCAGCCACCACGCTGCACCTTCTCGTTTAACGTTTCCGTCCTCATCAAGTGTGACTCCTCCTTTAACTCTGTCAGTGTACCAATTTGCTCCACCACCGCCACTGCCTTTTAAGCGCTTTTTATATTCTTCTCTTAATTCTTCTGGAGTTTTAAATAATCCATTTGCTGGAGCAGCCATTTTATAACCTTAAATGTGACTCTTCAACTATTTTACACAGTTGCTAATGCTTAGTTAAATTTAGCCTAGTCCAGGAATTAATGAAAGACCTGCACTAGCAATCTGTCCAAAGCTGCCCATCATTGCAGAACTCTTAGCTGCTTCTGCTTCTGCTTCTGCTGCCTTGATTGTCGCTTGTGCTTGCATCTGTCCAGACTTAGCTTGACTTAACGCCTGCATACCGTTTGCCATGACAGTTGCTTCAGCATTCATTGCTGCTTGCTTTTCTGCAGATTGCGTTTCTATAGCAGCTTCTGATAGCCTACCAAATTCTGGTGCTTTCTTTCGCTGTTCACCAAACGAGTTACCGATATCTACAGCATTTGCAGCAGCAGCTGAACTAGAACCTGGCCCTCCAGTTACTGTAGGTCCTTGGAAATCTATCTTACTGCCAGCAAATCGCATTGGTCTATTACTCAGTCTCTTTATAGTTTATCAAGTGTGTCGTAGTAAGCTTCGTTCTCTGCTTGATTACGACGACGACGTTCTGCTTCTAGAAGATTACCTACTGTCATACCAGCGGCAGTTCCTAATGATGCTCCAATAAAGCCTCGTTTAACTGCTTCTGGATCAGGCCTTGCTGAGTTGTAGCCTTTACGTCTACGTACTCCTAACATGCCACCAGCAACCGCAGATGCAAAAGGAACAATGCCTGTATTTAGAGGAAGTGATCTACCTAAGAATTGAATTTCTGGGCCGTGTATACCCTCAGTAGTACCTTTGAGTACACCTGATGGAAGCACAATATCCCCATCAAATGGATTCAAGTCAGTGTTATTATCATATTTAAATGCTTTGTAGGCTTTATATTCCCCTTTACCTACATCTGGCCTTACCTTTTTAAATTCATCATAATCTAGTAGTCCACCGGTTCTACCTAAAATATATTTTGAAGCTATTTCAGCGACTGCATTATTTGTTCTCTTGGGATCTTCATCTGAAGGAAATAATGCTTCGTAACCTTCTGCTCCTCCCAAAGGTGTCAGCAATCCTAGTGCATTATTTATTGCAATACCTGCTGGTATACCAAGAGCTGCAACATTTCCGCTTCTATAGTTTCTTTCTTTTGCTTTACCTTTTGAATTAAACACTCTTGGGTTTGGGCGGATTGTCCCTGATGAATCTACCGAAGCGAAACCTTGGCTTTCTAGTGCTTCTAAGTCGTTAAATGGTATATCAAGATCACGTGCACCATATAAATCAGTATTTGTTAAACCTAAAGCAGATTCATTAATGACATTCCCTGTGGCTTGAGCTGCATTAAATAACCACCACCAATTTCGAGATATATCTTGTGTTAAATCAGCACCTATAGTTCCTACTAATTGTCCAGCTTTTCCAGCTGCTGTAGGCTTGAGACCCATTCCAGCTTCATTCCTTGCTCGTACAGCATTAGGATCTGCTCTCCCTGTTAATTCATTTAGCCTAAATATTAATGGATGCTCAGCTGCCATCTTGACAACACGTGGGGCATCGTCATCTTTGTTTTGATATCCACGTTGTGCATAAAAAGCCTTTGATGTATCGTCTCTGCCAATACCATAATCAGCTTTTACTCCTTCTTTGAATTCATCAAACCAGCTCATTAGATCATCCCTGTATTGTCGAAGTAACGTTCTTGAACTCCAGGTATCATGCCAGCACCTGATAGTGTCTGTTGTCTAATCTGTTCAGCAAACTGTGCTTGTTGCTCTGCACTCATACGTTCGTAAGGTGTCATACCTTGACCTCCTGCAATTCTATCTTTACCTCTCATTAAAGTGTCACCTATCCCCATACCAACCATATCACCACCAACAGATCCAGCCATA
>WLWF01003111.1_pt1 | contig 11191 bp, 8 predicted proteins | sample 6718331 | NCBI WGS metagenome assembly WLWF01 (sample SAMN12718692, study PRJNA515312) | sponge metagenome | isolation source: marine sponge | host: Mycale hentscheli | place: New Zealand: South Island, Marlborough, Capsize Point | collected 2003-05-01
CTGAGGATCCTGAATTTGAGACCTTCTACACGAAGAACATTCTTCTGAATGAAGGCCTGCGTGCCTGGATGGCACCGGCTGACCAGCCGCACGAAAACTTCGTCTTCCCTGAAGAGGTTCTGCCCCGCGGCAACGCTCTCTGATTTACGACTTGGTCTTCTCCTAGCCCCCATAAGGGGGCTTTTTTAATGCTTAGTTGAAAGTTTTTAGTTGAAAGCTTTTGTTTGGAAGCGTTTGTTTGCGGGTATTGCTTTAGAAGCCATGGTTGATGGGTGTTGGATGAAGGCAAGCCGTGAACCGTGCTTTGCAAGACCTGCGCAATTAAAGACAATGTTGAGCGCCATTTTTTTGTTGTGGGGCTAATGGAGTAAAAGGTTGACTGCTGAAATCAATGGGGATAGGAGTGGTGTTGCGGAGTTATCGTTTACCGTATGGATTGGTTTTAAGGCTTTTGTGGTAAATGTGAGGCTAAATGGGTTTCAGCCTTAAAGGTCGTTCCTCGATTGAGCGCTCAGCCTTGATCGTTTCTATCGTCTATGCCGGCATTCTTTTTTTAACGGCTGCTGTTCAGCATTATCTGTTTGGTACTCAAGTTTGGGATATTGGGCTTTTTGAGCAATTTAGTTGGCTGATTGCTGAAGGCAAGGTTGCGGCGATTAGTAGCTTGAGGCAGGTCACTCCGTTGCAGGATCATTTCTCGCTTCTCCTCCTGCCGTTAGGAGCGATTTATAAAGTCTTCCCTTCTACGTTTACCTTGATCGGTTTGCAGTCGATTGCGTTGGGATCGCTCCCTGCTGTTGTTGCTTGTTTGGCTGTGAAGCGACAAATTAAGCAGCTGCTTATTTGGGCTTTAATGTGCGCCATTGTTCTTTGTCCCTATGGCTTTTTGGTAAATAGGGGGGACTTTCATCCAGATGTCCTCACGATCCCATTCATGATTATTGCGATTTTTGAGGCGACTCAGGAGCGAAGATGGCGATACTATTTTTGTCTGTTAATCGCACTCTTTGCCAAGAATGCTCAGGCTCTGTTTGGATTTGGCTTGGGTTTGTATGCGATCGCAAGGGGTAGGTATCTAAGGGGGCTCATTTCAATTGTAATTTCAATCTTTTGGTGGTTCTTGGCAACGCATCTTTCTTCTGCAGGGGGAGATCATGTTGCCATGCGTTTGGGCTATTTGGGTGATACGAAACTCGAGATGCTTGCGACATTGCTTGCGCGGCCTTGGATTGTTTTTAGTGTTGCTTCTCCTGAGAATATTTTTCTCTATACCTTAGGGCTCTCGCTTCCCTTCCTTGCTCTTCTGCGTAAGCCAGCGTTGGCATGCTTGCTTGGTGCGGCGCCTGTTTACTTGGTGAATGTTATTTCAGATTCGGGTATTCAGCGTGAGCTGAATCACCATTACTCCATTCCTATTCTGGCTTTTTTGATTGCCGGTTGCCTTGATTCGATGCCGTTGATCTCAGTTAAGGCGCGTCATATTCAGAAGAATGTATTCAATGCCACCTTGGTCTTGTCTTTGGTGGCCTTTTTGGGTTACTCGCGAGTGATGTATTTTAGATCCCGATACCTGCCACGCTTGCCAGAAGCAGTTGCTTTTCAGTCTGTTGTTTCTGGTATTGGTCCTCAAGAGTCTGTTCTAGCCTCTTCTAATTATGTGGTTCATCTGGCAGGGCGTGAGCGCATATCTCAAATTGAAAAAGATGATTACCAGCAAAAATGGCCTTTCGATGTAATTATTTTTCCTAGCGAAAAGGCCTTGATTAATGTACGGGGAAGGCTTCGGGAGGTTGGGAAGACAAAAGTTGGACGTAAAATGAGCCGCATCCTTGAAGAGGCAAAGGCGTCTGATATGACTTGTGATCAGCCGAATAGTTACATTCGCTTATGCCGTAAGAAGGAGTGATTGGTTTTGATTGAAGTTGCAGTAGCCTTTCACCCCTGTTTGTCTGGATTGCGGAAGCTTTGATGCTCTGTTGACTCTCCGTTTGCGTACATAGGGCAAGGGGATGAAGTTGCGATTGTTTCGGACCTTCGGCGTGCTGTCTTTTAATAGGGGCGTTTTGGAAAAAAGAACCGATCCGATGGCGTCGTTCAAGATCTGGAATCGGCTCACCAGATATTGGCCACCTGCTGTTTTATGTTTAGTGGCTGGATTTTGGCTGATTGGTTTCTTCCTTCAGATTTGGCGGCTGGAAAGTTTCGGGTCTACCTACGACCAAGCCTTATTCCTTCAAGAGTTGTGGTCGACTGCGCAAGGCCGCCCTTTCGAAAGCAGTTTGTCATCCGTGCTGTCATCTGCTGTTGCGGTGAATGGCGATCTGCCGAAAGTTTCCTATCTCCATTTGGGTCAGCACGCCAATGCATTGACGCTGCTTTTGGCTCCAGCGGTCGCTGCTTTCGGTTGGGTTGTTCTTCCCTTTGCACAAGTCACAGTCTTAACGGCGGCCGGGTTAGTCCTGTGGCGTATCGCTCAATCGCGGTTGCCTGAGGAGTTGGCTTGGCGTCTCATGCTGAGTTACTTCTTGAGTGGGGCTGTATTTGGCCCAATGTTGGAGAACTTTCATGACCTGATTTGGTACCCCCTGCTTGGATTTTTGATCCTGGGGGGATTGCTCGATCGCCGCTTGCGACTGGTCATTGTCTCGTCTTTTGCCTTGTTGTTGGTGAGAGAAGACAGTGGTTTATTGCTCTTTTCGATTGGTGTTTGGGCCGCTGTTCGTAGGCCTGATGTGCGTGGAATGGGTATTGGGTTGATGCTGATCTCATCTGCCTGGGTCTTTCTTGTGACGGGGCTGATTCAGCCTTCTGTCGATGCTTCCTTATCTGATCGTTTTCTCCAAGAAAAATTTGGGCATCTGGTTGAGGATGTCTCTGGCGGAACTTGGTCAGTGTTGTTCCAGATGCTGCAAAAGCCAGTAGCCCTTTTGCAAGCCTTGGTCAGTCCGCCAGGGGCCACCCTGGGCTTTCTTATTGCACTTTCTCTGCCGCTCTTACTGGTGCCACTGTTTTCAGTTGATGTGGCGTTGATTGTGAGTGCACCATTGCTGATTGCTTTGTTATCGCAGGGTCGTACTGCTCTGGCTGTGACGCTTCGCTACGTGTTGGCTCTTGTTCCAGGCCTGTACATCGGCACGTTGCTGTGGTGGCAATCCAACCCGTCCATTTGGAAGAAGCGTTGGTTGCGACCCTGTTGGACTGCTGCGTTGAGTATGGGGCTGTTGCTCACGATTGTGAGTAATCCGCACCGAACCTTCTCGGCCGTGGTGCCAGACAGTTTTTCACCATGGGTTCATGTGTCTCCCTCGGCGATGGTGAAGCGACGTGCCGTCGGGCGCAAAGCCCTCTCCTTGATTCCGCCGACAGCTTCAGTTAGTGCAGATACTCCTCTGCTCCCATGGCTGGCTCAGCGTGAGGTAGCCATTCGCTTCCCTCATGGTGTGCGTTACCTCGATCGAGAGGACCAAATTCAGGAGGTGGATTGGATCGCCGCTTTTCCTGGCTATTACTCACCTCTGGTGCCCTTATTTAAACGAGAAACCGAACAGCAAAGAGGCATTTTGAATGCCGTGGAAAGACTTACGGCTGAGGGACGCTATGAACCGGTTTTTTGTGAGGGAGGAGCGTTGATTTTGCGTCGGGTTTCCGGCAAAGTTCAAGACCAGAATCCCAGCTTTGACAAGTCCAATTCTTGTCTTTTGCCTGACTGAGCAAATCAGTCTGGATTCTTTTTTTAGACCCCCAGCCTGGATCGTTTGGATTAAGTAAGAACACTGTCCAGCCATTACGAAAGGCTTGCTTGCTTTGCGATTTTTTGGCGAAGGCAACGTGCTGCCTTTGACTAATCTGGGGTACGAAGTAACTGGTTGTTAGAACGCGATCCTGTGGTGTGAGTTTGGAGATGGCTTGTTGTGCATCACCAATCACATTCACTCTATTGAGATAGGGGCCAGTGAAAAACCAGGGTTTGGCTAGCGCGATCCAGAGAGTGACTGCCCAAATCACACCTTTCCAAGGAAAAGTTTGTCTTGGCCTTAGGGCTAATCCGTCGATTGCGGCTGTCACGCTGAGGACGGCAAGAGGAAGGCTGTAGTGGTGAATCAGCGTTCGATAGGACGATGCCTCTGCGTTTAGGTTGACGAGCAAAAGTGGGACTGCGGCGCTCAAGATCACCAGCGACCGACGTCTCCAGAAAGGCAGAGTGGGAAGGATTAAGACCAGGAGGTAGAAGGCACCGTCGCCGAAGTCGATGTGGGTGAATGCAAGCCATGGCCGGCTCATCAATGTGAACAGAATGTCGCCAAAGTTGTTGCCGAGATGAGAAAACATTCGACCGGCGGCTTTTGGCCCTTCTCCATCCCTGAACAAGGGATACAGCCACTGGCTCAGCAGCAGAATCCAGGCGCCGGAGAGTCCTGCGCCCGCGATGGCCCAACGCCAGCGCCGTTGGATGAGCAAACTGAGGCTGAGCCCAAGCGTGATCAGAACGAGGCCATCGCGGCATCCCAACATCAAGACCAGAAGCAAAAGCCACCCACCAAAGCGCTGCTGGCGTTGGCACCAAATCGCCAAGGCGAGCGCTGGCATCACCCAGGTTTCAGGGTGGAAATCAAACAAATTGACGTTGAAAACCAATGGTTGCAGCCACCACAACAGGCAGCTGAACCAGCAGAGTCGTCTGGATAGACCTGCTTGAGTTCCCAAGATCCAAACAGGGATTGCGGTAAGACTGAGGGCCAGCGCTTGGCTTGCGAGCAGCCAATGAATGGATGGTTGAAACCAATACAGCAAGCCGGACCCATAGAACATCCAGGCGCCGTGATCAGCCAGCACATGAACACCCTCCATTGAGGAAACAGGTGGTAACCCATTGCCGAGCAACCAAGCCCATTGATCAAAGAGTCCAAGGTCATAGGCATTGCTCTGAAGCAGCCAATGGCGAGAAGCCGCTAAGCCCCAACCAAGGACTCCAATGCCAAAGGATGTCCACCAGAGGCGTGCGGGTGGCGTGCTGTTCATGGTTGGTCGGTGGAAGAGCAGTGCCAGAGCGCCCAATCATCAGCGTGTGCTGGATTGGTCGTGCTCGAACAGCTTTGGCGGGAGCGCTTGCTCACGAGCCAAAACTCCGCTGGAGGCTTGGAATTCAATTCCTTTAAAGGACGCTTTGCGTACCAGTTGAGTGAGGGGCGCGTGGATCCATCCAGCATCACAACCGCATCAGGTGGGAGCGATCGAATTTGTGCTGCTACAGGCCTTGGATCCCAGATTTCATTGAGCTCCCATAGCCATAGATGGCTGTGCCAAAGGGCAAGCAGGCCAAGGCTCCAACCCGTGATCAGCACGGCGAGTCCCTGTTGGCGTTGACGTTGCGGGGGTTTGGAGAGCATCACTCCGCCGATGAGCAAGCCAAGGCCTGCGGCAAACAAGGCTGGGAAGGGAAGCGCCGCCCTGGCCTTCATCGCCGCAAGAACTGTTGTGCTTACCAGGAGGAGAGCTCCCATCCATTGCCATGCTTTCGGGATCCAATGGGGACGCCCCTCCTTCAAGAGTTCAGCCAGGGCTTCTCCACATAGAAGGGCGATGGGTGGCCAGAGCAGGTGGCTGTACCAAGGCAACTGGGTCCGCAAGGGCAACACCATCAGCGCGCTGCCGACCAGGAGACCGAGTTCCCATCGGCCCGTTGATGTTTTGCGATGGCGCCATGCCCAGACCACGCCGCTGGGTAGGAGCAGGATCCAGGGCCACCCGCCTTCAAGAACCTCTGTGAGTGGCATCACCCAGGCCCCACTGTTCTCGCCGACGACTTCGGTCACGCGACCAAATCCCTGGCCGCCCCACATCACGAGTGCATCGTTGCCCCGCTGCCCAAGGTGCCAAAGGTGCCAGATGGCTCCCGGGATCAGGCCGCTCATCGCCCAGCCCAAGGCTGAAGGTTTTCTGCTGGAGGGCCTATCGAGCAGGGTGATGATCCCGATCATGGCCAAGTAGCCAATCAGGGCCGGTGGTTTCAGGAGCAAGATGCCGCTTCCCCCCAATCCGGCAAGCAAGCCATGCCAAGGCCAGCGCTTGCTGCTGAGCCAACCGCTGATCAGGAGCAGGCTGCAGCTCACAAGAGTTCCGTCCAGCATCGCCAGCCGGCCATGGCGAGCCATGGGCAATAGGGTCATCAGGATCAAGCCGGAACAAAGGGCGGAGCGCTCAGCGCCTTGTCCATGGCTCAGTTGGCGACGCAGGATCACGATGAGTGGTACGGCCAAGCTGGAGAGCAGACTTGGCATCAGCCGTACGGCCCATTCGTCTTCTCCAAATCGCTGGATCGATGCCCCAATGAGCCAGTGCAGTCCTGGTGGTTTGTTGAGGTAAATCGCCTCACTGTTTTTAATGGCTAAAAGCCACTCCCAAGCCGGTTGTGCTGTGGTGGAGCGGGCGACTCCTGCGACGAGAGCTTCATCCCAATCGCGCAACGGCAGATTCCCCAGCCAAGGGAGCCAAACCAGCAGGGTGAGCAACCAGAGCAATAGAGGCAATGGCACTGTCACAAGCCGCCAGCGTCCGTTATCTTGCAAGGGACTAGATCGCAGTGATGTGGTCTCATCCTCAACCTTCGGGTCCATGAATGAGATCGAATGCATCGCCGGCGTTCATCTATCCATCCAGGAGGAGGTGTCCATGAGTTCCAGTTGTTTGACCCAGGGTCTGCTGATCGCGGAGAACGCCGGCTGACGGCATTGTCCTCTGACTGATCAATCGGTTCCGCGCCAGAGCGGACCCGGCGAGAGCCCCCGGCCAGTCTCTGGTCGGGGGCATCGTTTTAGGACTTTTTGTTGGGAGGCCGGTTTGGGTGAGGGGCCAAAGGTGTTGCGAGCCGTTCACGTAACTGTCTTTCTAATTCAGGCTTATGAGGCCCGTTCTGTTGCAAAACGGCGATGCCATTTTTGAACGCTTGCACCCGGTACTCGTCCATCTGATCAGGCAGCTCCTGCTGGATGCGTTTCAGCTCACGCCAATCACTTCGAAAGGCCACGCTGTAGCGCTCCAACCAATCGAGATCGACGGCAATCCAATCCACCGAGAGTTTGTTTTTGTTTCGGTCGAGGTAATGCAGCGATTCGGGATAACGGACCGCAACCTCACGTCGAGCGATTAACGGAATGAGAGGCGTGTTAGCGCTCACAGAAGCGTCTTGGGGGATCAGATCCAGAACTTGGCGGGCATCCTGTCCGTGCTCCCATTGCTGAATGGGATTGCTAAAAACCATCGGTTTGATGCTGTCAGGCACGATCCACGACAGGCTGCGATGAGGGTTGCTGCTCACGGTGAGCAGGAGAGAAAGGCTGATGGCGATTCCCCATGCCAGGCGAGTGCGGCGGCCGGGGGTTGGTGGTTGGTGACGGCTCCACCAGAGCAGGGCCCCGAGGCTGAAGCCGGGGACCACGAGAAGCGTGTAGCGAATGGTGATCGAGAGCGGGTCATTGCTGCCTTGGGCCAGAAATAGGCCCAGGAGTGATGGGCCTGCAAGGATCCATGCGTCGAGGCTGATCAGGGGCACCATCAGAAACGGCAGTCCATGACCCAGCAGGTACAAAAGGGTTTGACCTGGCGGGGAGATCAGTTCCCTGAGCACGATTAGCGGCTGGCTCAAAGCCTGTTGCAACATCGAGAGGCTGCTGGCTCCCTCGCTCGGATCCCCCTCGAGATATTGGCCAAAGTTCTCCACCATGAACCGTTTGCTGTTGTCATCCGAGAAGAGCGGCATCAAGGCATTGGTGACCAGCACCATCCATCCAGCTCCCCAGATGATGAGGGCGATCGCGATTGGCCAGCGTTTTGGCTCTCGTAAGAGCAACCACAATCCGATGGCAATCAGCATGATGCCCGTGTCTTCTCGAATGAGCGGGATCAGGGCAGCGGCGATCAGGATCAACCACCCCATTCGCCTCTGAAGACCCAGCATCAGGGCAAAAACAGCGAGGGGAAGCTGGCAGAGATCAGTGAAATTTCCCAGGGTGGGACCGATGAGTGCATTCCCTCCGTAGAACCCATACGTGAGCCAGTTCGCCGTCCTTGCAGGAACAAGTTGAAGGGCGAGTTGATGCAGGACTAATCCTGCAAAGACGATCAGCCCCACTTGCACAATCGGAAGTGCGGCGCCTCCGATCAACCCGAATAAAGGTGCCCAAAGCAGTAGGGAGGGCGTGAAATGCTGCCCTAAACGCGCATAGCCCAAGCCTGCGGGTTCACCGCTGTGGATCACATTGGTGGAGAGCTGTGAGGAGAGTGTGCTCTCAAAGGGGTGCCCGCGCAGGCTGTTCCACAGCACTTGCTGAAAAATGCCTTGGTCGTAACTGGCGAGCAGCACCTGGGAGCGCCAAGCCTGCAGAAGGAGTGCGGCAACTGCAAAGATCAGCGCAGCAATCAGAGCTGACCTGGTGGGCTTTGAGAGCGGTGCAGGCATCCGCAAAGGCCTTGGGATAGTTCCTTATCAATAGTGGATGGTCATCTCCATGCTGAGGCCAGCCTGGGGCCAGCCTCTTGCCAAAAAGGCTGTCTCACTTCCGCTGATGGAGCGATTCCCCAAGCGATTGATTTGTTGTTTGTGATACTTAATTGGACGTTTTCGTAAAATTCGATACTGTCTGCTGGAGTTTTGTGTCATGCAATACATCTTGGGATTTTTTGTCATTTGCAATACAAAACGGACTACTTTTGTCGTATTGAATACATTCCATAGCGCTTTCTGGCACATCAATGCTCGCCTTGATTTGGTTGTTTAAATATCTTTTATTCGACGCTCTGCGTCTCAGTACCTCAATTTTTTGGTGTGAGGACCGAAAATGAAACTTTTCCATCAACTGCTGGTGGCCCCAGCAGCCCTGGGCCTTTTGGCTCCTGTGGCTGCAAACGCCACTGAGCTGAACATCAACGGTGTTTCTGACTACGCCGCCACTGGCGAGCAAGTCACCAGCATCACTCAGTTTTCCGACGTTTACCCAACCGACTGGGCTTATCAGGCACTTAGCAACCTGATCGAGCGCTACGGCTGTGTGGCTGGTTACCCCAACGGCACCTACCGCGGTAACAGGGCAATGACCCGCTATGAAGCGGCTGCTCTGTTGAACGCTTGTCTCGACCGCGTCACCGAAGTGACCGACGAGCTGAAGCGCCTGATGAAAGAGTTCGAAAAGGAACTCGCCATCCTCAAGGGCCGTGTTGACGGTTTGGAAGCTCGCGTTGGCGAACTGGAAGCAACTCAGTTCTCCACCACCACCAAACTGAAGGGACAAGCCACCTTCGTGATCGGTGCTAACAGCTTTGGTGGCGACGCCAAGCAGGGTGTTACAGATCTGGCGCTTTCTGGGATTTCCGGAACAGATATCAGCTCCACTTCCGAGGGCGGCTTCCGCAGCGGTGGTATCAACACCAAGCGTGCTGAAGCTGCTGCCGCCACTTCAGGCGCAACTTCATTCAACTACGACCTGCGTCTGTTCCTCGACACCAGCTTCACTGGTAAGGACTTGCTCCGCACCATGTTGCGTGCTGGCAACTTCGGCAAATCTGCATTTGGAGCCGCTGGTTACGTTGGTCTCGACGGAATGGAGACTGCATTTGAAGAGCCTTCAGGTGCTAACAGCGTTGCTGTAAACCGCCTTTGGTATCAGTTCCCCATCGGCAGTAACTTCACCGCAACTGTGGGTGGATTGGTTCGTCAGGACGACATGTTGGCTGTATGGCCTAGTGCATATCCTGCAGACACCATCATTGACTTCTTCACCTATGCAGGTTCTCCTGCTACCTACAACTTGGGCCTCGGCCAAGGTGGTGGACTTTGGTGGGAATCCAATGACTTCAGCATCAGTGCTAACTACCTGAGCACCAACGGTCGTTTGTCTGATCCCAATGCTGGCGGTATCGCTACCGACGGCGCTGGATCTAACGGCACTGTTCAGATTGCTTACGCCCCCGAAAATTGGGGTTTGGCTGCTGCTTACAACTACACCTCCAAAAATGCTGGCACTCTTTATGCCGGTAATGGAACTCCTCTAGCTGTTCTCGCAACCGGTGAAGGCAACAATTCTTCGTTCGGCTTGAGCGCTTGGTGGTCTCCTGAAGAAGCTGGTTGGTTCCCAAGCATTAGTGCTGGCTACGGTTACAACAGCATCACCAACGAAGGCAGTGCTGTCTTCCGTGAAGTTGACACACAGTCTTGGTACGTGGGTCTTCAGTGGGCTGATGCTTTCCTGAAGGGCAACACCTTGGGCCTGGCCGTTGGTCAGCCCACCTTCGTGACCGACATCACCTACCGCAACAACTACGAAGACGGTTCAAACTTCGTAGCTGACGGTAACTACGCTTGGGAATTCTGGTACAAGTTCCAAGTCACCGACAACATCTCAGTGACTCCTGCGGTTTACTACCTCAGCCGCCCTTATGGCGATATCACTGATGGTGGTGGCCGTGTCGTTGGCGGCGATCGTGATGATTCCACCTTCAACAACTTCGGTGGACTTGTTAAGACCACCTTCAAGTTCTGATCTCTTTCATGTCTGAGTGCTCGATTAGAGCCCTTAACTAAAAAGAATTCAATCATTTGAGCCCCTTAGATGACGACAAGTCATCCAAGGGGCTTTTTTTTGGTTCTTGGCCTTGTTGCACGCAGGTCTGGCATCCAATCCCGTCGAATGTCGAGGGGCAGGACTGCGTTGATGTCTTGGACCAATCGATTAACTGTCATGCCATCCGACTGGCTTTTAGGCGTGGGCAGGATGTCTTTTTTTTCAGGCTGGCTGAGGAGAGTGCCGCGCTTCATGGATCGATGAAGTCAAGGATTCTTGATGGTGTGCCATTACCTCATCTGGTACGCAATGAATTGGCTCCTCCATCTCTCGGTATCAAATTACACACGACGCCACGCGTCTCGATACCTCAATTTTTTGGTGTGAGGACCGAAAATGAAACTTTTCCATCAACTGCTGGTGGCCCCAGCAGCCCTGGGCCTTTTGGCTCCTGTGGCTGCAAACGCCACTGAGCTGAACATCAACGGTGTTTCTGACTACGCCGCCACTGGCGAGCAAGTCACCAGCATCACTCAGTTTTCCGACGTTTACCCAACCGACTGGGCTTATCAGGCACTTAGCAACCTGATCGAGCGCTACGGCTGTGTGGCTGGTTACCCCAACGGCACCTACCGCGG
>WLWF01003112.1_pt1 | contig 11186 bp, 7 predicted proteins | sample 6718331 | NCBI WGS metagenome assembly WLWF01 (sample SAMN12718692, study PRJNA515312) | sponge metagenome | isolation source: marine sponge | host: Mycale hentscheli | place: New Zealand: South Island, Marlborough, Capsize Point | collected 2003-05-01
CACGAAGAACGACCTTATCAAGCATTCTGTCTGTACTTGTCTGCCATGTCTTAACTGTTTCGCTAGTAGCGAATGGCTCAAGATCGCGACCGAACGAAAACAACCCAAACCCTGTAAGCCCAAGAATATCAAACTCGGCAGACGTACTGATCATAATTGGGTTTGTGCTACCAAGGTCGCCACCAACATGGCGATCGATACGAGCTGAATAGTCTGCTTCACCATCTTCTGGAAGCCTACCAAGTGCAGAAAGAATTAAATTGTTTGACTCCGGCGAGTTGTTAGAAATTGCGAGTGCACTTTCTACTGAACCAAGCACTTTTTCTTTCGACTGCGATTCACGTAAAAGAACAAGGCCATCACGAACCGCCCTATCAATCCAGTTGGCCTCTTTATCAAGATCAGAAAGTTTCGGCACATCAAAAGAATCTAATGGCTGCGGCTCAGTCACTGGAAGTGGTTCTTTTCTTGCTTCCGCTGATGCTGTTAATTCCGAGGGTGGCGTCTGCTGAACTGACTTAGATCCACCGCAACCAACACAAATAAAACACAGCAGAAGGGTACAATACATCACCAACAATATATTGCCTCGTGACACGGTGGATTCACAGCCAACCACTTCTTGCATCCGACTTCTCCTTACGAAACCTTTGACTAAGATTCGTCTTGTCTGAAATGACGATGCTACGGGGGAGAGCGAGGGTGGGTCAACGTCCACTCAAGCCATTCATCGCCCGGGCAAGTTATGACCTAGTTTCTCACGTTTTGTAGCGAGGTATCGCTCATTGTATTGATTTGGTGGGGGCTGGATTGGCACTTGATCAACGACTTTGAGGTCGAACCCACCATAAATAAAGGCATCTGTCTTTTTTGGGTTGTTCGTCAAAAGCCGAACTTTCGACAGCCCAACATCTTTGAGCAACTGAATGCCGATCCCGTAATCACGAGAGTCTGCTGCAAACCCTAGAGCATGATTTGCTTCAACTGTATCAAGTCCTTCATCTTGCAAACCATAAGCACGAATTTTTTCAACCAGACCTATCCCACGACCTTCCTGCGGAAGATATACAACCGCACCAACTCCTTCAGCACTAATCATTTTCAAGGCCATATGAAGTTGATCACCACAGTCACATCGCAAACTATCAATTAAGTCACCTGTGAAACATGACGAATGAAGTCGAACGAGTGGCGCGTCCGCTGTCTCAAGATCACCCATGGTGAACACAATCGGCTGCTGAGACTCGTAGCGGACGTTGTATGCCATAATTCGAAAATTTCCCCACTTTGTCGGCAGTTCCGCTTCGGCAACTCGCTCAACCAATTTTTCCCTTGTTCGTCGATAGCGAATCAATTCTTCGATCGAAATAATTTCAAGGCCGTGTTTCTTAGCCAGTGCTTGCAGCGCATTGCGATCTGCTCGATTTCCGTCCGTATCTAGAATTTCACAAAGGACACCGGACGGCTGTTTTCCAGAAAGACGTGCCAGGTCAATCGTTGCCTCGGTGTGTCCTGCACGCCTGAGAATCCCACCCTCTTTCGCAATCAAGGGGAACAGGTGTCCAGGACGAACAAAGTCCTGAGGACTACTTTCAGGATTGAGAATGGAAGAAACAGCTACGGCCCGCTCCGCTGCAGTGATGCCGGTGCGTGCAGACACGTGATCGACAGGTATAGTGAATGCAGTACCGAGTGGGGTGGAGTTCGACTCCACCATCATGGGTAATTCAAGTCGACGCGCAACATCTGGTAAAACCGACATACATACCTGACCCCGACCATGGGTAATCATGAAGTTAATGGCCTCGGGTGTCGCATCCTCGGCGGCACAGATAAAGTCCCCCTCATTTTCACGATCTTCAGCATCCACCACAATCACGATCTTTCCTTCTCGAAAAGCTCTGATGGCAGCATCTATTGAACTAAACTGGTCGGACATGCGTTCTCTTGAGTGGATAAATCATCCACACTCCCTGTGTTACATGGCTCTAACAACTTCACTATAGATCGTCCAAGCATTCAGTCTGCCCTAAATCACCCACAAAAAAAATGGACCACACCATGCTTGCACGAGAAGAGTATATCGAACAGTCCTACCTGTTCCGAACGCTAGGCGAACGGATGCTCGACGGTGTTGCAACGCAAGAAGCCCTTAAAAGTTTGGGGCATGAAATACTGGCGACAACAAAGCTGCCTCTCGCTATTGATTATCTGGTAAGCGATTTAAAACTTACTGGAACAATCGCACCTGCAATGCGGCAACTCAACCATTATTTCACAGCATTTCAAACCTTTGTCATAACCGAGGCTGAAGACGAGGAAGGACGATTTGATCTTCGTACTGCGCTCGTAATACTGGAACGTGAAGCACGCTATCTCGCAGAAGGGGGGACTCCTGAGGGACTGTTTCTCTATCGGTTCGAATGTCTTTCACGAAATCGGCTCGATTACATGCGCGGACTTCTCGCTACAGCCGATGATGACATTTTTAATGCCGACTGGACCGATTGGATCACAATGGTATCGCGTCAAGTTGGTTTAGTGGACCTCGCCGATCTGATTTATATTCGAAGTGAGGAACTCCTGCGACGCCAGAAGGGTCGCGCTTCGTTTCACACGCACGATGCCACACAGAATGAGGAGTACTTGGCCACCCAAAAAAATAAAGTTCTATTTGGTGAAAAAGAAGGCCGTATTGCTTGGGCCAATCGTGGCAAAGACCCGCTTTATCTTTTTGCTGCTTTGCAAAGACAGCTGGGCTATCCAGTTGTTCCCAAACCTAAACGCCAACAACCACAAGCTGAGTCACCGGCTCTCATGGCGCGGCGTATTGATCGACTTGAACTACGAGTCAAACTACTCGAGGAAGAAGCAAAGGACGGCATAGACTTGTCACAGTTTGACCCCAAAAACCAGTCTTCCAAACAACATCCTGGAGATGTAACAGGATGAGGATATAACTTATTTTTTGGGTAGAGCAACCGTTTACCTTCTTAATGTCATAACCAATTTTACACGATACTCCGCACCACTCAATTGTGTCATTGCTTGCATCCTCTAGGCTTACTTTGTTCACGGCGTTGGGATTTACCTGATTGATTAGGCATATGCATTTATTCTCAGTGTTTTGTAATGACAACAAGAATAGTGACGTTGGACGTTACGAAAACCGAATGTCTATGTGTCCGCCAATGAGTACAACTTGAAATGTTTCAGCAGATGAAGGAAGAACCCTACCCCCAGACACTCCTGCGGCCGCGTCGTACAATCACCGGTATCTCTGCAATTCTGCTTCCTTATAACAATGACACTTCGGTTGATTGGGCTGGTTTCGAGCAAAACCTTGAGGACACAGTGGCTGCCGGTCTGATCCCTGCGGTAAATATGGATACCGGATATGCCGGCCTGATCGACGAAGCAACACGATTGGAAGTTCTTCAGCGGACCGGTGCTGTGACATCTGGACTTGAATTTGTAGCTGGCGTCTTCGTAGGTGATTCACCAGGGCAGATGTTCGACGCTGATGCGTATCGGCATGGCATCGAAGAGGTCGAATCCGCTAAAGGAACACCGATTCTCTTTCAGTCTTTTGGCTTGAGCGAACTGCAGGAAGATGAAGTGGCCCCAGCATATGAATCAGTCACTCTTTCTTGTGGTCCATTTCTGTTTTTTGAACTTGGTGAGGCTTTTGCGCCTTTTGGGAGGATCTACTCACTCGATACCTATGAACAACTGATGCAAATCCCAAACGCAATCGGTGCCAAACATTCGTCACTACGTCGACAACCTGAGTGGCATCGAATCGAGTTACGAAACCGTATTCGCCCTGATTTCAAAGTATTTACGGGAAATGATTTGGCAATCGACATGATCATGTATGGAAGCGACTATCTACTTGGTCTAAGTGCCTTTGCCCCGGATGCGTTCGCCCGACGCGACGCCATGTGGGCTGCAGGTGACCCGCGCTTCTTTAGGCTAAATGACATGCTTCAATATCTCGGGGCCTTTTCGTTTCGTCATCCCGTCCCAGCCTACAAGCACTCGGCAGCCATGTTCTTAAAGATCCGAAACAGGATCGCAAGCAGTGCAACTCATCCTGATTCGCCTCGGCGTCCGAAAACTGATGTTGAAGTACTATCTGCCATTGCTAGTGAACTGCGAGATCTTCTCGAGGAATTCAACGAATGACTTTTCCACGCATTGCCAGCTTCAAGACCCATGCAGCATTCACGCGTCATTTGAGCGATTTAGAACTTCCACTTCCTTGCGCTGAGTTGGTGGAAAGTGGTCCTAAATCACCGCTCGCTCAATCCATTCAAGTCCATGATTTTATAATCGGAAATAGATTCTGTATTCTTCCGATGGAGGGATGGGACGGAACCGCTGATGGGAAACCAACAGAGCTCACGCGGCGTCGGTGGCGAAATTTTGGTCGCAGTGGTGCCAAACTGATTTGGGGTGGTGAAGCGGTGGCCGTTCGTCATGATGGCCGGGCAAATCCAAACCAAATGGTTATCAACAGTGAGAATCTGTCAGAACTTGAGTCACTACGGGCAGAACTCATCACTACGCATGAGACTGAATTCGGTACCACTGCAGATCTTGTCATCGGATTACAGCTAACCCATTCAGGCCGCTTTGCAAAACCAGACTTTCATGATCGCATGCAACCACGAACGGCGCAGCGAAATGTGTTGCTCGATTCTCGCTGTGGTATTACTGACGATTCCGCACTGTTCAGTGATGACGAAATAACTGTCCTTATCGAGGATTTCATACGTGCGGCATGCCTTGCTGAGCAAGCGGGCTTTCGATTTGTTGACATTAAGCACTGCCACGGGTACCTCGGCCACGAACTACTCAGTGGTTTCGACCGGCCAGGGAAATATGGAGGCTCATTTGAAAATCGCACGCGGTTCCTCCGAGAAATCGTGGAGGGCATCCGCAGTCATACCTCCTCTCTCGAGATTGGTGTTCGCGTTAGCGTATTTGACTTTCTTCCATTCACTCCGGGCCTGGATGGGGTTGGCATCCCTGAGCAGAACGGTGATTCCAGATTGATATTTGGTGCCGATTCTACTGGTCTAGGAATCGATCTTCATGAGCCGACAAAGTTTCTCTCACTTTTAGAATCACTCGGCATCAAATTGGTCTGCACAACTGCCGGAAGTCCTTACTACAATCCACACATACTACGCCCAGCTTTGTTTCCTCCAAGTGATGGCTACAAGCCACCAGAAGACCCCCTTGTGGGAGTATTCCGCCAAATCATGGCTACCGCAGAATTAAAACAACGCCACCCCGATCTTATCTTCATTGGTTCCGGTTACAGCTATCTCCAAGAATGGTTACCACACGTGTCACAGGAGGTCGTTCAGAGCAAATGGGTCGACTTCATTGGGCTCGGACGCATGGTCTTATCTTATCCTGAGTTACCTGCAGATGTCCTCGCTGGACGAACCATGTCTCGAAAGAAGGTGTGTCGCACGTTCAGTGACTGCACAACATCAGCTCGAAAAGGAATGGTGAGTGGCTGCTATCCTCTCGATCCATTTTACAAACAACGTAATAAATTTTTTAGATAGTGATACGTGAACTAAGACATACGCCATGTTTGATTACCTGTAGTTCTCACCCTTGTTCCCGTTTCTTGTTTCCTCTTCCTACTCACACCGGACACGGGCGTCCTGAATAGAAGAAACAGGATGAATTGTATAAACAGGATTTCCCACTGTGAATAAATTTTATCACCAGCGAGAACATCTACTATCGATCGTTTCAGCCATCACATCTGCCACTGACCCATATCGCCTTCTCACAGAGCGTCTTGCTTTGGAATCGTCAAAAGATGTACTTACGTTTGATGGCACTCCTGTCTCTGGAAGCCTCAATCAAATAATAGAACTTAAGAAAACTGGAAAAATCTGTATTGTCGGTGGCGGGAAAGCTGCTGCAGGATTTGCTGCTGGCTTGGAGCACTTATTAGGCAGAGAACGTCTTCTCAAGCATAAGGTGCACGGACTGGTGAGTGTGCCGGAAGGATGTGGAGTTCAGCTCGATCATATCGAACTTCGGGAAACACGGGCTCGTGCTCAAAATCTGCCAACCGATGCTGTTGTTCAAGCGACTCATGAGATGCTTCATCAACTAAGCACACTCAAGCAAGAAGATCTTGCATTTGTTTTAATTACCGGTGGAGCTTCAGCTTTGCTTGAATCACCACGAGCACATATTTCACTTCATTCATTAGTGCATCTCACAAAAAATCTTTCACATGCCGGCGTCGACATTCAAACTTTGAATGCGATACGCTGCATGACAAGTAACGTAAAAGCAGGGGGATTCGCAAAGTCCTGCACCGCGGGCAGACTTATTGTGCTTGTTCTTTCAGATGTGCTTGATAATTCATTGGAAGTAATCGGATCCAGTCCATGCTTGCCACGGATTGTAAAGCCATCAGCTATTGAAAAAATTCTTCTTGATTCAAACATTTCTCAATATGATCGCGATCTTATTTCAGAAGCTGCATATGAATATTTAAAAGAATGCGATGTCGCCTCACATCCTCAAACACATTCTGGCGACTGGGTCACTCCCAAAGGCTGTCGAGTTACTCACCTCACTCTTGGAACAAATGCACTTGCGGTCGAGGCTGCATCAGCTGCTTCATCTGCACTCGGCTATGAAATTTTTTCTGCCACTACAAACACGCTCTCGCAGACAGCAAATACGGTGGGGAAACGTCTCGCGACTTCACTCCGCACAATGGTATCTCTAGGTACTACCAAGAACTACCCCCAGGCTTTGCTGGAGGGCGGTGAGGCGACTGTGCATGTGCCTCTCAATCATGGAGTTGGCGGGCGTAATCAACATACCGTTGTCGCTGCAGCGAACGATATTCTGGTTGATCAAAAACACGAGTGGCCAACTGATACGCTCATTGCCAGTTTTGGCACTGACGGTGAAGACGGGCCAACTTCTGCTGCGGGTGGATTTATCGATTCCGAGGTTGCAAGATCACTCATTAGCCAACCTAAAAGTATTGCAGACGCAATATCTCGATGCGACTCACATGAACTTCTCAAGTCTGCTGGCGGTCTTATTGAAACTGGACCAACAGGAACGAATGTTGCCGATATCCGAATCGTACTCACACATCCTGGGTGAGAATCATCAATTTCTATTGATTGGCTGTCTCTTTAACTTCAGTCAGATGTGCGTCACCAGTGAGTCGAAAGTAATAACCATGTGAGCTACGATCGATGAGAAATGGCCCAACCGCTTGATCACAGTCAAGAAAAATTACAGTATTTTTATCGGAGGTCAGTCGTCGCTTTGGTTCAAAAGGCTTGTTGTATCGCGCACCCTTTGAAATCCGTACTTCATCAATCTCACCATTGAAAAATGAATTGGCTCGACCACGAATATCTGGATCAGCACCCACGATGAATGGTAGCCAGTTCACTTTTCGCTTCATCCCCAACTTTGTCGGAATCCGGCCCTCGGGCTTACCGTCAACATATAAAGTCAGTGAATCTCCCTCGTAGACCATAGCGACGTGATACCACCGATCTGTCTTAAGTTTCAGATCAGGTCGAACATTTTTGTATGAACCTCCTAGAAAAACACTCGCATCGAGTTGACCACGGGAAGCAAATATGCCGTATTCACTCTGCTCTGTTTTGGCAAGAAGACCAACCCGATTTGCAAACTCTCGAGCGTTAAACCAGCATTCAACGGTAAAAGGTCCTTGTGGAAGCGGCACTTTATTCGATTCAAGCAATACACAGTCACCGCTACCATCAAGTGCGAGTGCACTATTCACAGCATCCCGAGAAGACACCTCCTCACTAAAAAGTAACGGGACGTTCCTTTTCACATCTGGAATGCTATACCGCGTTGCGGGCGCAAGGTAGTCTTGAGAGAGTCTCACCTGTACCATCTCTGACGATCGTTCAAACTGGTTTGCTCGATACACTGCCTGAAAATCTACTTCACAACTCTTACCTGTATCCAGAACACCGTGAGTATGATCTGGCGTAAACCGCCAACGATTATCGACACTCTCAAGGGAAACGGTGTACTCAACAGGACGACTTGTTGGATTTGAAAACGAAACAGAAAAATGACTCGTGCTCGGCTTTTCATACGCGGCTGACGAAACCTGTATGCCTCCTTTAAAATTGACTGGAAGCCGAGCCAACTGAACCGTCTCTTCCTGAAGACTTGAGGTAATTTCCCGTACGTCCATCGCCTGACCTACTGGAAATGCAGCCATAGCGACTTGGTCTTTTCGCACAGTAACAAGGTGATACTGATGCAGATACCCTGCTTCTGGAACAACTCCATTTTGACCGCCACCAACGGTAGCCAGCGCGATGTATTCAATTCCATCACTTGGATCACTTCGCATGTGATGGATATGACCTGCAAACACAGCTGTAACATTGCCTGCCTCGACAAGCAAAGGATGGACACGTTTCTTCCAATCATCACCATAATTGCCGCCAATCCATCGAGGATGGTGAAGAAAAATAAATTGGTGATTACAGTCCTTTCCGCGTGCGAGAGATTCTCGTAGGAACGAAAGCTGTTCGTCACTTATCTTCTGAAGGCGTGGCTTCGAAAAACTCTTTTCACCGGTTTCTTCATCCCCTTCATCTGAATAAATCACGGTGAATGCACATTGCTTGTGCTTGAATGAATACCACAAGGGTCCAAAATGCATCTCGTAATGTTCTTGGTGCTGAAACTTTGGCATCTCCGGATCATTCAGTGGCCGCCAATACACATCATGATTTCCCGCAACTGGAAACCAGGGGCACAGCAAACGGTTCATAATTGCCTTGAACTCACGCATCTGAATAAGCCATTCGGCCGTCTGGTTATATCCATTGATGAGATCACCGACTGTCATAACGAGGTCAGGCTCAATGAGATTGACATCCCGAACAGCGTCTGCAAGCACATCAACACCTTCTGGTTGCCCCCCGGTCCGATCTCCAAACACCGCAAACGTAAACGCGTCTTCTTCAGAAGGAAGTGGCAGAACGATCTCACTTGAACGGGTGGTAAAAAACCGTTGTGCACTTGGTTGCATTGTCTTATGAGGGTTTCCGTGCCGATGGAGATGGCGGCCATGAGACAAATGAGGAGTTTCGACCTCAGACTTAACCTTTTCTTTCTCGGTAGACGGACTAGCGGCCATCACTTGTTCAGCACTCAAAAGAGAGAACATTCCCATGCAAACGATAAAAAACAGGAGTCGACATACAGCCTGCTGGAAGCATCGCCGCCAGAATCGTATCGTCATGAAAACCTCTCCTTCAAAACATGAACACTGAGCCACCTAGACAGAAACATCGCACAACTTAACCGCCTCCCGCAGGCCAACAAATGGATCCCGCGTTGGTATAAACTCCTGCCCCACGTACCCCTTATAATCAATGGCCAGCAGTTTCTGCATGATCGGCGGGTAGTTAATTTCCTGTGATTCGTCCAATTCTCCTCGTCCAGGATTTCCAGCAGTGTGTACATGACCAATAATATCTTTGCACTCTTCGATTCGACGGATAACATCACCGTTCATAATTTGGACGTGATAGATATCAAAAAGTAATTTCACATTATCAGAGCCTACACGCCGAAGCATATCGGCAACAGCATCAACGTTATTGCCTTGATAGCCAGGATGCCCCTTCATCGGATGGCTATCATCACGAGTATTCAGGTGTTCGAGACAAATTGCTACGTTCTGTTTCTCTGCGTGTCCAGCTATTTTCTTCAGCCCGATGACACAATTGTCGAACGCTTCTTCATCAGTCATTGCACCACTTGTTGAATCTTCAGCATCACGCCACTTAAACCCCGTAAAGGCAATGACTGCTGGAATGCCAGCTGTCGCACAACTGTCAATCATCTGTGTTGTGCGTGCAATTACTTCATCCTGATATTTTGGATTATTAAATCCCTTGACATACGGCGCACCAGGCATGCCATTAGGCGCTATCGCACATGTGAGGCCATGCTGCTTCAGCGTTGGCCAATGATCTGGCTGAGTAAGTTCGATAGACACACAGCCGAGTTCATTCGCAACTTGGCACTGCTTCTCGATACTCCACTTTTCACCCATGGCACCAAAGCACCAGGAAACAATTGATTGTTTGATATGGCCTTGAGAAGCCGCCACCGAACCCCGCACCTCCGCCGACGTAGCCGCAATTGCTGCTCCAGCAACGGTTGTTAAAACACTGCGGCGATTCATCGCTGATGGCAACTGATTCATAGAAAATTCCCTTTCGAAACTGTATTAGAACAAAATTCTGACCTCTCGAGCCAAAAACATTCTTCAATAGGTTGGCATTGTGTTTGATGCGTGTTTCAAAAACAATCAATGGGTGTCATGAATATCCATGCCACGGAACAATCTTACTTAAAATTTTTCATTTTTTTCATGCCTCATCTCAAACGCATACTTATTACTGGTGGTGCTGGTTTCCTTGGTAGTCATCTTTGTGAATGCCTTGTCGAGACTGGTCACGATGTTATTTGTGTTGATAACTTCTTCACCAGTCAGAAAAGGAATATTGCTCATCTACTCGATTGCTCAAATTTTGAACTTGTAAGGCATGATATTATTCATCCACTTTGGCTCGAAGTTGATGAAATCTATAACCTCGCCTGTCCCGCAGCCCCTGGCCACTATCAGTACAATCCCATCAAAACCATGAAGACCTCTGTGTCTGGTGCGATGAATGTCCTCGGTATGGCAAAAAGGTGTCGATCGAAGGTGCTTCAAGCCTCGACGAGTGAAGTGTACGGAGACCCAGAAGTCCACCCACAGCCCGAAAGCTATCGAGGATCAGTCAATCCAATTGGTATCAGAGCGTGTTACGACGAAGGGAAGCGTGCTGCTGAGACTTTGTTTATGGACTACCACCGTGCTCATGACGTGAATATTCGTCTTGTACGAATTTTTAATACGTATGGGCCAAGAATGCATCCGTACGATGGTCGCGTTGTCTCAAACTTCATTCGGCAAGCGATTACCAACGAGGCTATCACTATCTTCGGTGATGGATCACAAACACGAAGTTTTTGCTACCGAGATGATCTCGTTCATGGCATCATAAAAATGATGAATGGACCTGACGACTTTATCGGACCTGTTAATCTTGGTAATCCTC
>WLWF01003114.1_pt1 | contig 11181 bp, 17 predicted proteins | sample 6718331 | NCBI WGS metagenome assembly WLWF01 (sample SAMN12718692, study PRJNA515312) | sponge metagenome | isolation source: marine sponge | host: Mycale hentscheli | place: New Zealand: South Island, Marlborough, Capsize Point | collected 2003-05-01
GGGGTAAGCCGATATTGCTTAGCTCGTTGACGTCAGAGTAACGCTGAGAGAACTCCTGGAAGCTGAAGGAGCGATGGCGAAGCACCTGTGCGGCTATTGCCCTGGTCGTGCTGATTTCGACCTGCATAGAGGCCATCTCGAACGGGGACCAGTGTTTGTGCTTGATCAGGTACCGGATGAGTCGAGGAGCTGTGTCCATATTGGCTTGATTCTTTGGGTTGCTCACCCGTGCCATGTAGACGATCTGCTCTTCGGCGTCAGGCGTAATTGAAACAAGTTGAGCTTGGTGGGTTTCTAGCATCAAAAGATGTCCTCGCTGGTGGGCTCTTCCAGTTTAACACGGTTGTACCAACTTGGGTAGTCAAGCTGACGAACAACTGGCTCACGATTAGGCCAGGAGTCATTCTCAGTGCAGAGGGCGTACCTGTAAAGGGCCTGCTCGCATTTGTACGTGGCCTCTTCCACCATGTCTGGTGTGGCCTCAAAGATGTCCACCGTATATGGTGCTTTGCGCTCCACGGCTACAAACAGGAACTTGAAGGGCTTGCCAAAAGCTACCTCTGCGGCCTTGGCGTAGTAAGCTGCCTGGAAGTCATAGCCCAAGCCGATCACCTTTTTCAGGAATAGGTCAGGCTCAATGCTGTCAGTAGTCTTAAGATCAAGCACAAGGCCCTCCTCGACACAGACCCGATCAAGGCGAGCCTTGCAGGGAATGCCCATCCAGTCCCAATAGACCGAGACCTCATTGTACTTAATGTAGTCCTCCTGCTCAGGATTGAACCACTGGAGACGCTTTAGGGACTCGTTCATGCCTTGCACGCTACCCCAGGGGTCATCCTTACCTCCAGAGTTGAGTACTTTCTTTCTGCCCAGTTCAGCTTTCCACGCCTTGCCTTCCTTCGTGGCAAGAGAAAGTCCGTCAGGCTTCTTAACGTAAGACTTGTTAAAAGCTTCCTCACCATCAAGGCTGAGAGCATGCAGTGCAGTACCCATCTCCATTGCGGGAGTGGGGATCATCTTGAACTTTAGCGCAGCCTGGTAATGTGCAGGGCTTTGCAGAATCTTCTTAAGGCTTGACTGATTGACTCCAGGCTCCTTCCGGTAGGCGAAGTCACTTTGGTTATAGGCAATTTCCAAGAGTCGCTAGGCATCTCCACCCAGTCTATCAGAACAGGTCTTCTTGTTCCTCTCCAATGGGAATCACTCTGACCACCCAGTAGCTCTCTTCTTTCTTGCATTTTTTCCAGGAAACTGCCAGCTCAGGAATGATGCTAATGCGATCATCCTCCCACAGGACCTTGTTGACAGTGTCGAAGAAGGCTCCGACCACGTTGTCGATATCGGCTCTGCCTTCACCATGAAGCTCCATCTCAACGCGAAGAGGGCCCACTAAGGGGCCCCCGTCATACTGTTCTTTTACTTTCTCAAGCAGTTCTTTCTGGTTCTTCTTGTAGGCAACCGGCATGAAGGTGCCTTTAGATGTAACACGCGGGCGAGCCTTTGAGAACAACGGATGGTAGATCTTAAGGCTAATCATCGACTGCGATTCCAACTGCAGCTAAGATACCAAGGGTCCCAATAGAGACCCCCAGAAACTGCAGCAGGGAAAGAACTGCTAAGCAGGTCATGTACAACGACCGTCTTTCAGGACACAAGTAGAGCCGTCTTTCTTGACACCTAGCGTAAGACCTCGTTTATCGATGATCGAGACAAGCTCGTCTTCATTGAAGTGATCAAGATCTTTCTTGGCCAAGACCTGCTCGATCTCGGCGTCAGACAGCCAGACTTCGGTAGGCCCTGCCGATTCGTCCCAGCCAGACCAGAAATCGTTCCAGTCGTGATCAGTCGTATTAAACGACACGCAGTCCTGAGTGGCATCAAACGGCACGTACTGGGCAGCTCCCCAGCAGTTGTCGGGATCGATAAGCAGATCAAAGCCGCTTCCGTCAGATTCAGGCCAAGCGACAGAATCATCCTGGGTCTGACCATAGAAGGTCAACACCTGCTCGTAATCGGTTGGAGGCTCTTGGTTCAGCTCAAGCTGATCGATCTCCCTGTCCAGGTACCAGCGGGCCTTCTTCAGGTCTTCCAGGGCGTTCTGCTTGCGTCCTGCACGGCTGATGTACTTGACCGTGTTGCCTAGGCGGTAGTTGAGGTCCCAGTCTTCGATAACGGCGATCGGCTCGTAGATACGGCCTTCGGCGTAATGAGCTGGACGGTGGATTGAGTCGTGGGTCATAGTGCGGAGTGCTCCAGGTTGCGGGCGTCATGACAGACTACTGTCTTGTTGCCTCGGTTAAGTCGGACAGTAACCCTGTCCTTTTGCCATTGTACCACAGTCCCTTTCTCCCAGCCAGCGCCCATAAAGACCTTTACAGGAGATCCTTTGCGAAGTGCCTGAGTGAAGTCGATGGGTCCCTGCATTCTTTGGGATTTCTTCACAACCGATGGCTTCGGAGTGAATTCGCCTGTCAGCTTGTTAGTCCTCCCCATTGTTCCTCCTTTGTTTCAGTGTAAAGTCTTCAGCTTTGAAGATCATCGCGCGATCAGTGTGGTTGCGCCAGATCTCTTCAGCTTGGCTCCAGTTCATTGGCTTAGTCTTCTCCATATCTGGCCAGAGAAGAACTACGAACTCGCCTGAACGCTTATCGGAGCCCTCTTGGGTCTTGTCTTGAGCCCAGAGTTGGTGTTCTCGCTCCTGCCGCTTGCGCTTGGCACGGCGTTGCTTGCCATACCTAGCCATTAGATTCGCGCTCAAGGATGTAATGAGCTGGCAGGCTACCGTTAATACCTGCAACTGCCTTGATCACGGTAGGCAGGAACTTGTCAGAGCTGTTCAAGACCCAGAAATCACCCTTGTGACTGAACCTCAGCAGACCTTCTGCGGTCATGTCGCCCAGAACCTCCTGTACAAGCCATTCTAAGCGCGTCCTGGAGTCCTCTAGGTCCAAATCCTCAGACCAGCCGCTATAGAGCTCTGAGTGGCCGCAGAGAGGGGTTACCGCTCCAACCACTTCACTAGTGCGGACTGCTCCTCGGTAGAGCAAGATAGCCCAAACGAATGGCCGGACGTCGGCCGTGGTCATTGTTGGAGTTTCGTCGTAGAGCAGGCCAAGTGTTCCTGGTGCAATCTCAGCTTCTTCTATCTGGAATCCGAAAGTCATGGGGAGCCTCCTTGGTTGTTGTATTCAGTATAAGCATAAAAAAAGCCCCCCGTCAAGGGAGGCCATAAACACGTTGTGATGACTAGAAAGCGTCACCACCCCCGCCACCACCGCCTTCACGGCGAGATTCTTGGAATGTCACTCGAGCGTTCTTTACGTCGAGGTAGGTCTTGTCTTTGTATTCACGTTGAACCAGTTGGCCGTGTACGGTTACCCGATCACCGCGCTGGAGACGATCCTCAACGATCTCGGCACTCTTACCACTTACTTCCACACTGTAAAACTGTCCTTTCTTTTCGTCTTCCTTTGAGTAGAAATACTCCTGGTCAACCATGGAGAACTTAGCAATCTTGCCGCCGTTCCCGAATTCGCGGATAGTTACAGCAGGTGAGCCTTCTTTGCAGGTTACTTTTCCGCCGAGGGATACTGAAGCCATTTGTCGTTTCCTCAATGAGGTTGGATGTGCTTCAGTCTAACAGGCGCCGCGTCCTTTTGGCTGGCTACGTATTCCTGCATCTTGGCTACAGCCTCGTTGTAGACCTCCCGGCAATACTTGGGCTTCTTGTGAACCTTTGCACCAACACGAGCCATGCGACCAGTCTTGGCGTACAGCAGGACGATGTCCTGAGTTAGTGGCTCAATTCCGCATTTGGCCAGGATCTCCTTCAGAGCAAAGACAGCAGAATCATCAGCGAATGCAGTGTTCTCGCTACTGCGAATGCGATTGGCATCGCACATGACGTCCAACAACTTGCGATCATCCTCCTCGCTCGCCGGCTTGTCAAGGGTTGTTACCTCCATGGTTCTCCTAGCAGCTTCGAGCACCCCTTCGCTCAGGCGTGACGTCTTGCTGTTACTAGGGCGGCCATGACGCTTGCGGTAAAGGACCTCAACGATAGTGTTCTCAGGAATGTAGATAGACCGATCGTTGCTGTTGTGCCAGCGAGAGATTGCTTGATAAATCCAACTGTAGGCATAGGTAGAGAAGGTGAAGCCACGCTTGCTGTCATACTTCTCAGCAGCTCGACGAAGGCCGATATAGCCCTGCTGTAACAGGTCACAGGTAACTTCTGACCCCATAGACAGCGACGGGAGCTTGCCGATGTACCGGCGAACGACGTTAGGGATTAAACGCAAGTTGTGATGACAGATCTTGTTGACGATCTTGATGTATTGAGGACTGCCGACAGCGTAGGTATCGCGCAGCTTAGCCAGTCGAAGCAACTCACTCGTGGGCAAAAGAGGAGGACGACCAGCGTTGTTGAGCCAGGATTGTAAGAGAGACATAAAAAACTCCGTGGGGTTGACTGAATACAGTGTGGACTAGAAAAGGGGCCTTGTCAAGCCCCTTAGTCTATTTAATTGATAAGGATTTCTGTTCCTTTAAAGAACGAGATAAACCCTTCTAATGGGTCACCAGTTTCCTCCGTCATCGGAGGCGGGCTCGCTTGGACCGTACTTGGCGTTAAGCTCTTTAGCTGTTTTAGCTTCGAGCGTAGCAATTCCCTTTGTGAAGTCTCCTCCGAGTTTGCTTCCGACGAGTTCGACGAGGGCGTCGATTGCAACGGTGTGAACACCTTTCTCGAGGGCTTTCTCGCGAAACGTTGCCTCAGACGCCTTGACAACCTCCGCAACGGCCGCCACTGGGGTTGTAAGTGAAGGGGCTGGTGTCTTTGGGGCGACGGTAGCTCCTTCCTCCTCTGGTACTCCCCAGCCGCTCTCAAGCCTCATCTTGGCCCAGATCTCTCCAGCCAGTCCGAAGGTGTAAGCCAGGCACATGCAAGAACCACGGCGCTGGGTGTCGGTGATATTCCGAGCGTCGATCTTGTCGTAAGCAATAGAGTTGTTTTTATTGCCCATGATTGCCTGAGGGACCCAAGGGCCAACAGTGCCATCAGCATGAGCTACGCGAAGTTGTAGATAGCCGCCTACCGGTGCCTTGAACAAGATACCTCCGTCAGGAGCTTCCTTGGTCTCTACCGACCAGCCAGGAGCGTTAGAGCGGAGCAATTGATGTGTGCGCGACCAGTTGACGTAGGAAGCACTGTATTTGCCAGTGCCAATTGCTTCGACAACATCTTGGGTGACGACGCCTGCAAGATTAGGAAATTCAGCCATGTTCGAGTCCTCGGGGAAGGTTTACAGGATTCAGTATAACAGCACGAAATCCTACCTGGGTGCAGCCAGATAGGAATCGTAATAATGTTTCCAGGACAGCCCGTGCAGGAACTGCTGGCGGCTCAGTTAGTGTTTGAGTGATCGTCGCGGTAGGATTTATTCAGCCAGTCCGCTTGCCGCTGGTTTGTTCGTTCTTCACCATTGAGTACTAGCCTAGTAGACAGTGTTCGTCAAATTCCGTGAAGCTGTCGTCTGGGTTATGACTCCCAGCTACCTATTAGTGCTGACTTTGATCGTTTCCAGTCTGGTGGCTGGCTTTAAGCGTGTTACCTAAGGCAATTAGATCCTTCGGTTGTGTTTCTCGTCTCCCCTGCACAGGTTCGAGCTTTGAGCTGGTTGCCTTGGGCGGTTATGTCCCTCGGTGCATTCATACTAACAGACGCGTTAGCCCCCTCTGCGTTTCTTTCGATCACGAGCCACTTCCTGGCTCTTCTTCCAGCGTTTGTAGTCGACCGGATTGTCTTGGACGTAGTGGTAGCGGTACACCTCCAGCTTCCATCGAGGACCTAAGACGCCAGCCAGGAACGACCATGCCTTGATCGCTTTCTCCGGGTGCCAAAGGTAGAGCCTTCCAAGAGCCTGTCCGTTCTCCTCGTAGTCCTTCCTGAACTTCGGATTGATGGTGAATCCATAGGGTGGTTTGAATCTCCTTTTCCGTCCAGCCATGGCTGTTCATTTTCTGGCTTTAGCCTTCCTAATCCCCTATTCTTTACGAAGTAAAGATATTAAACCTATTATATATAGATGTAGTGTCGGATTACGGTACAAAAAGTGCCGGATTTGGAGACGTTTAGTGTCGGATTTCGACATGTCGGATTTCGTCACTTGTGGTAGTATGTGAGCAGCTGCAGCCCCCACGCATGATCATCAAACCTCCCGAAAGCTCGGGAAACTTCACACAGATTCCAAACGCCATTCTGGAAGCCGAGATCCCGATGGCGGACAAGATGCTATGGATGCGCCTGAGAAGCTTCTGTCCAGCTTCGGGTAACTCCCCTAACCTTGGCGCTGCGGCAGACCTGGCAAAGCGTCTTGACCTGACTCCACGAAACGTGTGGAGACTTCTCAAGAACCTCGTAAACCAAAAGCTTGTCGTCAGGGACGGTAACGATATTGTCCTACTGCTTCCTGGTGACGATTGGGAGCCCCCTTCCAAGAAAGCTGAACCCAAGTTGAACGGGCGCCAGCAAATCAGGGAGATCTGGAACGAGTTCGCACCGACCAGCTACGTCAGACTGCGGAAACCAATCTCGATCAAAGTGGAGGAGGCGATCCTTTGCCACATGGAGCACATCGGATTCAAGGGCAAGGCTCCTGAGTTCGTGAAGCAAGTGCTTGCAGGAGCAAAAGCTCACGATCGTTTCTGGGCAAACACCAGCGCAAGGCCGGAATGGATATTTGGCTCTGGAGATCCAACGGAGAAGAAGTTCTCAAATACTGAGACGCTTTACAAGTTAGGCAACTCCAAGGCTGGCCAGGCCGCCGCGTTCAACGCTGCCGACGATCGTTCGTGGATTGAATGGTTCGCTAGCAAGGGCTCGCCGGAATACACAAAAGTTGAAAGGCTTGACACAGAAGACCGCTTCTCCGCCTTAGATGACTATGTCGAGCGCAAGGAGTCCGGTAGATTGACAGAGGATACTATTCTGATATATTCGGATCAATCAGGCCGTGCCGTTTACTGGACAGGCCAAAACCTCCCCTCCTTCCGTTACCTCCCCTGAGCTTATGCCATTTCCAAAATACATCCAGCAAGCAGTTGACCTTGGGCTTCTCCAAGCAGAGGGCAACCAGATCATTGGCGTAGGTGCAGAAGAAGCCGAGACCGTTCTTGGCATCGCTCGCCTTATGGAGAAGATCCAGCCAACCACCAAAACAGAGACCGAAGACACTCACGATCAAGAAGCAATCGTCCTCTGCCGTGTACTGACTAGCCCTAGCGGATTAGCTCGTGAGCTGTGGTCAGACCTTCGCATCGCCGTTGGTGTTGCCCATGGACAATCACTTCCTCGCCAGCTTTGGTCGACCGACGACTTCAAGGCTGTAGGTGGTCTTATCGACCGGATCTACACCAACGAGGCCAACGGTGTCTCGCTAATCAGTAAGGATAGCCTGATCTCGGCCTACCCCAACAACAATAACCAGTACACCTCGGTCCTTGAGTTCAATCAGGTCGTGTCAAGGCTGGCAGACGCTGCGACAATGAAGAGCTACGGAGACGCTTCCTCTGAGTGGGGAGTTGCTCTCGATTTGCTTCGTCAGGCACGGGCTAAGGCAACCTTCCAAAAAGCCCAGCACCTGGCAGACCAAGCTGTGAAGTCTGACTCCAAACTGGAGAAGGCTATCGAAGAACAACAGCAAGAATTGATGATCTGCCTGGGTATGCTTCGCGGATCTGTGGGTAACCAAGGAAATGCGGTCGACGCTATCGACGACTTGCTCAACCCAAAGGATGGCCGAGTCTCGTTCATCGACTCCATCATGAGTGCCCGCGAGCAGTCTGCTCCTATTAGTACAGGCATCGCCGCAATGGACTTGGATATGGAAGGTGGTGTACGTGGACCAGGCGAAGCTGCTGGTGGCCGACTCTTTACCCTTGCAGCCCGTACAGGTGTTGGTAAAACCGTCCTAGGCGTCTATACCGCTGTCAACCTGGCTATGGGTGGACTCAAGGTCGGACTGATCTCCGCAGAACTTGATAAGCACGCCATCTACGCCCGTGTCTGGTCCGCCGCTACTCGCGCAGCTAATAGCAATAACGGTGGATGGGCTATGGTTGGAGATATCGAGTCACCGAACCACAACCGTGAGAAGGTCAGTGCAAACATCATGGCCGCGGCCGGTGTTATCCAAGAGCGCGGTGGCAAGCTGTTGATCGAAGATCCTTGGGGCGCTGACGTAGATGCCGTGGTCAATAGCCTGCGATCCATGAAGGCAAAGAACCCAGATCTTCGTTGTGCTGTAGTGGATCACTTCCATGTACTGGCTCGTCACAAAGGTGCGCCTGCCAGTGAAGCCGCCATGCTTGAGGATCGTGCCTACAGGCTGATGAACTGTGCTAAGCAGTTGGAGATTGACTTAATTGTCTTAGCTCAGATGAACAGGGTCGGCATGGATCCCTTATCATCTAAACAGCCACCATCCTTGGATCAGATCCGAGGCACGGACGCATTGTCTCATGTCAGCCATGCCGTCTGGATCGTCCGTCGCCAGCCCGGCAACGATGAAGAGAATGCAAACAATAGTGGTCGCCCTCTTGAACTGTGGCATGCCAAGACCCGTGGCCGTCAAGCTTACTGGAACGGCACCCAGATCAAAGGGTACAAAGGCTTCCTTGATCACTCCCTATTGGAGATGGATTACGCCTACTGTTCGGTCAAAAAGGACAGTACTGTGAGGGAGATAGAAGCAAACCGGTAAACTGTAGTATCGGGATAAGTAAATGAGACGCTTTCTATTCCAAGCCGTTGCTCAAGTTATCGGCACTCAGATTTTAATTATCACCTGGCTGGCAGACAAGTCCCGATCACTTCTCGGAGGGGTCGGGCATTTTCTCATGAGTAAGATTGATCCAACACTCCTTAAGACATACGAGAGTGTTCTTGTTCAGTCAGAACCCAACGACGAATTAGTAATGCAGCAGACAGAGCTGAACCTGCTCGCTAGTGCTTCCAAAGTGCGAGACCACGCCGCACAGCTTGGCGACTGGACAGATCGACACTCAGAAGCTCTTAACGCTATTGCGGATGCGTTAGTCCTTGAAATGATGTGGGATGAGGATGCGGTTCACCAATACCTTCGCGAGGTTGTTGAATCTATCGACGGGCTAGAGTACGAACCCGAAGGCTGATATACTGTAAAGGAGCCGTGGGGGCTCGGGGGAAGATTAAGGGGCCTAATGGGCCCCTTTTTCAATGGCTAGACTTCTCCACGTTCGACAGCAGCCTTGATTCCTGACATCTTCAAGAAAAGCCCGATATTGGGGCCGTCCTCAAAGATAGGGCGAACGTAAGCCATGATCTCACCATCCTTACGCATGTGGAAAGTAGGAGCAATAGCTCCACCAGTGGTTTTGAGAGTACCGTTTACGTACATATAACCGGGAAGCCAAGAGAGAACTGCTTGCACTTTTCTAAACAAATCTGATAAAGTTTACCTAAAAAACATGCCCCAACCATCATGGTCGTTAGCAATTAACCAACGCTTCATCAGATTCTTGCGTGAATATCGCTGATCGCGACCGTCGGTAGGCCCCGACTTGGAGTAGCCGCCAGAGACCAAGGATAACTCTCCGAAGGGATCATGGACGTGAAAATGCGTATCGTCGAAGCCGATCAAACAAATCCAATGACCCCCACCCGTGGGTGCATCAACACTGCCATGGTGCAAGACTCCAATAGGCACAGGAATGCCTTTATCAAGCTGATCTAACAGGTCTTGCTCGCTAGCATCAGTACGGAATTGGACATCGAAGCCCAGTGACTCGGCTGCCGCGACCTGCGCCGTAGAAGAGACGCTATCTCCGAACTTGAAGACCTCGTTCAAATACCAATCGTCGTCACCTAAAATTGCGTCAGGGTTGATGTAATCCATAGCCATAGCCATGGCAGAGCTAAAGCACATGCGCTCCCCATGCCCCGTCTTGGAATCCAGCTGATAGAAGTAAGGTACCTCAAGAGGAAATCTGACGACAGCGGGCTCTACATGGCCAGGAACATCCTGAGCCGGGCTTGACAGGTATCCGAGGCATGCGAGATCAGCCTCCGCTTGACGGCGTCGCACAAGCCCTTCCAGGACACCATTGCCGCCTTTGTTCCATCTGGGTAATTCTTTCTGATAGACCCAACATCTGGGCTCTCCAGCAAGCAACCTTTTCCGCAGTGTAGAGTCTTCCAGCGCAGTAGCGCCGACATTGTAGGCAAAGCAAACCAGAGCATCAAACTCCCCTTGGCTCATGGGGACAGGAAGCAGTAATGACACTGCTCGCTCAAAGGCTACGAGATCACTCCTGAGCATCATTTCGGCCTGCTCTTGCGTGATCTTCATCCCAGGCTTGACGCCTCTGGTTGTCCCGTACCCTATAGTCCAAGGATCCCCTCCGGTTCCCGGATCAGGGTAAGCAGTAAGCTCTAGACCTTCAAACCGCTGGATCAGCTCTATACCCTGTTCTGATACGTTCATTGGTAACCCTTTATCGGAGTAGGATGCCAACTACCTCAGGCGCTCGATACCATGCCAACGCTCGCCATTCAGGTAAGCCACGGGAAGCTTCTCAAGTAGTGGCGGATCCTGCTCCACAATCTGGATGTGCGTCAGATGGAACTTCCTGCCCAGGTCTTTCAGCCTGTTGGCCTTGACCCTTTTAGAGCAATCCTCCAACCCGTCTTCGCCAACATAAACCGTCAAGTACGTTTCAAATGCCATCAGTAACCAAGCCTGTCAAGTTCATCATGAATCCATTGTTCCAGGTCGTCCTTGCCAAAGAAAAGTGCCCGCATGGCCGCACGGTCCTGAGCATGGCCAATCGAATACAGGTAGTCAGTTGTGTCAAGACCTGTTGTCTCAAGGTCGGCAATCATAGCCTCGATCAGTTCACCGCCAACGTCCTCTTCCCTGTAAATTACGCCATCAAACTCTACCTCTCTGTTGAGCGTCATGGTGGATTGAGTCCTATTGCTAGCTCTAGTCTTCCGCCCCTAGCTTTATGCGCTTAGTGCCGCTGCTAGATCAGCCGCTTGCTTAGCCTCGGCAGCTTTGGTTTCGGCTTCATTGAGAACCGTACCAGCTTGGCCAGGAGTATTGACAGCGCTGATGTCCTTAGTCCAAACAGCATCGGCCA
>WLWF01003115.1_pt1 | contig 11180 bp, 10 predicted proteins | sample 6718331 | NCBI WGS metagenome assembly WLWF01 (sample SAMN12718692, study PRJNA515312) | sponge metagenome | isolation source: marine sponge | host: Mycale hentscheli | place: New Zealand: South Island, Marlborough, Capsize Point | collected 2003-05-01
ATTCTCAAAACCTTTAGCTGCATCATCACCAAACAAGGCAAGTGATCCAGAGTCTTTTTTCATTACTTCATTACTCATTATTGTTTCTCCATTATTTCCGGGTGATTTTAGTTTTGTCTTTAATCCAAGTACTAAAGACATCAGAAGGCATATCGAGACCGGCCTCGATACGCTCTCTGAATAGAGCAGTCAATGTCATCCAAGCCACATCAGATTTCTGCTGTGGTTCAAACCCATTCTCTGCTGCAAGGTCCAACAATTGTTTCGCCTTGTCATCTTCTCCCTTTCCAAAAGTTACAAAGATATTGTTTTTAATAATATCTCCTAAATTTTGGTCACGAAGCCATTGATAGGCTGCTTGTCTCTTCGCTTCATCTTTTGGAAGAGTGCACCTAAATTCTTTTTTGACAGCTACTTTAGATCCATCAGCTAATTTAATTTCTGATAGTCCTTGTTCTGCCAGTAATTCTGGTATCACACGAGAACTGATATCGTCAGCCTCTGCTTTTTTAGATTTTAATTGCTCTTCTAATTTTGCAATTTCATCTTCTTTTTGTTTTAGTTTTACACATTGGTCAGCAACAGTTGTTACCTCCACATTATCTAAAAGATCTTTTGAATCTTTTAACATTTCTTCTCTTACATCAAAGCTACCGCTTCCTGTAAAAGTTTTTATTTTTATATTATGTTTTATACTCATTGTTATCCTTTCTGATACATATCTACTTCAAGTGGATAGTATCTATATTCACGTTTATCCCACTTCAACATATTAAACTGTCCTGCAGTCACCTCACTTACTACAGCAGTAGAGATACCAATTATTACAGGATCTCCTACCGCAAGTAAATAGTCTTCCTTGCGAAAGTCTTGTAAATTTTTTTTCATCTTCTGCGTGTATGGTGCAGTAGAAAAAATAGCTTGGTCCCTATTGGGTAAGCATATTACAAGGTAACCAAAATCAGACGCACTTAATATATTTATATTAGGTGGTGGTTGTTGAATCACATAAACAAATTTTTCTTTAGGATTGCTTTTATGAAATTCTAAAAAGCTTGCTAAAGAATCTGGTTTGTATAATTCAAATATTTTATTTTTCATTTCTTATTTCTTGACATCGTTTACCATAGGTTATATATACTTGTCAACTAGAAAGAAGAAAAAAATTATGGATGAAACAAAAATATTCAACAAGTTAAAACTTGATTATAAATTTAAAACTAAACCTTATGATCATCAAAGAACTGCATTAGAAAAATCTTGGTACAAAGATGAGTATGCATATTTTATGGAGATGGGTACAGGTAAATCAAAAGTATTAATTGATAACATTGCTGTACTTTATAATAAAGGTTCAATTGATGGGGCATTAATTATAGCACCAAAGGGTGTTTATAGAAACTGGTATTCACAAGAAATTCCAAATCATTTGCCTAGCCATATAGATCATAAAACGATACTATGGACTGCGACTACATCTAAAGCAAAGGATAAAGAGTATCAACAATTGTTTAAAGTAGACTATGACCTTCACATCCTTGTCATGAATGTAGAAGCATTTTCGACAAAGAAAGGCCTTGAGTTTGCCACAAAGTTTCTGCGTTGTCACAAAAGTATTATGGCTGTTGATGAGTCTACAACAATTAAAACTCCTACAGCAAAAAGAACAAAAGCTATTTGCGCTATAGGTAAGTTTGCAAAATATAGACGTATCCTTACAGGGTCTCCTGTAACTAAATCACCACTAGATTTATATACCCAGTGTGAATTTTTAAATGAAAACCTTTTAGGTTTTACTTCTTACTATACATTTAGAAATAGATATGCAGTCATGAAGAATGCAAACTTTGGTGGACGTAGAGTTCAATTAGTTGGTGGTTATCAAAGACTCGAAGAGCTATCAAAACTTCTTAAACCTTTTTCAGATAGAGTATTAAAAGAAAACTGTTTAGATCTACCAGAAAAAACATACATAGAGAGACAAGTAGAACTAACAGATGAACAAAAGAAAACATACGAGACTATGAAGTCCGCGGCCCTCGCTCTACTAAAAGGTAAGATGGCAACCGCACCTCACGTATTAACACAACTGATGCGTTTGCATCAGATCACTTGTGGGCATCTAAAGAATGACGATGACACCATTACAGAAATAAAAAACAATCGTATTACTTCGTTAATAGAATTACTTGAAGAGGTTGAAGGTAAAGTAATTATCTGGGCCAACTATGTATATGACATCAAACAAATCGTAGCCGCTATCTCTAAAGCTTATGGTGAAGATTCTATTGTACAATATTATGGTGCAGTGCCAGCAGATGTTAGACAAAAAAATATAGAAAAGTTTCAAGACCCAGACTCATCTGCAAGATTCTTTATAGGTAATCCACAAACCGGTGGTTATGGTATTACACTTACTGCTGCTAACAATGTAGTTTATTATTCTAATGGATATGACCTAGAAAAAAGACTGCAGTCAGAAGACAGAGCGCATAGAATAGGGCAGAAGAAGGCGGTAACATATGTTGATCTTATAGCACCAAAAACAGTTGATGAAAAGATTAGAAAAGCTTTGCGTAAGAAGATTAATATAGCAACAGAAGTCATGGGAGAAGACTTGAGAGAATGGATTTAATTATTTTAAATGATGGTCTTTATAGTTTAGTTCCTGTAACTAAAGCTATGCTTGAACACATAAAGATAATGACTCAAGTAGATTGTTTTGATTTATGTGAGATTATAAGAATAGAATTTACCACGTACCACGATGCACCATTTAATAGACACGTTATGAATGATGGTAGCGGTGATTTCTTTGGTTGTATCTGTCGTTAGCCTACGACTTTGCCGTCTTTCCATTCCATATCTGGAAGACCTTCGCTGTATTTTTTTCCGTCGAAAGTAAGAACTTGTTTTCTATTTGAACCTGATTCATGATAACTTATGTGGACCCATCCCCCTGCAGGATCTTCGGGATCAAAATATTCCATGATCAATTGATCGAAGTCCACGTTATTTTGTAGCCAGTAAGCTGTCTTAATATTAGGCACTCCAAAAATCTCCAGGTCTACCGCCTGGCCCTTCGCATGCTGCGAAGTTTTTTTGCTACCGATAGCTTCACACAAAGCCTCGGATCTATAGCCCGATGTGATAGTGACTGGCTTATCAAAGTGTGCACGTAGAGGTTCTAAAATTTCGTAACACAGATCACCTAGACTTTTAATCTCTCCTGATCCTGGGGTGTTGTCAATATTTTTCCGCGTCGCTGTCATCGACTTGGTCATCTCTTTTAAAGTAAAGTGTTTAGATAGTTGCATTAGTTAAACATCCTTTCCAACACAAAAACGACTGCTGTTCCCGCAACAGTCAAAAGAACCCAATAGATCTGATCTATCTTACCGCCCAACTTTTCTACGTCTTCGTGCACGTGTTTTAAATTTTTTTTGACACCTGATATGTGTCCGTACAAAGATAAAATGTGTTCTCTTGTGTTTTTAGGTTCTATTGCCATTATGTTAATCTTGTGTTTGTTCTTTTGTTTTTAACGTACCTTTTTTCTAAAGGATCTAATAATACATCTTCTGCAGACGTAAGTCTAGTTACCGGATCTATGTTTGTATTCTGTAATCCTATACCAAAACCTGGAGCTGCAGCCATGGCTGTATTTGCAGGGTTATTATTAAGTAATTGATTAGCTTGACCTACTAGATCTGGTAATAGTGTAGAGCTTAACGGGTTTTGTATATCAGGAAATAAATCTCCATCTAGTGATGCTTGAGATAATATATCTTGTATTCTGTCTATGACAGTAGAAGCTCTAAAAAATGCATTAGTGGTTCCTATTTCCCTTGCTTTTGCATCAAATAATTCTTCAACATCTTTAGAAATTGTTAAAGGTCTAAATTCTCCATCAGATAATGCATCGTAAGCTCTTCTTTCACCTCTATTTTCCATATTATCATATAAAGCATCATCACTCATACCTAAAATTTTAGCTGCTTCAATGTCTTGGTACAACTCTCTGTTAACATTATACAAAGCTCTATTAGCATTTATATATGCATCAACAATTTGTTCTGGTGTAACCACACCACCTTTTAATGTAGCCGATGTGAATAAATTTCTAGAATTTCTAATACCTTTTTTGTAATTAGTAATTTTATAATTAAAAGATTTAGTAGGATCTACTTCAACTCTTCGTAATCCTGCAATACCAGCTAACTCATTACCAAATTCATATTGATTACCACGTTCATCAAATCTACCTAAATCATTTATGGGTCTAATGGATAAACCTAATCTAGTTAATTGTTTCCAGTTTAATGGCGTTTGTGTATCTACAAGGTGACTAATAGATTTAGATATTTTATCTCCTACCGCATCTTGCTCGTTCCACAATTGCCTGTTGTCTTGTGTTCTACCTCTTCTAACAATAATATCTGCTAGTCCTTCTGTCCAAATAGACTCTGATATAAATGGAGAACCTAGTTCTTTAGTAGATTCAATCATACCTAAAACAAAATCATCAACAATTCCATCTTCGTCAGCTCTACCTGCGTTTACTTTATTTAATACAGTTTGTATTGGTCTTGTAACTGTATCGTATGCATTTAAGTGTGAGAAATCTATGTAAGATAATTTACCATCTTCATCTTTGAATGGTACAAGTACAGAGTTTTTAGACCAGTCAGCAACATATCTTCTCATTGCATCAATCTCTTCATCTGCAACATTGTATATAGCTTGTGCTGCTGCAACTGTACCAAGTGGTAGTGCAGCTGTAGTTAAAGCCATACCTGTTAATCTTTGAATACCTCTACCTCTTAATGGATTTACAGTTTTACCATTAATTACTGTAGAATAATTTATTTCTTTTAATGCAGTTTCTACAATATTAGAGCTTGTTCTAATAATTTCTGCAGGGAAAGCTACAAAGTTTCCAACTGGTAGTTTTCTTAAACCTTTAATAAAATCAGATACAAATGCGTAATTAGGTACATTGTTTTTAACTAAATTAGCTGCTTCTCTTTTTAAATAATCATCATTAAGTATTTGTTTAGCACCATTCATATCAATAAATTCTTGACCTAATTTTAAGCCTGCATTGTCATATGCTTTAGCAAGTTTAGATTTTTCACCTAGGAATGTAAATATTTTCCAGAAGTCATCTTCTGCTGTGTAATAATCCTCTGCACCTCTTTTTATTTTTTTAAGTCCTTTTAAAAATCTACCTAAACCATAATCACTATCTAGTTTATTTAATGTAGATCCAAAATCTACATCCTCTAAAAGATCCGCTACTTGTCTTAATTGTACGTTAGAGTTTACAACCCCAAGCTCTAAAAGTTCTTGATAAAAAGGATTGTCTCTTCTAAATCCTTTAGCCTGTAAAGCATTAAAAGCTGCCTTAACATCATCTATTTGACCAAATGGTAAGTGACCATTGGCTGCAGCAAAAGCTGTAGCACTGATAAAGTTTCTTGCGTGTGTAAATGGTGCAAGAATTGTTTTAGACATTTGTGATAAACCTTTAGGGTATAAAATTAAACTATTATAAAGTTGTTTGGGTATACTTTTTCCTGATTCTTGTGTTTGTTTAAAAGCTTGAGCATAATCTTTTAATGCAAACTTACCTTGTAATGGATTAATTAAATCCATTATTTCACCTTTAGCGGATGTCTTAACTAATGCGTCTTCATCTATAGTTTTTAAAGTAGCTGCAGGATCTAACCATCTGTCTATTTCTCTTGCAGCATCGCCTTTAGCAGATGTAATTTGTGCAAAATCATCTGTAGTACCACCTGCATATTTCATGGCATCTGCTGAATTATTATATAAAAAAGGTATTCTTGGTTCTGCTCCTACTCGACCACCTGCTAACCAATCATCATATCTTTTTTTAAGTTCATTATTTTTTACAATTAGATCATCAAAGAATTGATTACTTCTAACCATAGAAGATAAATTAGCTGTGCCTTCCACAATAGAAGACATTGGGTTATTTGCTTTACCTAATAATTTTTTTATAGCTGCTTGAGAGACACCACTTAATTCAGAAATATTTGCACTATATAATCTATTATATTTAGGATCTAACATTGATTTATTATCTAATGTTTTAGCAAGAGAATCTTTCATAAATGCAGGTACACCTTTTTCAAATCTTATTTGACCCGGTGCTGTGCCTTTACCTATCGTTAAACCTTTGGGTAAATATGCACCTTTCCATACTTCATCCACCATATCTTTTGCTAAATCGTCATTAAGTTTTAAACCTTTTGCTGCAGCTATATCTTGAAATTCTTTAATTGCTTCTTTAATTAAAGTATTTGTAGGTCTTATGTTATCTGCAATAGTTATAGGATTGTTTCTAAATACATCATAACCTCTATCTAATACATCATTAATGTATTTAGGTATCATTGTTTCAAAATCTTTTAAAGCTGCTGGTGTAAGTCTTCTACCCATCGTAGTAAACAAATCACTCCATGTGTCTCTAATGGTGTCAAACTGATTAAATAATTTAGTAATATCTTTTTCATCAGCTTTGTATTTACTTTTTAAAAGTTTTCTTAATGCTTCTTTTTTAGCTGTAGGAATAGATTCTATTTCTACATTGTATAATTGTTTACCTGTTTTAAATTCTTTACCTGTTGCATCTAATTTAATTTCATCTACTGTTTGAAAAATAGGTTTTAGTTTGCCATTCTTTGCATTGCCTGACATCAATACGTCATTTAATTCTTTACCAATAGTTTTTTTAGCTTCTAAAAAAGGTATTTTATCTACTGCAACTTTTCTATAATTTTTAGCCAGATCATCAGTAAGTACATCTATTTGTCTCATAGCTACATCACCAACGTTTGTATCTCTAGCTACTCTTCCAGCCATTACATTTTTTGCATCAAAACCTTCTTGAGTTAATAAACCATTAGATCTAAACCAACTGTCTAATTTATCTATACTCTTATCAAATCCACGTTTCACTTTGTTCGATCCACGCACCTCTCTCATCTTACCAATTAATTTACCAGCCGCTCCAAACGCACCGGTAAATGCCATACCTTCAATACCAAACTTTAATCTGTTTAATAATTCGTTAGCAGCGCTGTCGCTATCTCTATTTATTTCTGTAGGACCACCCATAAAATCACCAAAGGTTCCTGCATCTTGTACATCACCGACAGCTATACCTTCGGCAACTCCAGCAGCTCCTGCACCTTGTGCAAATCTTCTAGCTTTTTCACCTTTACTTATATAAGTACCAGCTTTTTGTGCAGCGATAGTTGCTTTACCTAAACCACTTGCTGCTTTAAATGCAATACCACCAGGCACACCAATGTTAACTATAAGTTCTGTAATTTTACCAATACCTGTTGAGGCTGCTACTTCATCAAATGGATTAATTTTATCAAAGTATGCTTCGACTGCTTCTACTCTATCTTTATCTACACCTAAATCTAATAAGGCAGCACCAAAAGTTGCTACACCTTCTCCAACTTTTATAATACCAGAGGGTATGGCTGCCGCCATAGACAGGGCCCAGTTTGGTTGACCATCTGTTTCCCCTTCACGGTTCGCATAAACGACCTTAACCATTATTAACCTCCGCTGCCGATAAGAATATCTTCTACTAGTTTTCCGTTAGAGTCTTCAATTACTGTTCTTACTGAACCATCTGGGAATATAAAATATTCACCAATGTTTTCTTTAAATGTAATATTAGCACCATCGTCTACGTTTTTAGCGTTTTTACCAAATGTTTCTTTAATGGTAAAAATTAAAGCTTTAGACTGGTTCATTGATTTTCTGTTTTCTTTAAAATTGTCAAAGAAATTATTTTTTTTATTTTTATAATCTATTAAAGCTATTTGATTTGCAAAGTTTATACCCATTTTAGCTTGTAACAAGTCTATTTGTTCTTTAGATCTATTACCTGCAATGTAATCGTTAATGGCTAAAGCAATTGCTGTTTGATCTCCTTTTTCAATTGAAGCTTTGGCTTTTTCAGTTTCACTATCTCTAGATGTTGCAAAGGCTGCAACATCCGCTGCAGAAGATCCTACTGTTGCACCTTCTTTTTGTGAACCTTCAAAGAATTTTAAAGCATAATTTGATGCATCACTTATTCTTGCATCTTTTAATTTTTTCTCATTATTCTCACCTAACAATTCTTTAAATAAATCTGCACGTTCTCTTACTATTGTTGCAGCATCAAGTTCAGTTTTTTGTTCGTTATTATTATTTGGATCATTAGGATCGATATCCTCCGCTTTTTCTCTAGTTGTTATTCCTAATTCTGCAGGACCTCTTGGAACTGATGATGTATCAAATTGTCCAGACTCTTTAAGATCTGCTGTAACATCTGATTTAATGGCTTTCGCTAAAGCCTCTGTGCCTTTTGCTGGAGGAAAGAAATAATTTTTTGATTGTGCGTCACCTATTTTAGAATCTAGGTTTGTATAAACAGACTCACCTACAAATTTTCCTTTTTCATCTACAGTATCTCCTGTTGCTTTACCAAATAGATTCTCATAACTAAAATCAGAATCTTCTTTAACTACTACATTACCATCATCGTCTTTTGTAAATATGGATTTATAAAGCGCAGGACTTTTTATACTATCCGCATAATTAGTTATAAATTTACTGTAATCATCTTTACTATATAGATCTCCACCTAAAACTAATTTACCTTTATTATAACCAACTCTACCACCATCCATTAACCCAGATGTAATCCCCGTTCCACGGCTATCTACCGGTCCACCTCTAAACATTGGTCTTCTTAAAATTCTACTCATTATCCGAATAATCCTAGTTTACCACCAATACCTGCGATACCTGCGGCACCTCCTAGGAATTGTGACATAGGACTAGCCGGAGCTGCTGGTGGTGCATATCCTACTGTTTGAGTAGGGAATGCTCCTGGTTGAATTTGTGCAAGTTGTTGACCAATCAATCCTAATTGTGTGAATGGTTGGAACTCTGCTTCTCTTGCTGCAATCTGTGTTGCATCGAATTCTGCTTGGTCTACAGCTTGTTGTGCTTGACCTAGTTGACTTTGATAAGCACCAAGTCCTTGCTCTGCTTGTAAGTCTGCAGCTGCTGCCGCTTGTGCTTGTTGAAATCCTTGTGCTAATAATTGTGCTTGTAAGTTTGCTCTTTGATCTGCTGCACCTCGTGCAGCTTCTGCTGCCATGACACCTTCTCTACCACCACCATAAGCACCTGCTTGAATAGCTCTATCTCTTAAAGCTGTGTCTGCAATAGATTGTTGTCTATCAAATTCTGAAAGTGTTGCATTAATTACGTCTTGTTGATACGGAGACATGTAGTCTCTGTAAGCGTCTGGTCCTGTTAAAGCTCCTAATTCACCAGCTCTAGCTGCTGCATCTGTTTGTAATTTTACTTGTTGTGCTACCTTTGGATCATAGACTGATGTATCTATACCTTTAAATATTTGTTCTGTTGTACCATCAGGTTTAGTAATGGTTTGCATTCTTGATGCAGGTAGTGCACCTCCACCTAATTTATCAATCGATTTTAAAAAGGCTGTAAGCGAACCTTCTATAATCGGTGCTGGTTTTGTTATTGTAGTTGTTTCAGCCATTATGCTCTTGCCTCCAATTTATTCATTACATCGTACATTCTTTTTGCACCTTTGTTAACACTACCACCACCTGCTGCTCTAACTGCATCTGCAGTCATTACAAATTCGTTTTTAGAAAGTCTTGCAGGCACATCGTCTGCTCTTTCTTTTTTACCTATTGGTACAAACCCACCACCTCTTAAATCCATTTCTTTACCACCAAGATTCATAAGTCCACCATCTTTAGCTTTCATTACCATTGTTTCTTTAATCTTTTCTTTAATCTTTACATCATCTCCAGGACCTTTGTATTCATAAAAGTCTTTGTAGAATTGTTTAATTTCATCTAAACTGTTAGGTTTTCTTTTAAATATTATTTCAAATTCTTCAACTAAATCCATCATCGGTATGTCCATATCACCCATACTAGATGCAAATTTTGCAGATTCTTTTATTTCTGTATCTTCTATATTCTCAATAGCTTCACCAATACCACCAAATCTTAAACCTACTCTACCACCTTTAGCATAATCGGATTCAATCATTTTTTTAAAAGATGAAAAAGACATAGGTTTATCTCCAATCATTTCTATTTCTTTAATATATGAATCATATTCATCTTCCATAGTTTCATTATCTGAACTACCTACATAATCACCACTACTAAATCCTACTCTACCACCTGCTTTGTATCCTGCTGCTTCAATTGCAGCTAAAATTTCTTCTTCAGTAAATCCATAAGACTCCATAGATTGTCTAATTGCTAATGCTCTTGATGCGTCTGATGCGTATTCTTCTTCTGCTTCTGCAGCCATCATGTCATCATATTCATCTTGATCTCTTTTAGCTTGTGCAAACATTAGATCACCGGTTGCTGTCGCTGCTGGTAATGCTGCTGCTTTTAAACCTGCTTTACTAAACAAACCTTCTTTTAAACCTGCTGACATTATATCAGAGCCTTTAGCTAAAGTATCTCCAAGGAATCTTTGACCTGACGCCATTATACCACTACCTTCTGCTCCTTTAGATAAATTAGTAAAAAACTGTGAAGCGCTAGGTTGGCCTGCGGACACAACTCTTTCAGCACCAAATCCAGGTAGTCTTGTAGTAACATCTCTTAAAATAGGTCCTTCCATTGGTGCGCTCATTGAAAAATCTGGAACTTTACCTTGTGCAATTAAATCACCTCTAGCAGTTGTTGCTTCTGTTCCTGGTGCAGTCATAGCACCCGACAACGCTCCGAGTCCCGCTGATAATAAATTAATATCACCTTCGTTACCCTCTTGTGATAGTTGTCCAAAAATATTTAAACCACCACCCATTGCAGCTCTTTGTAATACACTGCTTCCCATAATACCGGGGGCTATAAAAGGTGCAAACGCAGCAAGATACGGTAATGCTGGTTTGATTTCATTAGGTATAATCTTATCTAATACCTTTGATACTGGTTTGAATATTTTTTTAAAAAATCCCATATTTTCTCTTTATATTGTATAGTGATAGCAAGTACGCAACGCTTGTAAATAGGCGAGTGTATCACAATTTACAAGGTTTTTATACATTCGTCAATCGCTGATATTAAAACCAG
>WLWF01003117.1_pt1 | contig 11168 bp, 6 predicted proteins | sample 6718331 | NCBI WGS metagenome assembly WLWF01 (sample SAMN12718692, study PRJNA515312) | sponge metagenome | isolation source: marine sponge | host: Mycale hentscheli | place: New Zealand: South Island, Marlborough, Capsize Point | collected 2003-05-01
ATTTGTTGTCAGGTTTTGGTTTAATTTTGGGAGTTATGTGTGTTAACTCCCATAATTTACCTTCCTCATCAAATAGAGCTATACCGATTGTTTTTGTTGATACATCCAATCCTAGTATCTTTCCCATATTTAAAACTTTTTTACTTTTTATTTTAGTACGTGGTTCTAACAAATGTTACCCCATCACCACTAGGGTTGTATACAGGGAACTTTTGACCACCATCTAAAGTTACTTGAGAGACTACAGTTGTAAAGTCTGATGTCCTCTTAACTATTGGTGTCTCTAATAGACCAGTTGCCGTTAATACACCCAACTCATCAAAGAAACATATCTTAGTTATGCTAACTTGACCATCACAAGACTCACCAATTTTAGCTGCATCTAATAAAGATGGGTTTCTACTTTGTGTGAAAGTTTCAGGTGTTAATACCGTATTAATATTTAATACAGTTGATAGGTCTTTGTCTTTATTCACCATATTACACTCCGCTGATGGAAATGTTAACCCTGATGTTATTGTTCCACCTGTTGCTACAGTTGTATTGAATAAACTAACAACTTCGGAATCGTACAATGTTATCGTACCTGAATCTAGTTGTAATATACCAACAGCCTTATTTCTATCACTACCACTTGCTTTAGCTAATGTAGCTCCACCGAATGTATATTTAGAATCACCTGACCAAGCTGTATCCCATGTTGTTCCTGTATTACCTGACAAATAAATTTGATTAGCAAATAAATGTACAAACCCTGATTGGTATTGACCCCCTGTGTTACTACTTGGGTTATTTACCCCATCCATAGCGTAACCTATACCAGCTTGATACGTTGTTCCTGGGTCTGATTCACTAGATAAAGAATCTACTAACCACGTTGCACATGGTCCACTACCATTAGGTTGTGTTGAATTATTTTGTTCTACAAAAGCTGAATATAACTCCAAACTAGTTAACCCAGATAATGTACCAGTACCACCTGTAATTGGGATTGTTAATTTAACTGCTGGATATATTGAGGCTCTAAAAGCTGTAGAAGCAATACTACCAACTAACAAACCTGTTGAGTTGTAAGCTTCGTATATACCAGCTATCATTGTATCTGAAAATCCACCATTAGCTTTCGTTACCCCAAACGGTGTAATACTAGATTCTGAATAAATACCTAAGTTAGTCCAATGGTGACTATTAACATCATTATTAAAGGTAGTACCTGTTTTTGATTGTACTGATACCCATGAAATTTCATCACCTTCTGTTTGATAGAATAGTGGAGACACAGTATCGTTTGTTACAATCTGTAATGCGTTTGGGTCTAAGGGGTTTAACTGATTTGACATATTATGTTATTTAAAATTGTAGTGTTTTGTTATTTTTGACTAACCATGGGCTATTTAACCCCTGCATTTGTACATTGTCTGATGTTAATTTACTATCACCATCAACTAAGACATAAAAACTTTTAGATACTAAGGATACAAATGGGTCATTCTTAACGTCAGGTAAACCCTCAACTTTATCCGGCATTCTTCTATCATAGTTAACAGCCAGTGTTGGTTCTCCGATTATTTCTTGTCTTTTACTATATTTTAAGTCTATATTAGCCATTTATTTTTATTTTTATCTCCAAGTTACAATATCAGCATAAGTACCATCTGTTTCAGTAATATTGTATTGTAATGTTATTTTCATGTTACCACCATCTATTTGTTTGTTGGTATATTCTTTACCACCGACAGATTTGTTACCAACATTTATTGTTATAACTCTTTCATATAATCCAGGTGTTTCAGTACTTTCTTTGAAATTAGCTTTCACATAGTTTTTAGCCTTGGTAACTAATGCGGTCATTAAACTCACACCATTAGCGTTAAAGAATCTATGTGTGTATGACGGTAGTCCGTCAACACCTTCACTATAAGTACCAGCTAAATCTGTTAAATAGAATAAATTATCATTACTGTTTCTATTATCAATAGTACAAGCTGGAACCATTACTCTAAACTTTTCCTTAATTTCCCTTTCTGTCATTTTTTCAACATCACTAACTGACAGAAAATCTGACCTACGAAAAGTTTTATCTGTGCTATCAATAGGTTTAGCAACATATCCCCAAGTATTAACAATCATGGACATTTTCCAATTATTAGCAGCTCCTGGGTCATCCTCATCTGTATCAGCCAATAATAATAATGGTGAAGCGAATCTTTCAGATGTATTATCTAATAATTGTTTTTTACCACCATCAACTGTCATTAAGAAAGCGTTCAAGTTAGTATAGTTATCACATGATGTTGTTGTGTTTAATACATAATTAACACTAACATCATTAACAGTACTCTTAGTTGTATATGTAAACGTATCAGGGTCCAATGTTTGTAGATTAGCTTTAACACTATCAGTTAAGTCTAAACTAAGTCTTTTGTCGTAATTATATTCATTAACACTATCATTTAAGTAAACAAAGTACTTACCTAAATCAACTAAGATATCAGGGTTGACAGCTTCATAACTAGTACCACCACAATCTAACCTACCTAATAACCACTGTAGTTTTTCACTATCTTGTTGAAGCTCTTTAGTTGTAGGTTTATTTTTAGATATTGGTTTAGATGATGCCATATCACATGTTGGTGCAACAGTTACTAATGTTCTTTCCCCACCTAAAAATTCACTACTTAAATTTATGTTGTCTCTTGTTACATCATAACGTATTGAGTCGTCACCAACCTTAAAGTTTCTAAAAGCCTTCCCAACACCACTTTGTAGTATTATTTCATGACCTCTTTTAGTCAATGATATTTGTGATTTATTTGCCATATTATTCTATTGTGTTTTTACTACAACTTGCTATATTAGTTGATGTTGTGTGACAACCGTTGATATCATTTAAGCTATCAGGTTGTACGTTTATTGTGTACATTACACCATCATCACTTACGGTAAAGTACTTCATAACATTTAAAAGTCCATGTTTGAATCCTTGTTCCTTACCGTAATTAGTAAGGACAAATTTTACACTATCTGTCTCTACTTTACCCATATTACATATCAAAAGCTATCTCAATTATTATTGTTGTATTTGTATCTTTTTCAATTGGTAGGGTTTCTTTACCGACAGCGACAACATTACCGTCTTTATCTTGGATTATAACCTCACTAATATGTGGGTTTTGTCCACTACCTGGCCAAGTTGGGTTATTAGTTGTATTCCATTGTGTTGGTGGTACAACAAAGTTAAACTTAGTTCTATACTTGTTCGTAATACCCTGTGAACAAACATTACCATAAAAGAATCTCTCATCACCAAACTGTAATATTGAACTCTCCGATGTAGTTGGTATGTTTATGTAATCGTGTATCTCGTATTTATCTACATTTGTTACAGCTGTATCGTATAAAGATTTTGTTATAACAAATGTTGTTGACTCTAAATTAGCTGGGTCAATTCTATCACCAACTGTATGATTCTGAATCGATGATGTAAAATCAATGGCGTACCACCCATCAGATGTCGGCATTGACCCTGTTTGTACTCTTTGTACTATCATGATAAACTCATCAGCGTACCACCCTGTTGAACCAGTTGGTGACATATATGGTAATTGAGTTAATGGGAAAGTAACTTCTACATCTTTAGTTTCGTTATCACCACAACTATTACCTTCAGCATCAACTACCTCATCTATTACTAAACAAGTGTGGTATTGTGAATGTAAACCAGCTGTGAACCCTGATTGTGTATTATTGAATAAGTATGTTACATGTAAATCTTGTGTATTATCAACTAAACCATCATTAGATGTTTTAAGACCTAAATTAAGTTTAGGTAGTGTCCAGTTTCTATTTGACTTATATGACATAGCTGCCACTAATTCATCATCATCTATTGTGTAAACGTGTTGGTCGGGGAATATTCTACCCACATTAAACCCTTGTTCATCAGCTAAATCAAAATATCTAATATCCGTATTGTTAGTACCTTGTTGTACATATTTTTGTGTACCTGTACCACTAAATGTTTGTCCAATAGTTGTACCATCAGCTCTATGCCACATTAATGTTGGCATCTTTAAGATAGGTGTTTGGTTAAGGTCTAATTCCACATAAAGTTGTTGTCCGTATATTCTTTCAGATTGTCTATCACAATCTTCTGTATTAGAATAATGAATAACACTAATAGCTTTATTAATTTCACAACTACCTGTTAACTGTGACGTGTATCCAAAGAATTCTTTAGAACCAACAAAACTTTCAGAACCATATGATGGGAAAGTTTCGTATGTACCTGGATTAATACCAGCCATAGGACTTGACCATACATTATTCATGTTCCAAACTGTACCACCACTGTATAATCCTGATGTAAATTCAGTACCTCCTGTTGTGTTAGGGTAGAAAATAACATCACAAGTGTTAGACCCAGCGTAAGTACTAAAGTCAGGTAAATTTCTATCAACCGTAACATCTAGTGTATTTGTAGCTAAATCACCTGTTACCGCTTGTATTTTATAAAATAAGTAAGGTACGGGTAATGATAAATCTATTGTATATGGTGTTTGTGGGTCTGTTAAATCAGGGTTACTATATTTAACCATCATTAAATCACCCACAGTTGGTTCGTAAGAACTTGTTGTTGTACCTGTTGTAATGGTTACTGTATCTGTACCATCTAAATCACTAACATTAATTATCGCTTCATTAAGTGTGTATACATCTGTTGTATTGGCTGTGAAAGAAGTTAATATCGTAGTACCTGATGTATTACCAGTACTAAAGAAACCAATCTCAGGTGATTCAAGTATTGTACCTACTTCTAATGGTGTTAATGGTGGTATTGCTACCGAACCTGTAGGGTCATTCACCGTTGGGAGTAACCAAGTCTTAGCTCTTGTTTGCCAAGCTTTCGCTCTAAGTACGTCCTCCAACGTAATATCGTAGGTAGGACCTAACGTATTGTAATCCACCTCTGAATCACCTAGCTTAAATGTGTTAAAGTTAAGTTCTCCGATAGATAGTTTTTCTCTACCTTTATCGGTCATCCTAGCACTTATAACAATATTACCGTTTTTATTTATATAACTCACTTCTTTCTTGTTTTATTATAAATATTATTATCTTTGTATTTTGATTATTTTTCAACTAAATAATCTTTTCTTAATTTATCTATTGCTGTTCCACCAGGTATTAAACCAAAGTAAAAATATGGTACATCAGCTAATGAATTTCCTGGTGATGCTGAACCGATTTCAGGGTCACCCCAGTTACCACTACCAATTGTTGGTGTTGTACCGTAATTACCCAATGGGTCAGTTGGGTTAAACCTAGGTGTTTGTTGTGCGTCATAATCAAGACCAACAAATTCATCTTGGTCTGGGTCAATAGCTTTAGGACCAATTAATATATCCGTATATATCCTAGGGATTAATCTAAGTGTTGTATATGCGTTATCATCAATTTCACATTCAGAACAACCAGCTGAAAAAAGACCACAAGGTTTGTTAAATAACCCTTCAATACCTTTACTACAAGGTTGCATCATTTTCAAAAATACCATAGCTGGATTTTGGTAGGTTGTTTGTCCCATATCATTAACCCATTGTGATGTATCATACCCATCTTCGAAATATGTACCTGTTAAACAATTATTAACATTCGCTCTATTAGTACCTGGTGCTGAACATGTAGTGTTTTCAAATAACTCCAACGTACACTCTTGTGCGACAATACATCTATCAATTCTATCAATTACATCGGGACAAGCATCTGTTCTACCTAGGTTGACTATTTTAGTTGGGAGTGATTCGGGACAATATACCATGTCATCAATATCCCAAGCACCTGTATTATAGTTATTTTCATGATATGTACTAAATGCGTTTTCATGTAAATCTGTTTTACTAGGTCCTCTAACAAGACATTTATCACAATTTGAGTATCCATAAGCTCCACCACCTCTACCACAACATTTTTGGTTTCTATAGTTATCACTACCTAACTTATCACCACCTGGTCCACAGAATTTATCCTTTTCAACACCATTACCTTTAGTCCTAGACTTATATTTAAATTGTGGCATATAAGCCGAACCTGTTAACCAAGCGTCATGGAATGTATAATTAAGAACATTTCTATCAACAGCTAAATCATATAATGCACAACATAACCATGAATCTACCCTGTCGTAACCCAAACAATAGAATCTATTGATACCGTTATTATCTAACCCTGACGGTGAGTTAGGTGAACCATGTGGTATTAAGGCTTGGAATTTTAAACAGAATCCTGAATAACTACCACAACAATTACCTAAACTAGCGTTACAGTTCAAACTAATCTCAAATGGTGAACTCGTATTCGATTCACAACTGAGCACAATGAACACTCCATCACTACCGTCTAAGGCTTGTAAGAATGAAAATGGTGTTATTGATATTACTGTCGTGGGTATCAGAGTAAAACTAACACCAACACCTAACACACTAAACTTTATTTTAAGTCCGAAACAGAACCTAAGTGTAAAATTGGCCAATACTATTAATAGCTTAATTAAAGCAACCATTAACTTAATTAGTGGTTTAATAATTAAGTACAAAATACTGAAACCCTTCATAGCTGTAGTGAAAGGGAATAAGTTGAATGTTGAGTCATCGACATCTTTAAGTCCAAGGAAACTCCATCTGTTACCACCTTTTTTATATTTAGTCAAATACTGACTGATACTATATATTTGATTGAATTCAAATTCATGGAAATCTTTATATATAGACGGTACTAAATCATTATTAACATCTTTCCAAACTTGGATGTTATCTGACCATCTAACGTGTTCTGTTGAATTATTATACCCAGGTGTATCTGGTAAATTCCATGAACTTTGTATTTTTGTACCCCCCATATCCTTACTTAATGAAGGGAATATTAGTTGAGCTGTTCTTCTTTTTGGTGCTGCTGGTGGTTCTAGAAATTTCATCTTAAACCTATACATACCTTTAGTTGCCACACCTTTAGAAGGGTCTAGTGATGGTACCAAATTACCAAATTCGTCTGTGATTACGTGGTCAACGTTCATTGGGACTGTAACTACAAATGCACCATTATCATCAATAGATGTCGGTCCTTGTGGTAATGTAAATTCTTCTAATGAGAGTGGTACAATTTTAGTACCTTTAGTTGGTGGGGTTGTGTCTATATTTTCGTATGTGTAATCATTAACTCTGATTGCTTCTAATAATCCAGGTCCTGTTCTCAGTTCAGCATGTTCACCCATATCATTAGTTGGGTTACACCTCTTATTTAATGAGTTCTTACCATTATCTGTATATATTGAACCCATTAATAAAGCTGACGGTTCAAATTTAAAGTTTGTGTCGAAATCTACCCTAGTGATACCAATTTGACATTGTTCTTCGTCACCCCAAAAAGGTAACACATTAACCCCTTTATCACCACTTTTAATTTGTGGTAGTGTGTTTAAGTTCTCTGATTTTTTAAATTCTACTCTACTTTTGAATAGTTTTTCTGAATAACCATTATCGATGAAATCGTATGGTCTAACACTAAAAGGTCCAGCATCACTTAAATCAACATCCATATGAACAGTTTGTTGGCCTGTTGGTACCCCGAATATCATATAATCACCAGCCTCATTAGTTTTTGTTGTGTACTTATAGTACTTTTCAAAAACCTCAATCATGATATCGTTATTAAGTACCTCTTCTTTAGTTGGAAATGTTCCGACAGCTGTATTTAACTCACAGGTCGCCTTACTTAATAGTAGGTTATACCTTACACTATCTTTATTTTTTGAGGTTACTGATTTGAAAGGGTATAAATCTTTAATCAAGTCATTCCTTTCATCTTCACTACTAATTGGTACGAATACGGATACTTTTGCGTTAGGTACACCAAATCCTTGGTTGGCTATTACTCTACCAACAACAACTCCGTAATTAGCACAAAATGATGTATATAAGTCTTCTTGACTTATTTTAAGACTCATTATCTCCAAAAAGTCAAAATCCTGTTCGACTTTTATTTGAATGTTCCTACTTTCACCAGGTGTCGTTCTTATTCTAATTGATTTACTCATTAAAAATTAGTATTGCCAATATAAGACCAATCCAATTTAAAGGAACCTATATCACTATAAGTTATAGTGGTATATACGTTACTTGGGTCGGATGTGCCGTAATTTTTCGTAAACTTAATACGATATATGTAATTATCTATAGATGTTGTTGTTATCTGACCAACGTTTAAAGTATAAGACGCGGTTGTATTATTATAAAGTATTGAACTCGTTTTAACTATGTTGGTAAAGTTCGGGTCATCTCTATCAGCTATCTCCACATCAAACTGTCCATAAGATAAAATGTTTTTCATAACATTATTTTGTGCGTTCCATTTTATGGTTGGGCTGTCGGTTCTCAATGTACCTAAATCACCAGGGTTATTAACACCTGTATAGTAGTAATATACTGATATAATGTCACCAACATCGATTACAGCCCCTTCATTAAGGATTAACTTATTTTGTACAAAATTAGACTTAAAAAAGTCCACGTCATAAGTTAAATTAACACCATTAATCGTAAGTCTAGGTTGTACTGACGGGTCTATTTTTTCTTTCAAATAAATTTCCGTTCTATTATTTACATCATTGTAATTAACAATATTTTCATATGTTGTGGCTGAAAAACTACTAGTTACACCTGTAGTTACACCTGTTACTGAAAATATCTCTAACTTAACAGCGTCACTAATACCGTTTGTTCCACCACCACTATTCTTGTTATAAGCTGCTGAAACAACATCTGTGGCCTCTAACGCTACATTTATCGTGATTAATTTATTATCAATTAAATCTAATGTATAATCTGTTGTACTAAGAGCTAGACCGTTTACCGTTAATATTACTTGACTTCCTACAGGATTAGCACTTAATAGTACTTGGTCTGTGTCGGGGATTACATTTAATGTTTCATTAACAAAAGTTATTTCACTAAGAATGTCTACTGGTTGAAACTCTAATGTTGGTTTAGGTGGATTTACTGTTGTAACAAAGTAACAATCATTATCTAAATCTATGTAGTTAGATGTATCAATTGTTGTACCAGTTTTACCTAAATCATTTGTCATACATTTAGATATAAATTTATTCCAAGACCTAACTCTATACGTGTTATCTACTGCTGAAATATTATCATCTAATGTGAATGTCTTAGTTAACGTATTACCCGTTATATCACTATATGAAACACAAGTGTTAGGTATACTAGCTGCTGGTAATGAGTTAATAAATGAATAACAAAATTCACCCGTATAACCAGTATACATAGTACTACCACTACTTAAATCAAATGTTATATCAAATGTATCAATTTCACTTAAATTATGTAAACAAGGTGGGTCAACTGTTATTGTTGTAGCTGTTGTTACTCCACTAATACAAAGTGTGTTACCTGATGTTAATACATAACCATTTGGACAACCAATCGTAACAGCATTTTCAGGATTCACAACCATTGGCGTAAGATCACCAACAGGACAGCAATTACTTAAAGCTGAATTTCTTAATACCTGAGTTGCCTGAACGTAATAACTACCAATATTGTCTAGCAACCAAGGCTTAGTTTCAAAGCCAAGTCTATCAATACTCTTAGCAGTGTTGTCTGCAATTTCTTGTTGCCTTCCGTATGTTATAACAATCTTCTTATTCCCAAGCTTCATCCAATTTTTAATTGGTTGAATATAAGACTCTGGAATAATAGACGTTGGACTCGCAATCCAAAGAACAGAAACGGACTCTGGAATCACAGACTCGCTATCGTAAACAACATTCTCGTTAACTATATGACCTTGGTTTTCAAGGACTGTCTTGACCACAGAATCTCCAAACGCATCAGTAAACGAAGTTCTACCAGTCCAGCCACCAAGCTGTGATATTCTTGCACGATTACCACAATCAATCATAGCCAAATTATTATAGAAGGCGATATTTTGGTCGTCATTCCTTGGGTTAAACTTATCTCCAAACCTAGCACCCATACTCCAAGAGTTCTCTGGCAACTGAGAAGCAATAAGATAAACTTTAGAGCTTTCTTCTTCGGTAAACGTTTCTTCTGTGACATAAGGGCTAACGTCAGAAACTTTCACGTCCTGTAATTCAGCCTCGCCAGCCCAGTCAACACCAGTACCTCTTAGCAACGCATCTCTATCGTTTTCCTTAGCTGGGTTTTCAAAGAACTTACGCTCGTATTCGTCATAAGTTCCTACGGCATTATCTTCAAGATCACGGATGTTAAATTCTGTATCGCCAACAGTATTGTCGGCAAAATTGTAAATTGTTTGTCCGTTAGTGTAGGTGGTTGTTATAACACCCGACAGGAAAGTTGTACATTGCTCGTCCTCTCCACTCTGAGGTGGAATAATTCTATCTTTCTGGGGGATGTACTCAGCGGCAGTAAGAACCGGAGTGATTTCTTCATCCGGCTTTACAACTTCTGGTTTTACTATCTCTGGATAGAACTTACAGCTTTGACCCGGATTCGCGGTATCAAAGTGGAACGCCCAGTTTGTGTAGAACTCTACTTTGTCAAAACATTTACTAAACCACTCAGACCTCAAGTCTCCTGAGTGTTGAATAGGCGGAATACATCTATCTGGACCCTCTGGGTCATCTGGGTTACAAGGACTATAAATTTTCAAGTCCTCTAGCTCCACATCCGAAAGGTTAATCTTGATGTCAGCAACTCCACTAGCGTACATATTCTCACGCAATGCGTCAGATTCGTGCATATACTGTGGAAGATGAGCTAGTGTCACATTAAACTTATTGTCACCAATCTCTCCCTGTGAAATACCAGCATACAAAGATTCAAATTGATTTCTGGCCTTAGTGATTCTCATTCTAGATCCCAACTTAGTCAAGATCTTATTGATGATATCATTAGATTTTCTATACATTCCCCCCTGTTTCCAGTATGGGTCATTGCCCACAAGAACGAGGGTTCTATCTCCGCGAGCCAGCCAACTCTTGATATTGTCAATGATTTCATCGCTAGCAGCGTCAATCTCAGGAGTGATAATATAAGCAAGACCCGCATCTTCTGGAACCTCAACGTCACTAAATTCTGTTCTTTCAAACGGAATACTATCTAGGGCAT
>WLWF01003118.1_pt1 | contig 11162 bp, 6 predicted proteins | sample 6718331 | NCBI WGS metagenome assembly WLWF01 (sample SAMN12718692, study PRJNA515312) | sponge metagenome | isolation source: marine sponge | host: Mycale hentscheli | place: New Zealand: South Island, Marlborough, Capsize Point | collected 2003-05-01
CAAGCGTTGGAAGCATCATTAGCGCTATTGGCGCGGCGGCGGGTGCTGCTGCTGTGAAGCTTGCGGCGCTTGGTGGTGGGGCAAAGGTCATGGCAGTTGGCTTTACTGCCGCAGGCGCTGCGATTACGAAGACAACAATTGCAGTTAAAGCGTCAACAGTTGCTCTTGGCGCTCTTAAGGCTGCAATGTTGGCAGTGCCTTGGGCAATCGCTATAGCTGGAGCAGTCGCGGCAGCTAACGCAACCTATCAAGCTTTTGCAGCATGGATTGACTTTAATCGTGTTTTAAATCAAGCACCGCTAGACGAAGTAACGCAAAAAATTAAAACGCTAGAAGGCAGACTAGTCGAAGCAGAAAGCAAAACAGTTACTTGGTATGAGGCTATTCTTGACTTTATTCTTGGCGTAGATGGAGCTTCAACAGCAGTTGCAGGATTAACTGCAAGAATTGACGAGTTGAATCAAAGAAAAATTCAAATTACCGATCTGCGTCCAGAGCAAGGCGCTGATTTGGATATGGACGCTATTAGAGCACTTTCCAACACGTACAACCCGCCAACGATCACCGCTCCTAAGACAGCTAAGGCTGGCGGCGGTGGTGGCGGTGGTGCTGCGCCTAGAGAGAGTGACGCGCCTCAGCTGCAACGCGACCTAGAGCTAAAAACCAAGCTGTTGGGCATAGACAGAGACATCCTTGAAGCTCAACTTCAAGAAAATAGATTGTTGATTGAAGCCAATAAGATAAGGCGGATTGAGGCTGAGTTTGAAGGCAAACGGTTAGACATTCTTGCAAGCAAAAGATATGAAGACGAGAAAACGCTTGAGATTAAAAATGCTGAAGCTGAAAAGGCAGACGCATTGCAACAACTTGAATATGAAGGTCTTAATGCAGCAAAGCAACGCAGGGAAGCGCTTGAAGGCATCCTCAGCCCGCTCAATGAAGAGATTGAGCTACTCCAAGCCAGGCTGAACGGCAACGAGAAAGAGATCAAGCAGAAGCAAGAGATTGCACGGCTGCAAAAAGAAATCACAGGGCAAGGCGGTGATCCGTCTCAGGCTGCTGGGCTCATCAAGACACGCGACGCATTGATTGAGCTGAACGAGCAGCAGGACAAGGCGAAGGCTCAGGCAGAGGAACTTGCAGGCGCTATCGCCAACAGCTTGACGAGTTCACTGCGTGGATTGATCGACGGCAGCAAGACAGCTGAACAGGCTCTATCTGATGCGTTTAAGGGGATTGCTGATGCGTTCCTTGATATGGCAATGAAGATGATCCAGGAGTGGATCAAGATGCAGGTGATGGGGCTTGTTGGCAGCTTGTTCGGCGGTGCGGCTGGCGGCGGAGGTGGCGGGCTGAGCAGTGGGATGGGCGGCATGTTTAATCTCAGTGGCGGTCAGTTCGGCGCGTTTGCCGAAGGTGGTTACGTCACCGGTCCAACCGCAGCAGTAGTTGGTGAAGGTCCTCAGCCTGAGTACATCATCCCAGCCAACAAAATGGACGGTGCAATGAGCCGCTGGGGTGCTGGAGCGCGTGGCGATTCCGTTATTGATGGGCCATCACCTCAAGGCAACAGCCCGACCGGGTTGCCATCAGGCAGCGGCGACATGAACGTTGTCGTCAACGGAGGCATCCTCCAGGTAGGCGGAGAGGACTACATCCGTAAGGATCAGCTGCCTGCAATCATCAACCAAGCAAGCAAGGCAGGCGAAGCACTTACATTGAAGCGTTTAAAGAACTCTCAATCCGTACGCCGCAAGGTGGGAATCTAGATGTCCATTGAATTTGCCCTTGCCAACTACATGGTGCTGAGGCCACCAGGCGGTAACGCTTACCGCTTCCAGAACTTTTCAATCGGTGAAATCAAAACTTACCGTGAGCACACATACAGCTTCTTGCCTTTCGGCTTTAGCGGTGTGACAGTCAACCGCCAGGGGGACAACGTTGATGCGGACATCCTGCTGCCAAACAATGAACTAAGTCGACCCTGGGGCGTAGAAGCAATCAAGGACCAGTGGGGCGTCCGAGTCGACACAGTAAAGGTCACCCGAGACGGCGGTGAACTCGAAAAGCTTTTCCACTATGTAGGCCAGGTCAACGCAGGCGAGTGGAACACAACCGCCCTAACGCTACGCCTAAACACTGTGTTGGACGCAGTCGGAGCTGAATTCCCCCATCGCACAATCAACGAAGAGCACTGTGGGGCGTTGCCTACCACCAGCAATGTCAGGATCTGAGCGATTCATCGGGTTGCCCTATCGCTATGGGGCTGATGGTAGTGACGGCACCATTGACTGCATCCATCTGGTCTACGGAGTATTAGATGACTTGAATATCCCCACCCCAAAATTCAATAGCAGCTGGTACGGAATGTCGAAGTTTGGGTATGTCAGAGACCTAAGGGAGTGGGGAAGACGCATTAATGGAGACCCTTACAATGGAGACGTGCTGCTGTTTAGTGGACAGCAACCCATGTTTGGAGCGGTATGGCAGCAGGGCGCGATCTACATCAACCAAGCAAGCAACTGTGTGAGCTGGTGCCCGCTGGCCAACCTCGGAAAACATTGGATGTTCCGCTACTCCCCTACGAGCGAGAGCTAATCGCATTACTGGGCTGCAGCGAAGAAGAATACCGTGAGTTCACAGAAGAAGTAAGGAAGCGAGGTCGCACCAGACCTGCCGGCTACGAACATGTTCCAGATATTCAAAACGGACCAGCAGCTGTCCCAATCCTTATAAACCTTGCTATTGGGTTAGCGCTGACAGCTGTTTCAGTTCTGCTAGCTCCTAAGCCGGGCGCACCAGAACAAGATAAAAGTTCACAGCGTCGTCTTGCAAACAAGAAAGGTAGCTCACGGTTCAACCCGACCTATGGGTTTGAAACCATTGCAGACATATCCACTTACGGAGAACCCATTCCCGTTGCCTTTGGTTTCTACGAAGGGGACCCTAACCCTGGTGCAACAGAAGGCACTTTCCACGGCGGATTTGTTGTAACCCCCAAGCTGTTGTGGTCGAGGATGCTGAGCTACGGCACGCACCAAGCCGTCAAGGCAATGTACGTCGTAGGTGAAGCCGACATGGGCACACCTGATGCGGCAGGCGTGTGGCTAGGTACATCCCCACTAGACGGCGTCTACGAATCACAATTTGCTTACTACTGGTCAACCCAAAAGTCATCAGGGCGCATCAAGGGGTCTGACCTAAGGGCTGGAACGCGAGGAGAGGCTGGCTCAGCCGACACCTGGAACGGCGACGATGTTTTTGTATGCCCAACACAACAGGGCACAAATGACCGTGGGTTCTGCATGGCATCTACGCCAACCGCCATGACAACCTTTGGCGGCTACAACGCAATTCCGAACGGTACAGACCGCCGAGTGAACTGGCGTGTGATTTCTGTTCCCGACGGAACAAATGACGACAACGAAAACCGTTTACGCGAGGAGCGTAAAAAAATATCCACCCCAGATATGGAGGGAGTGGGGCGGGGATACGCCCGTCTGATGGGACTAATCGAAGTAAACGGTTTTCAATCAAACATCCGTCAACTTAGGCAAACTGCACTAGGCCAAACCGCCGTCTTTTGCATCAGCGGATATAAGTACTCAAACCCATTTAAGCACGACGTTGAAATTGATGACCTAATACAAGAGTCAAACCAAGAAAGGGAAAGAGCCGACCAGCTTTTGCAACTAGGCGAAAAGGTAATGATTGGTCAGGTCATGTATCAAGTAGTGGGACGCACCAATCAAATATGGCAAGAAGGCAGAGATATCTATGTCCAACTGAAATGCATCAACACTTTGGGGGATAAAACTGTAGGGCTCTGCCCTAGAGACATGATGACCAGAACAGTTATAAATGAAGGCGGGGACGACAGAAGCAATACAACTCATATTCAAGTCAGTTACTACCCACTGTTGTCAGTGGACATCGGAGTTGTAAAAAATACACGAATCTGTGACGTAACAGAAATTGGGATTAAGTCTCAAGTATGGGGCAGGATGAACGGCCTGTGTAATTTCACAGATCTACCCACAGCTGCTGAGCTAAAAAGGTTTGACGATGACGAGGTAAGCGTTACTAACGGAACAATGAATATATATTTTCCAAGGTATAGCTATTTTGCTTTACAAGTAAGACCCGCAAACACAAGCGACCAAGCAGTCTGGTACGACATTGGGGAGGAGTTCTGCGTAAGAGGTGGCACCCCTGTTGATCAATACAACTACATCCGCATCACACCATCAATCCCAAGCCGTTGGGAGTATCGTTTCGTTCCTTTGTCCGCTGCCTATATCTGCAGGGAGCCAACAAACGCAATGGGGTGGCTGCTGGACGCAACAAACGAACAGACGTTACAGCAAACCTATGGCACCCCACACGGCAACTTCACCATCCAAGCCTCTGGTCGCTTCGTGAATCTGGATTCTACGGAGAAAGTTGACCTAATGATTGCAAAGGGTTCTTCGGGCACTCCACCCAGATACGAAGACAGAGTTGTACCTAACTCTTTGACTTTGCAGTATTGGGTGCCTGAAGCCATTGGCAAATCTCACGGCTGGCGATACGAAATTCTCGGTGACCCACAGCGATACTCAAACGGTCACAGCAATCAAGTAGCTGTAACAATGCAAGGCTCGAATGGTAAGACCTTACGTGTCTTCATCCAGTCCACCGTTGTTGAGCTAGGTAGCCCTAACGGATGGGGTCAAACCAAAGTCTGGAATCCCCACACCTACCGCGTCAACCAAACGCACCCAGACACGACAGGTTCCCCACGGTGGAGGAGTGGCGATCAAGCCAGCTACACGGCAACTATCAACTTCAGCAACCCTTACAGGATAACCATTGGCCGAAACTCAGTGGAAGCTGTACATAGAGTCAATGTTTCAAGCTTTCCCGTCTGGATACCTGGAACGCCAGGAGAGGCTGAGCGAGCTTTTGAAATTCACACTGGCGTTGCAGAAATCAGCAACTACAACGACTTAATTACCAGAAGTTGTGATTCTGGGCCAGAGCACAGCATTGCCTATGTCAACGAATCTTTGGCTTACGACGAGGGCAAGATCCCTGACTACCCAGACTTGACAACAATGGGTTTAGTTCTGCGCTCCAGCCGGAACTTCAGCCAACTAGACCAGCCACGAGCGTGGGTAAAGCGCGGCATCAAGGTGGATCGCTTGCTGCATCCTAATGACACCAACATTCGTAGCAGCAGCAACTTTGCAGACGTTGTCTGGTGGATCCTTACAAACAAGCGCGCAGGAATGGGTGACTACATCCAGGAAGACTTGGTGGACCGTGAAGCGATGGTACTAGCGGGGCGTTTCTGCCGTGTCAATGAGATGTATTTCGATGGAGCGATAGAAGATCGCGGGAACGTAAGACAACTACTTTCTGACCTAGCACCAAAGTTCCTATGCAATTTTGTTATTAGCAATGGTCGCTTTTCACTGGTTCCTGCGATGCCATCGGATGACAACGGCAACGCAAAGACCCATCAAACACCAATTTCTGCGATGTTTACCAACGGGAACATCATTGAGGACACGCTTGAAATCACATTTTTAGATGCGGAAGAGCGACGGGACATCCAAGCCATCGTTAGCTACAGGATCAACAGGAACCAGCAGCTTCCTGAAGAAAGAAACATCAAAGTCAGGACACGGGGCTCAGGCAACACAGCTCCTGAGAATCTCATTGACCTGACACCGTTCTGCACGTCAAGAAAGCACGCTGAACTCGTGGGGCGTTACTTCTTAGCAATACGAAAATACGTTGACCACACGGTGTCGTTTACAACCACACCTGACGGATTAAGCCTTGGTCCTGGCCAATACATAAAAGTGTTTACCGAGGCCAACCCTTACACCGCAGCAGCAAATGGAATCATTAGAGATGACGGCACCGTAGTGAGTGCAAGCCCCTTGAGCGACGGATCACACCAAGTGTTGATGTATGCCGTAAACGGCAACGAAGTAATCGAAACAACAATTGAAATCGATAACGGGAAAGTTATTGACGAGACCCAAGCGGGGTCAATCTTCAGCCTGAGGCAAGGTGCCATCCAAGAAAATGTGTACTTGGTGGAACAGCTAACATTGACCGAGGAGGGCATGGTCCAAATAAGCGCAAGCCATTTCCCGGTCGATACTGACGGGATCAGCCTGATCACAAAGGATGTCTTCAGCGATTCTGCGTTCGTAACCTTGCCATCATGAGCCAGCTACCTTACCCAACACTTACGCCGTCTTCGCGAGACATCACGATTGGGGACTACCCCATCAAGAAGTACCGGGCCATGGATGGGGCGGAGGTCCGCATCCTCTACGGCAACCAGGACACCAACGCAACGATGGCACTGACGTATCAGAACATCACAGATGAACTTGCGTCTGATTTTGTTAGACACTTCCGCTCGCTCAAAGGCACCTTCGAGATCTTTCCAATTGCCCAAGAGGTCTACAACGGCTGGAGCGGTGACACAACGGAGGGTCCAGACCAAATCTTCCGAGGCGAGAAAGCAAGATGGCGTTATGACGCACCACCTAAAATAGTGAGTGTGCGCCCTGGCGTCTCAACCGTTCAAATTTCTCTGATCACGGTCCTCTAATGGCGTTCTACAGCGGCACTAACGGTCAGCTCTTGATTGATGGGCAGAGAGCTGCACGTGTTAGCAACTGGGCGCTGAACTCAAACCTTTCAATTTTAGATACCACAAGCCTTGCGGACACTGACCGCACAGTCACACCAGGCATCCGCAGCACGGGTGGAACGTGTTCGTTGTTCTACTACGCAGACGATTTAACGCAAGAGAACAGCGCCAGCACTTTGATCAACAAGCTAATAAAAGCAAAGACTCCAGGCCAGCTTGAAGGTCAAGCACCCGAAGCCGAGATCGTACAACTCAAGCTAAAAATTGACGACGGCAGCGTCAAAGGTAAGTACATCACCGGTAACGCTTACCTAACAAGCGCTCAAATGTCTATGGCAGTAGGTGAAGTTTTAAGTGCAGACTGCTCGTTTGAATTCAACGGTGCACCTGTTGAGGTCTTTTTGTAATGGGTATCTACCTGGGTGAGTCAGGGCATGTCGAACTGCTGCGCGAAAGCTTAAACGTTCCACTGCACAGCGATCTAGACCCTAGTGACGTAAACGTCATAAGGAAGCGCTTCTCCTTTGACTTCCCCCATGGAGCGCTGATCACAGGTGACCGAATTGAAATCAGAACAAGGGATGGCAACAACCTTGAGTTGGTTGCGGGTCACGAATTTCCAGACTGGGACGGCTACATCGGAGTGGATGACGCTGGCGGAGTGGCGTTATATGAAACGTTCAGTCAAGCGCTGCAAAACAATAAGAATACGGCACTGGCCTTAATAGAACCCAGCTATAGCCAGCCGATCTCAGTCAGAAACACACAGATACGTTACCGATGCGTTGCACAGATCACCGAGTATCAGATCACTACAACACGCGAAACAGTTGACATCTCAACGCTGGGGGATGAGTTCCGAGCGCAGTATGCAGGCGGTCTAATCAGCGGCCAAGGCACACTCAACTGCCTGTGGGAATACAAGGGTTCTTGTGAGGACAGCAACGGTGAGAGGCTTGAGTACCCCCACTACTTAGCGCAACTGTGCATCAGAACAGTCCAAGGAGCCAGTTTCCAAGGACGTTTTTACCTAGACACAAGCAACCCAGACTCTTATCTCTGGTACGAAGCTCGCTGCATCGTGACCAACGTAGCGATGAGTTTTGCCCCTGCTGTTCCAGTGACATGCAACATTCAGTTTGTGACCTCAGGTCCAGTGGCGTTGCACATGGGAATGCCTCCGGCGTACTTACTACAAGAAGACGGCAACCTGTTGTTACAAGAAGATGGAGACCCTCTGCTGCTGGAAAGCCCTTAGGGAGAACTCGTAGAATAGGGGTACTGGGCTCATCTGCGGGTAGCAATGCCAGATCTTGAGATTTCAAAACTGCCGACAATCTCTGGAGCATTGCTGCAGGCTGCAGACCCGCTTGCTATAGCTGACCTATCTGCAAGTGAAACTAAGCAGGTCAGTGTCAAAGAGTTGATGCAGGGTGGCTTAACCCTGATTGATGACAACAGCATCCCTGGCGAGAAGGTTGACTTTACAGTACCGCCCGGTGCTATCGGAACCCTAGAACTAGCAGATAAAAGCGTCACTGCAGCAAAGCTAGCGGACGAAAGCACCGCAGTTGTTGAGCTAGCACTGCCAGCCACTGGTGCGTATGTTGGGCAACTCGCTTACAACGAAGACACCGGCAAGATTTACATATGGGATGGCACCACGTGGCAAGCCTGTAAAGCCGCTGGCTCCATAAACACTATTGACTATGACAACAGCACCGGTCCACTGGAGATCAACGGTGTTGTCACCGACGACAATGTCACGCTATCGATCCGACCAAAAGATACGTTAAGCGGCGGTTTATTTCTTGCTGGTCCGCCAACTACAGGCGGCGAGGTTGACTACCGCCGGATCATCGGGATCGACTTACCGACTGCATCCACAGAGAAGGGAGCAGTTGCGGTCAATGGCAACGGTCTGAAGATGGTCGGCGATGTAATCGCCATCGACAATGTTGTTGACCCATCAGGCACAACCTACGGTGTCGTCACTTATGACGCATACGGCCTAGTCACTGATGGACGGGCGATCACATCAGAAGACCTACCCATCGCAACAGTGTCCGAGGTCGGTGCCATCCGTCCAGGGCCAGCGTTTGCAGTATCAGCAACAGGTGAACTATCCCTGAGCAATGCGGTAACACCAGCCACCGCAACTAAGGTCACCTACAACGAAGACGGCTTAATCACAGCTGGAACGAACCTCTCAGCAGAGGACATCCCAGACCTATCAGCCGACCAAATCACAAGCGGCGAACTACCAAACACCGTCATTGCTGACCGCAGCATCGAGGAGATCAAGCTTGCTGATTACTCCACCTGCTACATCCAAGAGGGCAACCCCGGCAGCGGCTCAAAGCTAGGTCAGTTTTGGTTCACCCCATCAACCAGCCAGCTGCGTGTCTACGCCCGAGGTAGCGGACCAGAAGACATCTGGCTATCTGTTGGCTTCGGAGCACTCCAAGCCCAAAACCTCAGGTGGGCTGGAACGATTGATGCCGACACATCCACCATCATTTCTCTCACATCCATTGGTGTCAGTGAAGGGTTAATAGCAGGCGGCCCAATCCCAGCACCAACCGATGCATTGTCTGGCGTCTACTTCGTGACGCAAGTACCAGGCAGCAACATCACCCACCCGAACGTAGGGACAGACACGTTCACCGAAGGCGATTGGCTGCTTTGCATCGACCAAGCGCAAGGCTATGTCCACATTGACGCCGGAGCTGCAGGCGGTGGAGGTGGAGGCACTGGAGCGAGATACCTGGATGACCTCCTTGACGTAACGATTGGCGGAAATCAAGGACCCTTTGGCGTACCACGCATTGCTCTAGGCCCTGGCCAGCTGCTGCAGTACGACTCAATTAGCGGGCAATGGCTCAACAACGACGTAATAAACGGAGGAACTTATTAAGCCGCTATAAACTATGAGAAGCGCCTGTATAGGCGCAGTTCTTAGCTGAATAGCGCAGTGGCTACCACAATCAAGATCAAGAGTAGTTCAGTTGCCAACAAGGTTCCTGCAGCTGATGATCTAGCCGTTTCAGAATTAGCGATAAACCTAGTTGACCACAAGCTTTATTCCAAGGACGCGAACGGTAACGTCTTCGAGCTTGGCGGTGGTGCAAGCGTTCCAGGTGGAGACACACCACCAAGTTCCGGCAACGAAATCGGTGACCTGTTCTTCGACAGCGTCAATAACACCCTCCTGTACTGGGATGGCACGGACTGGGTACCGATTGCAGGTGATGAAGCCTTAGCCCTTGACGACTTAAGCGATGTAAGCGTTGCTGGAGCGACTGATGGTCAACTCCTCCAGTACGACAACGCGAGTGAAGAGTGGATTCCATACACCCCTGTCAGCCTGGTACCTGATACCGACCCCCCATCTAACCCAGGGATTGGCGACATCTGGATTGACACAAGTGATTGCCCACCCACCATCAACATCTGGGACGACTGTTCAGATCCTGGCAACCCGACGTGGACCCCGATTGGCGGTGGCGGTGGTGGCGGCTGCAGTCAAACCGCAGTTGAGATCGTATCGAACAACGGCTCCGAGCTGTTCTCAACCCTGACTGCTGTTGGCGGCACTGGTACGGACGTTGATGGTAATGCGTTGTCCGCCGATTACGAATGGACAGGAGCCAAGACCGGCTATAACAAAACAATTCTTGCTGACGTTGAAGGCACTTATACCGTCAGGGCTGAAATCACCTGTGGCGATAGTTCAACGTTAAGCACAAGCGACAGCTTCACTATCACGGACACCTATGTGCCGATGGTGAATGCCACCGCACCAGTCATCGGTGTTCTCGGTGGTGGACCTGCATACCCAGGCGGAAGCCTTCTGGTCACAACCAATGCAACTGTCACCGACGGCAGCCTGCCCGCAATTGTTGAAACCCGTTGGTACAAGGACGATGTCCTAGACATACAAACAACGGTCTACACATTGCAGGAGGATGACATCGGTGCAGAGGTCACATGCAAGCAACTGTTCCGCGACGCTCGAAGCAATGAACTGCTGTCGGAAGCATCGAATGGAATCGTCATCCTTGAGTTACCTGTCGACCTAATCAACTTCACCGTTTCGATTGTTGATAGCGGCAGCAACAGCGTAGGCAGCACGCTAATGGCATCAGCCGTCAACCTTGCCGGTGGAACGGACCCCCAAGAATATGCATTCCAGTGGTACGCAGACGGCGTCGAGGAAGTAGGAGCGATCAACAAAACAAAGACAATCATTGCAAGCGACGTTGGCAAGGTCATCACTTGTGACGTGACCTGCGCAGAACCAGACGGCAGCAACCCTGTCACCAAGACAGGAACATATCAGCAAATCCCTGTTGCTGGTACGAAGCCACCAGTCTTGAACAGCGTCACATTGGTCGGCACTGGAACGGACGCTAGCAAGCGATTCGAGGACCAAAGCTTTGCCGCCACTTTGAATTTAGTAGAAGGCGACCCAGTATCAACTAAATCAATCAGCTACAAAGTC
>WLWF01003120.1_pt1 | contig 11154 bp, 9 predicted proteins | sample 6718331 | NCBI WGS metagenome assembly WLWF01 (sample SAMN12718692, study PRJNA515312) | sponge metagenome | isolation source: marine sponge | host: Mycale hentscheli | place: New Zealand: South Island, Marlborough, Capsize Point | collected 2003-05-01
TAGTGAGCGTGCAGCTGGAAGCCCGCAGCACCCGAACGCGGGGCGCCGTGCCACCCCGAGCAGTAAGGGAACGACGTATTGAATAGCCGGTCGTACGCTCCGAGCATCGTCTGGAGTACCTCGGCGAGTGCCTGGTCATCCGCAGTGTCTAATTCGGTCAATGTTGCGACGCGCCGCCGCGGTATCACGATCATCTCGTATGGCCAGTATGCCCAGTACGGCACGACTGCAATCCATCGTTCGTTGATCGCAACGGTCCGCTCGCCCGATGCCGCCTCATGTTTCGCGTAGTCGATCAGCAGCTGCGTGCCGCGACTGGCCAGATAGGAGGCCTGCGACTTGATCTCTGAGGCGGCTTCGTTGGGAACGAACATCGAGGACCAAATCTGACCGTGCGGATGAGCGTTCGACGCACCGGAGATCGCGCCCCGGGTTTCAAACAACTGGACCCATTCCCACGTCTCGTTGAGATCGGCGAACTGATCGTGCCAGAGGTTGATCACGACGCTGATCTCCTCGGGCGTCATCTTCGCCAAAGTCAGGTCGTGCCGTGGTGAGAAACAAATCACGCGGCATTCCCCGTCGGCGGCAGCAATCTTGAACAACTCGCCCGAACCATCGGTTTCGGGCGCCGGGACGCCGGGTTGGAGCGCCGCAAAATCGTTTTCGAACACAAACGTCGAGGTGTACGTCGGGTTGGTGACATCACCAGCGCGACGGTTTCCTGGACAGAGATAACACCCGGGATCATGGCTCGACGTGTTGACCCCGCCACCGTCATCAGTTTGGCCCTGCCAGGGTCGTTTGGTGCGCTGCGGCGACACCACCACCCAATCGCCCGTCAACGGATTTCGACGACGGTGAGGATGGACAGAGGGATCGAACAACTCGGCCATGGCGCCGCGGACGTTACCGCACACTGCCGCATCCCTCGGAAACTCTCAACAAATTGTCGAGAGTGTCGTCATCAAACCGTCATCCACTTGGTACTGTCCTCTCCGTTATGACTCGTCGCCCACCAACCGCTCGGACGCGCATCCGCCGCGTCACTGCGGTGCTGCTCGCCGCTGCGACGATCAGTGCGTCGTCAACGGCGAACGCCCAGTCAAGCGAGTCGCCCGCCGAACGGGCCGCACGTGAAATCCAAAATGCCCGAGATCGAGCGAACGCCGCTGCACAAGCGATGTTCGACAAGGAGTCCGAGGTCGATCAACTCGTCCTCGACATTGCCGAGACCGAGAAGCATTTGGCTGCCATCGAAGCCCGCGCAGACGAGATGCGCGATGGACTCGAAGCGCAGGCGGTCCGCGAGTTCGTCGGCGCTGGCGGACCCGGTTTCCCATTGTTCATCGACCTCGACAAGACAAATGACGTACTCACCGCCGACGTCCTTGCGTCCGTGGCGGCAAACACCGTCGTTGCAAATCTCGACGAATTCGACGCCGTAATGAGCGACGTCGAGGAAACTCGCCAGGAGTTGGCCCTCCAACAAGATGCGGCCGAAGCGGCGGTCGAGGCGTTCGCAGCGCTCCAGGTGGCTGCCGAAGAAGAAGTGGTACAGCTCGGCGCAGTCGAAAAGCAGCGCCTTGCCGACGAGGCCGTTCGCCAGGAACTCGAACGACAGCAGCGCGCTCGCGACGAGCAAGAACGCCGCGAACGCGAGGCGGGGTCGGCAGCCGCAACGCCGGCACAGTCCGCGACGGCGCCGCCGGACCGCTCGGGTTCGGCCGCAGCGTTGGTCGCACCGACAGCCGCTCCGACCAACGCCGGCTCGGGCTTGCTCTGCCCCGTTGCTGGACCCCGATCGTACGCCGACACATGGGGCGCAGCCCGCTCCGGCGGGCGTCGCCACCAAGGAACCGACATTATGTCCCCATCAGGCACTCCACTGGTTGCGATGGAGGCAGGTCGCATCGAGTTCCGAAGCAACAAGCTCGGCGGGCTGACCCTTCGACTTTACGGCTCAAGCGGCACCCGCTACTACTACGCCCACCTCAGCCGCTATGCGGGGTCAAATCGGTCGGTGTCGGCCGGCGACGTCGTCGGATACGTCGGCAAGACCGGCAACACGAGCGCGAATCACCTCCACCTCCAGGTCCATCCAGGTGGCGGACGAGCGGTAAATCCCTACCCATACGTTCGGCGCGCGTGCGGCTGAACCGACCAGGCGATTGAAACAACGAACAAACAGGCTGCCCCGGTGACCGTTCGACTCGCCATCGCCTCCGCTGCGCTGCTGCTTGCAGGATGTGGCATCGCTGACTCCAACCAGGCGCTGGATGTTGCGGTTGTCGGCAAAGGCAGCAGTGACGAGATCGACGCGAATGCTGAGGGCGAGCAACCGGCAGCTGCCACCGCGACTGCTCCTGCGAACGCCACCCCGCCGTCGCTCCCGGCCGGCACGGCGACGACCGCCAGACTCGGCGACATAGCGTACGAACTGCGCGGTTGCCCCGAAGCCGAACGCGCAGCAGTTGCCGACAAGGCCAGTCAGCGCTACTGGCTCTGCAAGAACGGCGCCGCCGTGACTGACGAGATCCCGATGACCACGGCATCGAGCAACTACGGCCTCCCGCCAGTCGGCACGTACGAGGTGTTTGCACGCGATCGAAACACGTTTGGAATCGGCGGTGAGCCGCTGGAGCGCTTCGTTGCGTTCTACACCACGCCGAGGGGCAACCGGATTGCATTCCACGAAGTGGTCAACCAGAACCCTGCCACGGTTGGCGACCTCGATCAGCGCGGCGCGTCGGCCGGATGCTTCCGGGTGCGCGAACCAAACTCGGTTCAGATCTGGGAATTCCTACAACTCGGCGATCCTGTCGCCGTCATCTCCAACTGACGCCATCAAAGTACTCGAATCAGACGAACGGTATTACCTTCGAAGCCACGTCGGCGACTACTCGCTCCTTAGCGTCGAGCGGCGGGAGTAACACCAACTGATCGAGCCCGGCGGCATCAAGCGCGCCGATGCGCTCGATCAGTTGCTCGGCGGTTCCGACGAGGCACGACCGCTCGATCAACGACGCCGTTACAAAACGCTCTTCGTCAGGCTCGACCCAGCAATTGTGGCCGAGATGGATTCGCTGGTGGCGTCGGTCGACCGGACCCTCCTCGACATACTCGACGTAGTCGTCCCTGATGTCCGCAACGTGGGCCGGAGGCTGTCGACCGACTCGCCCTCATCGAGCACACACATCGTTGTCAGCGTGGAAATGGGAAGCTGAGCTCGAGCGACCGTACGGCCATTGGCGGCACCCGAACGCTCAAGAGCGGTGCGCAGTCCCGCGATCGACGCCGGCTCCAGCGGGGCTGATGTGATCAATCCGTCGCCGTGACGCGAAGCCAACTCCAGCGACCGCGGACCAAAAGCTAACACGTGCACGGGAATTGCCGGGTCGAACCGCACGAACCCGTTCGGCGCCATCAGGTGCCGAACAGGCGACTCGACGTCGCCCCAACGAACGACCGCTTCCTCACCTCGTAGCAACAAGCGCGGCTCGCTGAGGTAGCGGTCGAAGGCATCGATCGTCATCGGTTTGTGGCCCATGATCCGCATGGCGGTGTTCCCCGTGCCGATGCCGCAAAACACGCGTCCCGGCGCGATTGCGTTGATCGTGGCGATGGAGGCTGCGGTGACCGGCGACGCTCTGATAGGAGCAACCGCAACTCCGGTACCGATCCGCATTGTCGTCGTCCGGTCAGCAACGAGGGCGAGCATCGCGTATACATCCAACCAGATCATCTGACTGTCGGCCATCCAACAATGAGTGAAACCGAGTCGCTCAGCCTCGACGACGTAGTCAAATTAAATGGACGTAGCGCAACGCAAATTCCGAAATGCATCACCCGATTGCCGCGTCGACAAAGACGCTCACTGCACTCAAAGACCCAGAAGTTCGCGCCAGTCGCCCGAATAGCGGGACGCCACCTGAGCCGGGGTCATCTGGAGGGTTTCGACCGGCACCTGGTCCACAATTTCACGCCCTTCGGCGTAGTGATGGCCGACATGTCGAAGCCCTTCGAACATTCTGGTCCGCAACACGACCAGATCCCTCGGCGGCACCTCGTCAAAGTAGCCCCAAATTGTGAAGGCAATGGTGAGATCGTGGACAACCGGAGCTCGGGAGAACAGCGACGCCCGGCGCAATGCGACCCCGAGGCATCCCTGAACAACGTCGTCGATATTCTCGCCCCCGTCGACGCGCAACTTCGACCGAAGCGAGTTTGCGATCTTGATCGCGAAGCCCTGGTCGGGCCCAGGGGCGCCGAGCCGCTCACCCCGGGGTTGAAAACCTACGATTTCACCGGGACGATCGGGCAACCAAGATGCCGGGACGTGGCCAGGAGATCCATAGGCTCGCGGCTCGTTGGTCGGAACAACGGTGGTGAACTTGGGAGCAGCCATTGCTTTCAGTAAATACCATCACCTGCCCGGCTACGCGCACCGACTGCGGATTTCAGCAGCAGAACCTTCAGTGGACCTCGTGGAGAAGTCCGAACACGAGGCTGTCCTCAAGCGCCCGCCAGGATGCCTCGATAATGTTCGGGCTGACGCCAATCGTCGTCCAGTCACGCCGACCGTCGGTGGCCGACAGCAAAACGCGCGTGGTTGCGCCTGTGGCGCTATCCCCGTCGAGGATTCGCACTTTGTAGTCGGTGAGGTGGATGTCGACGACGTGAGGCACCGCCTTGCCGATCGCCTTGCGTAGCGCCGTGTCGATGGCGTTGACCGGGCCGTTGCCCTCTGCCACCCAGACGTGGCGCTCCGCATCGTCGCCGTCCGGGCCGTCGGTGCCGACCCACACCTTAACCGTTGCTTCAGTCGTGAAGGCACCGTCGGGCAGCTCGTCGGTGATCACCCGCATCGACTCGACGCGGAAGAAGTCGGGGACCCCACCTGCGGCGCGGCGCATCAGCAGCTCGAGTGATGCGTCTGCCGCTTCAAAGTGATAGCCCTCGTGCTCGAGCCGCTTGAGGTCGTCGATCACCTGGCTGATTTCCGCCCCGTCGAGTTCGATCCCGATCTCGTCGGCCTTCATCTGAATCGTGGCGCGACCGGCCATCTCCGACACGACGAATCGAGTGCCGTTGCCAACTTCTCCAGGGTCGACGTGTTCGTACGCATCTTTGGCTCGCACGATCGCAGAGACATGGAGACCCGCCTTGTGGGCAAACGCCGACGAGCCGACGAACGGCGCCTGTGGGTCGACAGCCCTGTTGAGGGTCTCGGCAACATGGTGGCTGACCGAGGTCAACCGCTGTATCCGCCCCTCGGGCAGACACTGGTAGCCCATCTTCAGCTGCAGGTTCGGGATGACCGTTGACAAATTGGTGTTGCCGGTTCGCTCCCCCAAACCGTTGAGCGTGCCCTGCACGTGCCGAGCGCCGGCCTCGACCGCAGCGATCGAGTTCGCGACTGCGCATCCGGTGTCGTCGTGGCAGTGGATTCCAATGACCGCATCATCGCCGACGTGCGACTTCACGTCGGCAATAATCTGCCCGACTTCGTGCGGCAGAGTGCCACCGTTCGTGTCGCACAGCACAAGGTGCGTGGCTCCATTGACGACAGCGGCCTCGATCGCCCGCAGAGAGAACTCAGGGTTCTTGCGATAACCGTCAAAGAAGTGCTCGAGGTCAACGAGCACTTGACGGCCCTCGCCCTGCAGGAATTCGACGGAGTCAGCGATCATCGCCACACCCTCGTCAAGGGTGGTCTGCAACGCCTCGACGACCTGATACTCCGAGCTCTTCGCAACGATGCAAACAGCAGGGGTGTTTGCATCGAGCAGATTTCGCAACGTGGCATCGTCGTCGCTCCTGCCACGCGGGCGGCGCGTCGAGCCGAATGCAACCAACGTCGACGTGGTCAGGTGGAGCTCTTGCTGCGCCCGCTGGAAGAACTCGACGTCTTTCGGATTCGCCCCCGGCCAGCCGCCTTCGATGAACTGCACGCCGAGCAGATCGAGCTGTTGCGCAATGCGGAGCTTGTCATCGACCGTCGCAGTGACGCCCTCGACCTGAAGTCCGTCGCGCAGTGTGGTGTCGAAGACTTCGACGAGTCGCATGGTGGTTCGGTCCTGTCGATTAGCGGTGAGCGCCAGCAACGAGCGCTCGGCCAGTGAAGTCCAATATGCGGGCGATTTCAACGCCGCGCTGCTCGCCGGTGAGGACATGCACCGAATCACAGTCATGCAAGATGTGGACGGACCTGTGATTTCGCGGTGTATTGCATCGCTGCGCCGGTGGATGGACGGTGGATTACACGACTTGATCTGGGGGCAACTTGAAAACTTTTGGGGGTAACCCTGTGACTTGCAAAATATATCTTGACCAGGTGTTTTAGGTCGTTCATCATTGTTGTGTACCGAATAGCGAACGACCGATCCGGCAACGGTGTAGTCGCAGCGAAATCGGAATACAGGACACTAAAACCACCGGTGCGGACGGGTTCCACGGGCAACCGTGGTGGCCGACCAAGCCGGAGAGAGCCAGACAAATCGGAACCACCCCAACTGGAACCGAGGAGAAAAGCTCTCGATCGGCACCACTTCGATGACACGGGCAACCGGGTCAGCGTGAACGGTGACGACGGATAGCGGGCCGGGAAACCGGCTCGGGACTTCGAAAAACGGCATCGCCCGCCACGCAGCTCCACGTGTGGAACAGCGGGACGGGCGATGTGTACAGGTCGAGCTGAAGGCTAACGCCCGCAGATCGACCCAAGGTGGATGTGTCCGCCTGAGAGCCCCGGAAGGCGGCTCGGCTTCGGTCGAGAACTGCTGACCGGGGCTCTCCTCGTTTTCCCTCTCGACTCGCTCCATCGGGTTCCGTTCGATGCGCGCGCCATCTACGGTCTTCCTATGGCCAAATCGTCGTCTCCACAGCTCGGGATGTGCTTCCCCCGCGAACTCCCAGCGGCATTCGTCGTCGACGCAGCACAGCGACTCGAGGCCGACGGGTTGGACCAGCTGTGGGTGATCGAGGACTGTTTCTACACGGCCGCGCCGAGCTTGGCAGCCACTGCGTTCGCGCACACTGATCACCTCACTGTGGGGATCGGGATCCTGCCCGCCGTTGCCCGCAACCCCGCCATCACGGCGATGGAGCTCGCAACGCTCGCCGAACTCGCACCCGGTCGGCTGATTGCCGGGATCGGCCACGGCGTCCAGTTCTGGATGGAGCAGATGGGTGCCCTCACACCATCGCCTTTGACCACGCTTGAGGAGGTCCTCATCGTGGTGCGCCGCCTCCTCGCAGGCGAACAGGTGACGTTCGACGGACATGAGGTGCGCATGGACGACGTCACTCTCCAGCCCCCACCGGCGAACGCTCCGCCAGTCCTCGCCGGAGTCCGCGGGCCGAAGTCGCTCGCGCTCGCAGGCCGAGCTGCGGATGGGCTGGTGCTTGCCGAGGGCACAGGACCGACCTACGTGCGACAGTCAATCGAGCAGGCTGGACGCGTTGACGACGGAGCGTTTCGGACTGCGGTGTTCACTGCGTTGTGCCTCACCAGCGATCGAGCAGAAGCACATCGCTTGATGGCTTCGTTCCTTGCGAGCCTTTTGGAACTGCCCAACCCCGGGCTTGATGCACACCCGCACATTGACGAGATACGGGAGCGATACTCCAGCGGCGGCGATGACGCTCTGGCTTCTATGCCGGCTGAGTGGTGGCTCGAACTCGGCGCAATTGGAACGCTTAATGACATCGTCGAGCACGTCGAGTTGTTGCACGCCGCTGGAGCGGATGACATTGCGTTCTTTCCGAGACCGACCGTGGAACTGACGCGTGATGACCTTGATGCTGTCGCAAAAATCCGAAGCGCAATCAATTAACCCCAATGCCGCAACTCACCGAAACGAACTCAGGGATTATTTCTGAGTGACCATCCCCCAGAGGCCTAATAACTGCAACCAAGCTAATTTCTCTAAACTGCGATCGAAGGCCTATTTATCCTGCGTTGGCTAACGTGCGAGGGCATCATTGAGCACCAAGCGAAACGTGGAAAGCGGGCAGCCCCATGCGGGCGGAGTCAGTCGAGACAGAACTGAAGTTCAAAACGCAGGGAGGAACCAACCTTGCAGCGACCTTCACCGTCCCGGCGGGAAAAGAGCGGGCTCCCGCAGTGCTTCTCTGCCAAGGACTTTCGGGGATACGAAATCTGGTCCTGCCTCGCGTTGCGGAGACGATGGCTGAACAGGGCATCGCTACGTTGCGTTTCGACTACGCAGGTTACGGCGATAGCGATGGGCCTCGCGGGTGGATCGATCCGTTTGCGCGAGTGATCGATGGCCGCTACGCCCTGGCAACGCTCATCGGCCGGGAAGAAGTGGATCCGAACCGCATCGGCGTCTACGGCCACAGCTACGGAGGCCCTGTCGCGATCCACATCGCAGCCCAGGAATTGCGGGCTCGAGCCCTGGCCGTGGTCTCAAGCCCCGGGGGCGGCACGGACATGCTCCGATCGACGAGAGCCGAATGGGAGTGGCTCTCTTTGGTCCACCGACTGGACGTCGAACGTGCGGCGATCGCCGCAGGGGCGCCACCAACGGTCGTTGCGCTCAAGGAGATATTTCCCCTTAGTCCCGCATTTGCCAGCGCCTATGCGAAGCTGAAGGGTGAGGGTACGAGCGCAATCGCTGCAGGCTCGGGACTGGGCACGTCGACATTCCACCTCGCGAGCATCGACCGAATGGCCGTGTTCGACCCGGAAGCAGCGGCACGCAATCTCATTGGTTGTCCGGCACTATTCGTTCACGGCGAGGACGACGACACCGCACCGATGTCCGCTACAGCTTCAATTTTTCGTGCGATCCCGGGGCCGAAGCAATGGCATTCGGTGCCGGGGGCAGATCACAACGCTCTCGATACGGAGCCAGTTCTGACGTCGGTCCTGGCCAAAGTAGGCGACTGGTTCGATCTACACCTTCCAGCAACCGATGAAGGTTGATCGGTCGACCCCCGTTGCGGAAAGCTGAAGAACGTCGATCGGAACAGCAACGTAAGCACTGCTCGACGATTGACCGAGACCAGAGTTGCGTTCCTGCAACCTTCGAACAAGACCGGTTGAGACATCACCGGGCCGCTATGAGCCTTAAGCACATATTGAGGCGTCCGGAATCTGTCTCAGACAGCGGTCTCACACCACGATCGGTACTTGTCGACTTCGCGTCGAACAGCTCGATGATAGGTCTCAGCGATTGCCGTCGTCATCGGGCCGGGGCAGGGAATCTCTCGATCATCGACCGAGTTGACTGAGCTCACTTCAGCCGCCGTACCGCAAACGAAAGACTCATCCGCAATGTAAAGATCGGTCCGGGCAAGGTTGTCGATAACAGCTTCGTATCCAAGATCGTGGGCGATGGTGAGAACTGTGCTCTGTGTGATGCCCTCGAGCGCGCCCGCCGCCAGCGGCGGCGTGATCAACTTTCCTTGACGAACCACGAAGATGTTCTCGCCGGAGCATTCGGCAACCAGGCCGTTAGGCGCGAGCATCACGGCCTCGTCGTATCCGGCCTTGATCGCCTCAACCTTGGCCAACGACGAATTGACGTAGTTGCCGGTGGTCTTCGCAGCTGGCGGCATCGTGTTGTGGTCGTGACGCGTCCATGACGACGTCTTCAACCGCACGCCCTTCGCCACGGCATCGTCACCGAGATACGCACCCCACGGCCAGCAGGCGATCGAAACGTCGACCGAGCAAGGCAGCGTGTTAAGCCCCATCTCGCCATACCCAAGATACGCGATTGGACGGATGTAACACGATGACAATCCGGTGGCCCGCACGGTCTCCTTGGTTGCAGCGATCAATTCGTCGACCGTATAGGGGATCTCCATGCCGAGAATCTTCGCCGAGTTGAAGAGTCGCTCGATGTGCTCGGTCAGACGGAACACAGCCGGCCCGTCGGCGGTTTCGTAAGCGCGGATCCCTTCGAACACGCCGCTGCCGTAGTGCAAGCCGTGGGTAAGCACGTGGACCTGGGCCTTGTCCCAGTCGACGAGCTCGCCGTTCATCCAGATCTTGTCGGTCGGTGTGATGGGCATGATCGCTCCGGTATTCGGTGGTCGTACGCCGTCAAACGGTGTCGGGCACCGGCTGACGGATTGATGTGCGGGTCAGTGTCCCACGCGAGCGGCGATTGCGTCACCGACGTCGGTAGTGCTGCCGGTGCCAGGCTCGACCGCGCACGCGGCACGAATCCGGTCAGCGACATCACCCTCGCCGAGGAAGTCGAGCATTAACGCCCCTGACAGAATGGCGGCTGTGGGGTTCGCCAGGTTCCGGCCGGCGATGTCAGGCGCCGAGCCATGCACCGGTTCGAACATCGACGGTCCGGTCCGATCGGGATTGAGGTTGGCCGACGACGCAAGCCCGATCCCGCCGGAGACCGCACCGCCGAGGTCGGTAAGGATGTCACCGAAGAGATTGTCGGTCACGATGACGTCGTAGCGATGTGGATCCTGGACAAAGTAGATGCAGGCCGCATCGACGTGATTGTACGCGGTGACAACCTGAGGAAACTCGGTGGCGACCTCATCGAATGTGCGCTGCCACAGCCCGCCTGCGAACTGCAGCACATTGGTCTTATGCACCAACGTGAGATGCTTGCGCTTGCGTGACGCCGCAAGCGCAAACGCGTAGCGGATGCAGCGCTCGACTCCAAACCGGGTGTTAAACGAGCCCTGGGTCGCCACTTCCTGCGGCGTTCCCTCACGCAGCGAACCACCCTCGCCGACATAGGGCCCTTCAGTGTTCTCACGTATGACCACGAAGTCGTGCGGCTCAGTGCCACCCGGCGCCGTGCCGACGAATGGACGCTGATTGACAAAGAGATCGAGTGCAAAACGCATCTTGAGTAGCAGGCCGCGCTCAATCACGCCCGGCGGCACGTCGGGAGTCCCCACAGCCCCGAGCAGAATGCAGTCGAATGCCCGCAGCTCATCGAGAGACTCATCCGAGAGGATCTCGCCGTCCTTGAGATAGCGGGATCCACCGAGGTCGAAATCGGTGGTCGCAAGGTCGACTCCCGCAGCACGGATGACCTTGATGGCCTCCGCGGTCACGTCTGGTCCGATCCCGTCGCCGCCGATCACTGCAATGTTGTGCGCCATAGTGCGCAGCAGCCTAGGGATCCAGGGGCGACGATGCCT
>WLWF01003123.1_pt1 | contig 11151 bp, 14 predicted proteins | sample 6718331 | NCBI WGS metagenome assembly WLWF01 (sample SAMN12718692, study PRJNA515312) | sponge metagenome | isolation source: marine sponge | host: Mycale hentscheli | place: New Zealand: South Island, Marlborough, Capsize Point | collected 2003-05-01
GCAATTGGGACCTTTCCGTAAAGTCTTTGACGCCCAAGCTTTAAAAGACGCCCGCCCACCAGAGCCCGAAACTTTTACTGTTTCAGTGGGTAATCCTCCTTTGGAAGACCCTAATATGGCGTTTATAAAGGCTTCAGCGCAAGTTGGTCAGGTAATAGTTGATTTACCTACGATAACGCCGTCTACGGCCACTCCTACGGGTCTTAGCGCAACAGCAAGTGTAGGCACGGTGACTACAACAGGAGTGACCATAAATCAGACGTTCGCGGTAACTGTACAAAGTTATCTCGGTGCTAATAAATATTACATAGATGGTGTTAGACAGGACACGGTTACTTTGACTGAGGGTAACACTTATCGTTTCGATCAGTCAGATGGTACTAACTCCGGACACCCCTTACGTTTGTCCACCACCTCGGATGGAACACATAGCGGCGGGTCACAATACACTACGGGCGTAACAACCACTTCTTCTTACACTCAAATCACAGTTGCTGTGGGGGCTCCAACCCTGTATTATTACTGTACTAATCACAGTGGCATGGGCGGACAGGCGAATACACCATGAGCTACACAAAAACAACTTTGAAACAAGCTATACAAGATTATGCTGAAAATGACGAAACAACTTTCGTTAATAATCTTGATAACTTTATAAAGAATGCTGAAGAAAAACTGTTAAAAGTAGTGGATCTGGACGTTTTTCGTAAAAACGTGAACGCCGCTATGACTACGGGTAATCGGTTCTTGAGTCAGCCGACAGATTATTTGGCTACTTTTTCGCTATCTTACAACAACGGCTCCGGCACAAGTCATGTTTTTTTAGAACAAAAGGACGTGAACTTCTTACAAACTTATTGGACTACACCCACCACTACGGGTGCGCCGCGTTACTATTCTGTTTTTGATGTAAGCAATTTTCTTATAGCCCCTACTCCAAATCAGGATTACGCTGTTGAATTACACTATTACTACCGACCCGCTTCTATTACAGGAGCAACGGGAACGTCGTGGCTTGGGGAAAACGCACCAGATGCGCTTTTATACGGCTCTTTAGTTGAGGCTTATATATTTATGAAAGGGGATCCTAATCTCCTTCAGGTGTATAGGCAGCAGTTTGAAGAAGCAGCACTTCGTCTTAAAAATTATGGCGAAGGCGTAGAAAATACCGAAGCTTATCGCGACGGGTTAGTGAGGACTCAGAAGACATGAATGTAGCAATAGTGGCGTTTGGCGGCTCGTTTTCCGAGTACGTCATGTCGCGCATAAACTCGCAGAACTTTGACGAGGTGTGGGGTATAAACAGCATAGGGGCCATCTTTCATGTAGATAAGACCTTTATGATGGACCCTGCCTCTCGTTTTCTGGATGGTAAAAAAGCCGGGAAACAGACTGGGATAGCGCAAGAATTCTTATTAAAGACCCCTAAAAAAGGTCCTATATATTCTTGTTGTTTAGATGAAAGAGTGCCTGAAATAGAGCTCTATCCCTTGAAGGAGGTTGTTGGCTCGTTAGGCTTTGCGTACTTTAACAACACAGTGGCTTACGCCCTAGCCTATGCTATTTACAGCGAAAAAGTCTCGAAAATCCACCTGTACGGGATAGATTTTAGTTACAAGCAGAATATAAATTTTGCGGAAGCGGGACGTGCTTGTTGTGAGTTTTGGTGCGCCATAGCTCTTTCAAAGGGTATACAGATAGAGATAGCTCAAAATTCAGGCTTTATGGACACTAACGTGCCAGAGAATGAAAAACTGTACGGCTACCATCGTTTAGCGGATCCTCTTGTTCAGACAATAAAAGACGGAAATCTGATTATTGTTCCTCAATCTGAGTATATCAAAGAAGAAAAAGAAACTTTATCACCGCCAGAGCCGTTAGATAATCCAGTTCTTATTGGGCGACATGATGTGCCGGGAGTATCGTATAATGATTAGTGTACAAACAGGAATAGATGTAGGTACGATTGACGTTACTACGTCAAATGAGGGCGGCCTTTCGTCCGATCAAATAGCTGAAATGGCTCGTAAAAAGATAGTTTATGTGTCAGAAGAGGCCCCGCCTGCTATAAAAGATCAGGCCCAAGCGTTTGCAGGAAGGGTCGAAGACGTGCTACGTTTTTACATAGACTTGGCTAAACGTGAGGAGCGTGGTACTATATGCCAGACTTTGCGTAAGGCAGGTCACGACGACATTGCGGACTTTATTAGGAGACTATAATGGCAATCACTCAAGCAATGTGTACCTCATTTAAAACAGAGCTCCTAACGGGTACACATAATTTCACAAATAGCTCTGGAAACTCTTTCAAACTGGCCTTGTATGCAATCGGGGGTGGAGGGAAATCCAGCACAACCGCTACACTTGGCGCGGCAACCACAGCTTTCACCACAACAGGTGAGGTAGCAAACAGTGGTTCTTATGCCTCTGGTGGCAGCGCATTAACAAATGTAACGCCGTCAGCCTCTGGAACAACTGCTATAACAGATTTTGCTGATTTAAGCTTTACTACAGCAACAATTACTGCTCGTGGCGCGTTGATCTACAATGACACAAACTCTGATAAAGCGGTTTGTGTTCTTGATTTTGGGTCAAATAAAAGTTCAAGTTCAGGCACCTTTACCATTCAATTCCCTACAGCGGACGCTTCAAACGCTATTATTAGAATAGCTTAACGGAGTAGACTGTGTCCAATATTGGCGGATGGGGTAGAGGCGCGTGGGGTGACGGCGCTTGGGGCCAACCTGTACCCGTAGTATTAACGGGAGTAGCCGCTACTACGGGTATTGGCACCCCTTTAGCCGGAGGCGGTAGCTTAGTCGGGCCTGTTGGCGCGGTTGGCACCATAGGGTTTGGCGATGAACAGGTTGTTGGTACTGCCGTTGTAGCTGTAACGGGAGTAAGTGCAACTTCGGCCACATCTACACCAGAAGCCCCTGCCGCCGTTACTTTGACGGGCACTTCCGCGACAGCTTCGGTTGGAACACTTACTCTTGTAATTCCAGTAACTGTCGGTGTAACTGGAAACGCTGTTACGGGTGCTATCGGATCTCCGATAGTAGACGATATGGCTTTTGGCGTTACAGGATTGTCAGCAACAGGAAATGTTGGTATTGTCTTTATCTGGAGTCAAATCGTCATAACGCCGGATCAACAGGCAAATTGGACAGATTTAACTCCTGCTGGTGCAGGAACATGGACTGACCTAGTGCCGAGTCAATCAGCGAATTGGAAAGAGGTCGCATAAATGGCTAGCTCATATACTACTAGAACCGGTATTGAAAAACCCGCTACTGGCGAACAATCGGGAACTTGGGGTGATACTACTAACCTGAACTTCGATATAATTGATACGGCCCTTAATGGGGTGGTGACATTAAGCTTATCAGGTACAAGTTCTTCTTTAACCACTTCAGATGGCACTGTTTCAGATGGCATGAACAAGTTAATTGTTTGTGGCGGATCTCCTTCCGGGACACATACGATAACGATTGCCCCTAATGACGCAGAGAAAATCTACTTTGTAACCAATGACACCAATCAGTCAGTGGTCTTTTCTCAAGGAAGTGGTGCTAACGTAACCGTGGCGACAGGCGAAAGTCGGATAATTCGCGCCGATGGTGCGGGTGGCGGTGCTGCGGTGACTGATTTCACCTCAACAATGGCGGCAAGTACCACCTTCATCAACAACACAGCGGCAGGTGATGCTACCGCTTTGGCAATCGCGTTAGGATAAGGAAATGGCAAACACATTTAAAGTTGTAACAGTTGCAGGAGTTACAAGTATTTCAACTATTTATACCGTGGGAGGTAGTACAACTACGGTAGTCTTAGGTTTAATTTTAGGAAATACTACCACGACACAACAAACAGCCACTGTTACATTGAGTTCAAATACAGCAGGAAGAACGGATAGTGCAAATAACAGTGGAGCTAACGCCGATGTTGAGCTTGTAACAAATGCCCCCATTCCAGCCGGATCATCGTTAGAGATGTTAGCTGGTAACAAGGTTGTTTTAGAAACCACTGACATAATAAAAGTCACAGCTACTGGTGCAACGGATGTAGCGTTGTCAATTATGGAGATCACCTAATGCCATATCTGGGTAATCCTTTAGCCTTTGCTTACAGCGCGGTAAGCTATCAAGATTTGACCGGAGTTACAGGAAGCCCCGCAAAGCGTGGCTTTACTCTTAGTAACGCTGTGCTAAACGCAAACGAGATAGAAGTTTTTGTTAATAATGTGCGCCAAGAGCCTTCGGTAGCGTATACCGCCGGGGGTACAACTTTGACAATGACTGGGGATGTTGAGACAACCGATGACTTCTACGTTGTTTTTCAAGGCATGGCAAAGCAGACGGTAAGTCCTGCGGCAAGCACTAATATGTCGATCACAGACTTGACCGTGAGCGGAGATCTTACGTTAGGTAAGGCGGTACAAGGTAAAACTTTTGTAGACACCACCAATTCAGGCAACATCACCCTTGATTTTGACACTTATCAGAATTTTGTTCTTACCCTGACAGGAGCCGTGGTACTGGTTAATCCGACTACGGAAGCCGTAGGTCAGACAGGTTTTATTATTTTAATTCAAGACGGTTCAGGTAGCAGGGGGTTGTCCACGGGTAACCAGTTCTTTGCTCCCGGAGGTGCTATAACCATATCCACTGCCGCAAGCGCAATTGATGTTGTGCCGTATATGGTTCAAGACACAGGTAAAATTTTATTAGGCACACCGCAACTCGCTTTTGCGGCGTTAGCGTAGGAAGAGCTTATGTCAGGACCTTTTGGATCAAGTCCTTGGGGTTACAACCCCGGTGGTGATTTCTACCCCTACACCATTGACCAGTCCTTGCGGTTTAATGACAACGATAGTGCGTATCTAAGTCGCACACCGAGTAGTGCTGGCAGCCTTACAACTTGGACTTGGAGTGGCTGGGTTAAACGTGGAAATCTTGCTGCTGGTATGCCTGCTAGGGGTACTATTTTTGGAAGCAGCCTTACGCTTTTTGGGTTTTTTAACGCAACATCTGGGGTAGCAGCAGATACTTTTGGTGTTTATATAACCGACGGTGAAGATGACCGGTTTATAACCAACCGTGTTTTTCGGGACACTTCAGCTTGGTATCATTTTGTTGTCGTATTAGATACCACTAACAGCACAGCGGATGACAGGTTCAGGCTTTATGTTAATGGCGTTAGGGAAACATCTTTTTCAAGAGCCGATGCAATTACTCAAAATAGGACGGCAGGGGTAAATGCGGAAGTAGCACACGCAATAGGCAGACAGTCTCCAGCCGCTTCACAGTATTTTGACGGCTACCTAGCCGAAATGAATTTCATTGACGGAACAGCCCTGACTGCCGACAGCTTTGGCGAGACTAAGGACGGTGTTTGGATTCCAAAAGCCTACTCTGGTTCATACGGAACTAATGGGTTTTACCTACCCTTCGATGACAGCAGCGCAATAGGAGATGATGAAAGCGGCAACACAAACGATTGGACTGCCAACAACCTAGCTGCAAGCGATGTCGTGCTGGACAGCCCGACTAATAACTTTGCTACTTATAATCCTTTAGACAGGTCTGGAAATTTATTTTCTGAGGGAAATTTAAAAATAGGTGATATTACCAGTTCTGCGGCTTTAGCTACGGCTGGTACAATGGCTATGCGTTCTGGTAAGTGGTATTTTGAAATACTAAGAACTTCGGGTGTTAATGGGGGCTATTGGGGCATTATAAGAGAAGACCAAAATATATTAGATGGCAATCACGGACTTAGTTCTGGTGATTACGCTTATTATGTTCAAAATAATGGGTCGCTGAAATTAAATGCTGCCAGTACCTCGTCTTGGATTACAGCATATAGCACTGGAGATATTATTCAAGTTGCGTATGACGCTGACACAGGCAAAGTTTGGTTTGGCAGAAACAATACTTGGGGGAACAGTGGAGACCCAGCAAACGGTACAAACGAAGCAGGAACAGTAGATTCGTTCGCTACTTATGGGTATAAAGTATGGACACGAGTGATTGGTAATGCCAGTCAATATGAATACGCCACACTTAACTGTGGTCAAGACAGCACTTTTGCTGGCGCAACAACCGCTGGCGGCAACCAAGATGACAACGGCATTGGTGACTTCAAGTATGCACCACCGGCTGGTTTTTTATCGTTGTGTTCCGCATCGTTGCCAACGCCTACGATTGTGGATGGTTCTGAGTATTTTAATACGCTGTTGTGGACTGGTGATGGTTCAAATCCAAGAACACTAAGTGGCTTGGATTTTGCGGCTGACTTTATCTGGCACAAGTCGCGTTCATCTGCCTCAATGGATCACCACGCTATACAAGATGTGGTTCGTGGCTTTAATACAAACAACAATCTTTATACAAGTTTAACTGGTTCAGAAACCGCTTATCCGAACAGAGGAGTTATCAATTCAGTTAGTTCAACTGGATTTACATTTAACCAAAACGCGTCAGACTATTCAACGGCTGATGGGTTAAATCAAAATAACAGTACATTTGTTGGCTGGAACTGGAAAGCTGGCGGCACAGCGGTCAGCAATACCGATGGCAGCATTACGTCAAGCGTGTCTGCGAATACTGACGCAGGGTTCAGCATTGTCAGCTATACTGGCACAGGGTCTAATGCCACAGTTGGTCACGGTTTATCTACCACTGCGCCAAGTTTTATAATTCTTAAAGGCAGAAATGAAGCGCGGCAGTGGATTATTGGTAGCGATGCTTTAACCGATTGGACAAAATATTTGTTGTTTACAACTGGAAATGAAGGCACGGCTAGTGATGTATGGAATAGCACCGCACCAACTTCTAGTGTATTCAGTGTAGGAACAAATATTAACTCTAATAAATCCACTGTAGATTACATAGCCTATTGTTTTCACTCAGTCGAAGGCTACTCAAAGGTCGGTTCCTACACCGGCAACGGCAGCACCAGCAGCGGGTCGTTTGTTTACACAGGATTCAGGCCAGCTTGGGTTTTGATAAAATGCCGTACATCAAATAGCACAAATTGGCTGTTGTTGGACAACAAGCGTGAAGGTTACAATTCTGCACAGGATGTTCTTTTTCCAGAAAGTAATGCGGATGAAGAAACAAACGCAGCCAAAACTGTAGATTTTTTATCTAACGGCTTTATTGTTGCTGCTACTACAAATGCAAGCACAAACGCATCTGGCTCAACCTACATCTACCTCGCCTTTGCCGAATCCCCCTTCAAATTTGCTAATGCACGATAGGAGATAGAAATGCCTTGGAAATACAACAATCGCACTATCCGCGCTGGCAAGGCGTGGACCGATGACAACGGTGTGACGCACCCTAGAAACTGGACTATTTGGTCTGGAGAGGAAAAAACGACCTTTGGGGTTGTTTGGGAAGATGCTCCAGCAAGTGAAGCTCCTTTTGATAACAAGTTCTATTGGGGCCGCCAAGCTGACGGCACCCTTATTGAGCGTTCACTCGTTGACGTTAACGAGGTCGATGAGGACGGTAACGCTGTAAACGATGAGGATGGCAATCAGCTTGTAACGCTTGGCCTCAAGTCTCAATGGAAGCAAAACACTAAGAATCAAGCCGCATCACTGCTAGCTCCTACGGACTGGATGGTAATCAAAGCATCTGAGCTTTCTGACTATAACGTGCCCAGCGATACCTTGACTGCTCGTGCCGCGATCCGCGCTGCGAGCAACGCGATTGAGGCTTCGATTGATGGGGCTAGCGATATGGCTGCTTTTGTGGCATTATGGGATACACCAGTTGATAGTGACGGCAATCCAACCGCTAATGCCCCGATAAACGACTGGCCGGAGTAGAGATATGGCACTTTCAAAGATAACAAATGGTGGTGTTGCTAATTCAGGCTTACCAAGCGGGGGGCTGGTTTTACTAGACACTAAAACTGTTGCTTCTGCCAGCGCAGACACCACTTCATTACAGTTAAACAATGTGTTTAGTGCAGACTATCAAAACTATAGGGTAAACTTTGATATTACTGTTGTTGGGGATGCAGGAAGAGGCAAGACTGGGTTGTTTATGGGTTTCGGTAACTCTGGCACTATAAGAACCTCAGGGGACGCTTGGGCTGGGGCTTGCTGGTATTATCAAAGCAACACAGCAGCTTCTGGCTCGTTTTCTACTCAATCAACAGATAGCTGTGGAATCGGTGCTTCTCTTACTACGCAAGAAACGCAATTTATAGGTTTTTCAATTATTAACAACCCATTTAGTTCTAGCTTGCCTCACGAAGTTAAGTCGGATTTCTTGATGAGCTATACTGGACTTGCCGCCAATCAATATGCAGAACTTTCTTTTGGTGTAACAACTGCCGCAAATTTCAGCACCACAGATATAAACTTTCAAGCCGGTAGTGTTATAGTTTCAGATGGTTCGGCTGTTAATGATGTTAGTGCATTAACCAAAACAAATGTCTACGGAACATTTAAAGTCTACGGAATTAAGGATTCATTCTAATGTCAGATTATAGAACCGATGGATTCAACAGCAAAGACGTAGCACAAAGATTGCTCCGTGAAACAGATTGGACACAAATTTCTAATAGTGGCCTAACCGATGCTTGTGTAAGTGCTTTTGGCACCTATAGAGATGCGTTGCGTGTAATACGAAAAAGAAGCAACAGCAATATATCAGACACCGCATTAGAAACTTGGCCTGATGCGCCTACAGAGGAGTGGTCATAATGCCATACATAGGTCGATCCGAAAAATTTGGTGTTAGAAACCGTTTCTATTACACACAAGCCAGCGGTGGAGCCACCTCTATATCTGGTAACGATGATGCCGGGAAAGGTCTTAGTTTTACCGATGGGGCGTATGTAGACGTTGCGCTTAACGGCGTTACGTTAGTTGCGGGCACGGATTACAACACCACGACTGCCAACACGATAGCTGGCCTATCTGCGTTGTCGGCGGGGGATATCATTGAAATCTTGGTCTACGATGTGTTTAACGTAGCCGACACTGTCTCTGCCACATCCGGCGGCACGTTTACTGGTGGCGTTACTATGGAAAGTACGCTTGCGGTTTCCGGCGCAACAACGATTACGACCGCCGACAACAGCACTCAGCTTACACTAAAATCAACAGATGCAGATGCCGCAGCGGGACCACGCTTTGACCTTATACGAGACAGTGCCAGTCCTGCTGACGGAGATAACATAGGCCGCATACGTTATATGTTCGACAATGATGCGGCAGAACAAACAGAAGGTGTGCGACTTGATGGGGTGTTAGTGGACGTAACTGATGGAACTGAAGACGTTTCATATGCAATATCTACGTTGAGGGCGGGTACTTTAGCAGAAAGTATGCGTGTTGACCACGCTGGCGGGATAAGAATAAACACTACTACTCAACTTTTTAATAACATAGGAAACGAAAAACTTAGTGTTGAAGGGGGAACTACTGGTCAAGCCGCATCTTTTTCTACAAGTACCTCTGGTGGATTTCCAGCAATGTATGTACGAAACACACTTAGCGGTACTGTAAATGCAATAATATTTCATCAAGGCTCACCATCTGCGGCGGTTGGCAGTATCACAATGGCTGGCGGCAGTTCAACAAGTTTTAACACATCATCCGACTACCGCCTTAAAGAAAATGTAAATTACACTTGGGATGCAACCACACGGCTCAAGCAACTCAAGCCAGCTAGGTTTAACTTTATTATTGACGCAGATACCACAGTGGATGGTTTCCTTGCACACGAAGTACAGACCGTTGTCCCAGAGGCAATCACTGGCACGAAGGACGAGGTAGATGCTGATGGCAATGCTGTTATGCAGGGCATTGACCAGAGTAAGCTAGTGCCATTGCTAGTTAAGACCATTCAAGAATTAGAAGCCCGCATTACAGCGTTGGAGGCTGGATAATGAGCAGAGCAAGAGATTTCGCAGACTTAGCTGGTAGCGCATCTGCGGGTAGCCTGACAGGCCACAACCTCATAATTAATGGCGCAATGCAGGTTTGGCAACGTGGCACTACGATTGACACAATCACTAACGGTGGTTATCTCTGTGACCGTTGGCGGCTGGCTCATGGTGGCACTGACGGCAACGTAGATGTAGATAGGTCAACAGATGTGCCGTCCGGTCAAGGATTTGCGTATTCGCAAAAAATTAGCATGGACGCATCAGAAACATCTCTTGACGCTGATGACCAAGTTAATCTTCAACAAAGATTTGAAGGCCAAAACCTACAGCAGATACTAAAAGGCACATCATCTGCAAAGTCATTAACATTATCATTTTGGGTAAAGTCTAGTGTTGCTAGTACATATTCTGTAAATTTAAGAGATAATGATAACACTAGAGTAATTGCTTCAACATACGTCATAAATAACGCAAACACTTGGGAAAAGAAAACGATAACTTTTGCTGGTGATACAACAGGTGCATTAGATAATGATAACGCTAGAAGCCTTGATTTAACTTTTTATATGGATGCTGGAACAAGTTTTACTGGAGGAACATTTGCATCATCTTGGGGAGATGCTTCCAATAGTAATGTTCGTGTTTTTGCCACAACAGGTTGGCTAGAAAGCACCTCACCTGAATGGTACATCACAGGCGCACAGCTAGAAGTAGGCCAGACAGCCACGCCGTTTGAACACGCAAATTACGGTGACACGCTTGCTAAGTGTCAGAGATATTATTTTAAAATAATAGCGGATAACGCTTCTGATAGTTTTTGTACAGGCCACTGTGATTCAACTGGCAACACTTCCGCTAATGGTACGGTTGCTTTCCCTGTAACAATGCGAGACAGTCCAACGGCTATTGAAACATCAGGAACAGCGGGGGATTACCAAATTAGACATAAGGGAAGTAGTAGAAATTGTAGTTCTATCCCTTCATATATTAGGGCTACAAAAAATACTGGTTATGTTCAGTTTGCAGGAGTTAGTAGTTTGGTTGCGGGAGATGCTTGTACTTTGCGTACATCAAATACTAGCGGATATTTAGCTTGGGGTTCAGAGTTATGAGTTATTCTTTTCTTCATACCATTGAAGATGTAGACATCTATAGTGATGGCGCAAGAAGTTGCATTAGCAAAGATAATGTTTTTCAACAATGGCTTTGTGACAATCAGGACAACTTGCCTGATGA